>Ga0209577_10006868_pt1 | contig 10500 bp, 8 predicted proteins | sample GraSoiAngelo_109_FD_185874 | JGI IMG/M metagenome (GOLD analysis project Ga0209577, IMG submission 185874) | Grasslands soil microbial communities from the Angelo Coastal Reserve, California, USA - 14_0903_12_20cm (SPAdes) (version 2) | ecosystem: Environmental > Terrestrial > Soil > Grasslands ...
AAAGACTGGGTGAGACCAGCGTCAAACGACCCAGAGCCGATTTTGGTGTCGTAAGTGCTGGGGAATCGGCATGCTGTCTGTAGAGACGCGGCTCGCCGCGTCTCACCTGGGGCGTTGCTAGTGCAAAGACGGGCAAGCCCGTCTCTACCGCTGGGTTGTGATAATTTCAAATTAGTGGCGACTCCTAGACAACGGCCCGTGAATAGCGCTCCGCCTGCCTCTGCCAATCCTTGTCCCGGTTGGCTCGCTCAGCTCAACCGGGAGGTGGTCGCTTGCGAGAAGTGTCCTCGTCTCGTGGAATACAGACAGAGGATCGCGCGTGAGAAGCGGCGCGCCTACTTGGACTGGGAATACTGGGGCAAACCTGTACCCGGATTCGGCGACCCCAACGCGCGAGTGGTAATCCTTGGCTTGGCTCCCGGCGCCCATGGATCGAATCGTACCGGACGTCCCTTCACCGGCGATTCTTCTGGATACTTCATGTATCCCGTGCTGTACGAGACTGGTTTTGCCAATCAAGCGGAGGCGACGCACCAGGGCGACGGTCTCGAGTTGAAGGATGCTTACATTACCGCGGCTGCACGCTGCGCTCCGCCGGACAACAAGCCGCTGCCCTCCGAAATCGCGAATTGTGCACCTTACCTGGATCGTGAATTGGATGGATTAAAGAATGCGCGAATCGTGGTTGCCTTAGGGAGAATTGGCTTTGACGCTTATCTCAATTACCTCAAGCGCCGCGGACTGCTGAAAAGCAAGGCCGGCTATGTCTTCGCCCATGGGGCCAAATACGATGTGCCGGACGGCCGAATTCTGCTGGCCTCCTATCATCCCTCCAACCAGAACACCAATACCGGAAAACTGACTCGCCAGATGTTCGTCAAAATCTTTGAAGAAGCCGCGCGTTTAATCCGATGTGCTCCGAGTTCGAAAACTCCTTAGGAGATCGTCGCCTGGGGTCTCGGACCATAAGCCAAAAGCCTTGCGCCAAGAGCCTAAAGCCAAAAGCCGGGTTTCTTCAGAATCCCTGCCGCACCAGTCGCTCCACGGTAATTGGGCTGTTTGACGACTCCCCATGCATCATCTTTTCGACGTACTTCGCGATCATATCCACTTCAAGGTTGACGGGATCACCGGGCTTCAGCGAGGTCAGATTGGTCATCTCGGCGGTGTGAGGGATGATGGCCACAGTGACTTCATTTCGTTCAATCTTGGCAACGGTGAGACTGATGCCTTCAATCGAAAGCGAACCCTTGAAAATCACGTAGCGCGCCAGTTCTGGCGGGATCTCGATGCGCAGCCAGTAGTCATCGGCATCCGGAATTCTGTCGAGTCCGAGAAATTTTCCCGTGCCGTCCACATGTCCTTGAACAAGATGGCCGCCGAGACGTCCGTCAACCCGCATGGGCAGTTCGAGATTTACCAACGTCCCTTCCTTGATCCGCGAAAAAGAGGTGCGGTTCCAGGTTTCTTCGGCCAGATCGGCTCCGAAGGATTTGTGGGCGACCTCTACCGCGGTCAGGCAAACACCGCTGACTGCTATGCTGTCGCCCTGGTGCAGTTCCTTCGCGAGGCGCGGGGCCGAGACGGTGAGGCGGCGTTTGCCGTCCTGATGCTTAATGCGGGCGATTTTGCCGACTTCTTCAATGATGCCAGTAAACATAAGGTCTCCAGTGAAAGTTCATCATAGTCGGTTGTGACCTAAGGACTTGAAAATCGAAAATTGGCAATTGGAAATTGGAAATCAATAATCATAGGGATCGCGCAAATATCCTTCGACTGCGAAGTCTTCTCCGAAGCGGTGCAATTTCAGCGATTTGATGTGGGCGGCCTCGCTCATTTTGTGGAAACCGGCTCCCGCCGCGAACGGCACCGAACCAGTGCCTGCAAGAATTTTCGGCGCATAGTAAAGAAATACTTTGTCCACTACGCCGGCTGCCAGCGCGGCCCAGTTCACCATGGCGCCGCCCTCAATCAGCAGACTCGTGATCTCCATTTCGCCGAGCCGCTTGACAATGCCTATCATGTCGGGGCGCCCGTCCGGCATTACGGGAGAAACCTGTTCCACACGGATACCTCGCGCCCGCAATGCCTGTTTCTTCTTCTCCTCCGCAAAGGAACACAGGACAACGACGTCATCTTTAACGGTCTTCACTACGCGCGAATCGTGTGGAAGCCGCAGGTGCGAATCGAGAATCAATCGCAGAAGCGGCCTCCGGCGAGGGCGTCCACTACGGTCGGTGAGCAGAGGGTCGTCAGCAATAATCGTGCCCACGCCGACCAGAATCGCGTCATGCTGGTGCCGAAGCTCGTGCACGTGCGCGCGTGCGGTTTCGCTGGTGATATAGCCGCCCGTAGTGCCCCCAGCCCCCAACGCGGTGGGATTGTGCGACTCTCCCGGGGGCGGCGCGATCTTCCCATCCAGGGTCATCGCGGCTTTCAGAGTCGTCAGAGGTGTCTTATGGCGAATGTACTTGGCGAATGATTCGTTGAGGTGCCTGGCCTCTTCCTCAAGGCCGCCAACATCAACTTTTACTCCGGCGGCCTGCAGGCGGGCGAAGCCACGGCCGCTCACCATAGGATTGGGATCCTGAATACTGGCGACAACGCGGCCAATCCCGGCTTCAATGATCGCTTCCGTGCACGGAGGAGTGCGACCTTGATGAGAACAGGGCTCGAGATTGAGGTACAAGATCGCGCCCCGAGCTTTGTGGCGGCCCTGCTCGAGAGCGATGACTTCCGCGTGTTTGACTCCATCATAGGTGTACGTGCCGCACCCAACTACATCTCCAGCCGCATCGACGATCACAGCGCCAACGTTGGGGTTGGGCGATGTCAAGCCGACTCCCACGCGTGCCAGCTCAAGAGCACGGCGAAGAAACGACTCATCGGTCTGGGTCAGAGTAGCCACAGAGACACTGGGGCACGGAGAAGAGACTCAACAATATGTGACAAAAGATTCTATTGCCTGCGGGGCGGAAAAAAGAAGTCCTCGCCCTCATCCGGTTCGGCAATGGCAGCGCCACTACGACCCCGGGGGCCGCGTCGCACGCGGACAAGCCTGTCTGCGTACGGATCCGCAGGATGAGGAGGTTTGCCACCGCGTATTCGTTGCCAGAGCTCGCGCAAAATCTGCGCCAGAGAACGACGTTTGCGGATTTCCGCCATGTAGTCCCGTCGGTCCCCTGAGCGTGCGTACTCCCGCTAATTCAGGCAAACAGAGATTCCACAAATTCCTTTGAATCAAACGGCAGCAGGTCGCCCGCCTTCTCGCCCACGCCAACATAGCGGACGGGCACTCCGAGTTCACGGGAGATCGCAACCACCACGCCGCCTTTGGCTGTGCCATCGAGTTTGGTGAGCACAATTCCCGTCACGCCGGCAGACTGGGTAAACAAGCGCGCCTGCTGCAGTCCGTTTTGGCCGGTCGTGGCATCCATCACTAAAAGCGTTTCGTGCGGAGCTCCGGGAATAATTCTCTGGGCGGTGCGGCGCATCTTCTCCAGTTCAGCCATTAAATTAGCCTTGGTATGCAAGCGGCCGGCTGTGTCCACGATCACATAGTCGGTATGCCGCGCACTGGCAGACTGCAACGCGTCGAACAGTACCGCGGCAGGATCGCCGCCGGGCTTGGTCTTGATGACCTCGGTGCCGGTGCGGTCGCCCCAGACTTCCAATTGCTCGATTGCCGCCGCGCGAAACGTGTCGGCAGCGCACATCAGAACGGTCTTGCCGTCTGAGCGAAATACTTGCGCCAGCTTGCCGATCGTGGTGGTCTTTCCCGTCCCGTTTACTCCGACCACCAAAATGACTTCAGGAGTTCCATCCACTCGGCGCACTGGCTGAGTGTTTGCCGCAGTCAGGATGGCCAGCAATTCTTCCTTGAGCAAGCGCTTCAGTTCGTCAACGTCCTTGATCTGTTTACGGTCGGCCTTTTCACGCAGCTTTTGCAGGACTTCCTGCGTCGTCGTGCTGCCCAAGTCCGCGCCGATCAGGGTAGCTTCCAGGTCGTCCAGGGTGGCACGGTCGATTTCTTTGCTGAAGGCAACTGCTTCTTCAATTCGTTCGGTGAGGTTCTCCCGCGTGCGGGTTACCGCTTCCTTCATGCGATCGAGGAAGCTAGGTTGCTGTTCCAGGCTGCCGAAAAGGGTCTGAATCATAAAAATCCGTGAATAACTTGTTCCCGTTTCAATTATAGCGATCGCACGGATAATGCGCTGATTAGCACCGGGCCAACTTTGAGATTCGTGAAAAGAACAAAAACTTTCCCAAGCAGGAAATTAAGAAGAATCAGAAGCGAGAGGTTTCGACTGCCAGAGTGTCTTTGGAAGCGGGAGCAGGCGTTTCGAGAGCGGTAACCTGCGCAGGCGGTTCCCCGGTTGCGGCTGCCAATGGTGTTGCCGCCACTGATGTTGCCGTTGCCGCCGCCGCGGCTGCCACTTGTGCTGGAACTGGCACCGCGATGCGTTGAATGCGAATCTCGCCTCGTTCATACACTGCAGTCAGCGCAGCCACCGCCTGAGGATCGAGTCGCTTACCCGCGAGATTGTGAATGATACGCAGCGCGTCCACCGAGTCGTGCGCCTGCTGGTAAGGGCGATTGGTGGTAAGAGCGTCAAACGTATCGGCCACCGCGATCACGCGCGCCAGCAGGGGAATCTGATCGGCCTTTAGCCCATAGGGATAGCCGCGTCCATCGAGGGACTCATGGTGAAGCTCTATGCCGGGCAACATCTCTTTCAACTGCTGCACCGGACGCAGAATGTTCGCGCCCTTGGTGGTATGGGTTTTCATGATCTCGTATTCGTCCGGAGTCAGGGCGCCGGGCTTCTTGAGAATACGATCTTCGATACCGATCTTACCCACATCGTGCAACTGGGCTGAGATGCGAAGTTTCTCGATAAATTCTTCATCCTGGCCCATTTCGCGGGCGATCATCATGGAGTAGCGGGTTACACGATCAGAGTGGCCGCGAGTGTATGGATCCTTTTCGTCGACTGCGCCGGCCAGCATCTGGATGGATCCCATGAACAGAGCACGGTTTTCTTCCGCGGCGCGCTTCAGATCGAGCACGAACTGCTCGAGTTCTTCCGACATGACGTTAAACGTATCCGCCAGCTCGCCGATTTCAGTGCGGCTCTTCAAATGTACGCGCTGCGAGAAATCGCCGCGGGCGATGGCACGGCTCGATTCGGTAAGCACTTCCAGAGGATTCGTAATACGGCGCGCCGCGAAGATACTTAAACCCATGCTGACCAGTACAGCCAGCAGAGCCAAGAGGCGCGCGGTACGTTGCATTTCGTAAATTCCGCGATAGGCCTCGTGGCGGGGCTTCTGGACCACCACCGCCCAATCCAGCGCAGTTACCGGGCTGTAGGTGCCGAGCATGGCCATGCGGTTTTTGCCTTCGCTGAGGGTGAATTCGTTAGTCGCGGCGAGCTGCACCTTGTTGCCTTCGTCCACAAAGCTGCGGACGATCTCGAGGTTCTTCATGTCCTGGCCGGTGGCATACTCGGGCGTGGCTGCCGCCACTAGCCGTCCCTGGCTGTCCACCACGTAGGGGGTAAGACCTCCGCCGCTAACTTCCTTCAAGCGTCGGATCAGGAATTGCAGATCAACCACCGAGCCAATCATGCCGAGGAAACGGTCACCGTACATAACCGGCGAACTGACCAGCACCACAGTGCGTGCGGACTTGCCGCTGCCGACCAACAACGCCTGACCGTTGTAAATGCGCCCGTCGCGCGCCGCCGTGTAAGCTCGCTCCAGTTCGCGTTGCAGAAATGCGTCCGGCGCGATGCGGCCTGCCGAGATTCCCTTTGCCTCGGAATTAAGCAGAGTCGCGTAAGCGATGTCCTCGGACGACGAAACAAAATTCTCCAACAAGGCGCGCAGTTCCGGCGCTTCCACCTTTTGCGACGTGATGTCGCCGCCGCTGGCCACTTGAATCGCTGAAGACAGGTTCGACAGCATCATGCGCAGGGTCTCTTCGTGCTGCGAGATGTCGTCCGCCAGCGAGCGCGTTACGGTGTTCTGCAGCAGCATCTCGTTCGTCTTGAGCCGGTCGCGGTTGATGGCCTCGACCTGCGCCGAGTAAAAATACATCGGTACAACGCTGATCAGAACGAGCACACTGAGGATTACATACAGAATCGGCAGGCGCGCGGGTATGGGCAGCTTTATGGGCAAAGTGGCTCTGCAGCGCCGCCCGGACACGGCGCGGAGTTTCGCTTATCTATAAAATTCTACTGGCAATGCTGTCCGGGCCGGGCAAAACGACCGAGACATTACCATTACGAAAGTACTTGTTTGAGTGGTACTCAAGGAAAAGCCGTGAATTGAAATTGCCCACCGTGGATGTTAAGTCACAATAGCTTACGGTGAATTACTCAGGCTCGACATCAAGTCGCATTTCGGGGAAGGAGCTGGTAATTGGAAGAAATCGAAGGCGAATGGGGATACGTCATTATCTGGGAGTTCTACGTGCGAGCGGGAAATGAGCAGCGCTTTGAACAGGTCTATGGGCCGCAGGGAGAGTGGGCGGAGTTTTTCAAGGCGGGCACGGGATTCGTCAGAACAGACTTAAACCGGGACTTTAAGGTTCCACGGCGCTATGTAACGCTGGATTTCTGGACCTCGTGCGAGGCCTACAGCAGATTTCGAGAAGCCAATCTGGCGGCGTATAAGGCCATTGACCAGCGCTGCGAGGCGCTGACTGAGGGCGAAACCGAGCTAGGGAGGTTTGAAAGAATTTCCGCGGACCGTTGAAGTCGAAAGCGGATGACTTTGCTTCCAGGCTGCCGGAAGCGTCATCGCCAGGAGTTGTCAACTCATCACGGCGGAGTGTGCCGATACTCACTAACAGCAGCGCCGTGCATCACACACGAGACTACCCGCGCTCACTGATTCCCGTTTTGGCCTAGGACTAAATTGGGCATGTTCGTCCGGAGGCCATTATGCGGACGCGTGCTTTTCTTCTAAGCCCTTCACTCATTTGTTTCTTGGTCCTCTGGTCTGCGCAGCCATCGACGGCGCAAAAAACTTCAGACAGCTATGCGCTTCACGACCGCAACCAGCTCTTCGCGAAGTTTGTGGAGATTCCGGGAGCGGAGCGGTTGGGGTCTGATCAGTGCCAGGCCTGCCACGAGCAGCCAGCCAAGAATTTCCGACGCAGCGCCCACGGGCAACAGTCGCTGCAATGCGAAGACTGCCACGGTGCGGGCAGCCTGCACCTGACTAGTGAAAAGCACGGGCAAATTAAGAAATTCCGCGAGTTGAAGGCGGAAGAGGCCAACGGCGCCTGCCTGTCGTGCCACGCCGATCACGAGCAGTTGCAGAACTGGTCTTCGGGCGCGCATCAGTCCCACAACGTACGTTGCATTGATTGTCACAAGGCGCACGCCGCAGAAACTACGCTGGCAACCCGGCGACAGCAGAACGAGGCCTGCAGCAGTTGCCATCGCAAGCAGGAGGCGGAAGGCCGGCTTCCTTATCACCATCCGGTGCGCGAGGCGAAGATGAGTTGCGCCGATTGCCATGATCCTCATGGCGGCACCGCCGCCAACAACCTGCGTGCCTCCAATTTGAACGACCTTTGCTTCCAGTGCCACGCCGAGTACCAGGGCCCATTCACGTTTCAGCACGCTCCGGTGGTTGAGAGTTGCACGAAGTGCCACACCTCCCACGGATCGATGCAGCGCAGCCTGCTAGCCGTGAGCCAACCCACTCTGTGCCTGCAGTGCCATGCCGGCCACCACAACGGCTCCGGTATTCCGCTGTTGAATGGCTGCACCAGTTGCCACAGTTCCATTCACGGGACCGACATTCCTTCCGCCACCGGCGGAAGCGTTTTCATGGATAAGTAAGCGGGCGCGGCGCCGCGAGGAGATCGCCAATGAAATTCACGGAAAAGATCCTGCTGCTGGTGGTGCTGGCGGCTGTGCCGTGGCCGCTGCTGGGGCAGACCGACACTCCCCAACCTGCTACGTCTAAAACCGAGCCGGTCCCGGAGTTCACATATCAGGTTGTGAACTTCCTCCCGGGTTATCGCTTCGCGAGCTCAAGCGGGTTTGCAGGAAGAGCCGCCGAGTACGACAGCCTGTTCCAGTCCGTGGGAGGCGACCTGGCGTTTACCCGACTCGACTATGGTCTGCACTCCGCGTTGAAATACCGCGCCAGCTTTACCACCCGCGACGAGTACGACATGGATACGCAGTTTAAGCTGGGCCGCGACTTTAGCTTCTCCATGAGCAATCGCAGCTTCCTGCGCCATTTGGACGACGTTTCATTCGGCACGAACCTGGATCCCGACGCGACCATACGCACCAACTTTATTCCTGACAGTTCATTGTTCGGCGTCAAGCGGACGATGAACAAAGCGAGCGCTCGCTACAAGGTGCCGCACACGCCTTTAACCGTGTTTGCGATTGGCGGCTGGCAGGCACGCCGCGGCTTGAGCCAGCTGCAGTTTTTTGACATGGGAACGCAAAACAATCCCTATATTCCTCCTCCCGACCCGAACAGCTGTGGAGGCGGTTCCTGCCACTCGACGTCCCGCTACCGTCCCATTAACTACACCACCCGCAACGTCGGTGGTGGCGTGGAGATGAAGCTGGCGCATGTGGCGGTTACTTTCGAACACGAATACCGCAGCTTCAATTACCGCCTGCAGAATCCCGTGGATTATTACGGCACGGCCGCCAGCGTCGACGGAGAAGGCCTGCCGCCCCTGGGACCAGCTGCAAATTCGCCTCTAGTGCCGGACACTCCGCAGGGGTACTACGCGCATAACGTTCTGCCTCGTCACGACTCGCAGGTTGACCTGGTGCGCATGCACGCGCCTGTGTTTCGTACGCTCACCTTCAACGGGAGCTTGAGCTATTCCCGTACCGAGAACTTGTTTACGGGCAATCCTCAGAATGGATTGAATGGCGATGCCACTCTGAACTGGAATCCCACGAAAAAGCTGCACAGCACCCTGGATTTTCATCAGCAGAACTTGCTCAACGATTTCATACCGACGTTGTATACGCTGTTTGGCAATCCTTCCATGCACCGGCACTGGACCAATGTGAGCCTGGAATACAACCTGACCCCGATGTTCGACGTGGAGACGCATTATCGAAGAACGGGCATCACACGTTCGAATGCGGATTTGTGGCCGCAGTTCTACTCGCTTAGCAGCGTAGGACTCGTGGGCACCGAGGCGGACGCTTTTGTTCCGCGGCTGGTGGCTTCAACCTTCTCGAATACCGCAGGCTTTGCGTTGAAATTCCACCGCAGCCAGACTTGGAACCTGCGCAGTGGCTATGAGTGGATCGGCACGCACGCTCCCGGCTACCTGACCGATCCGCAGACCTCGCATCGTGTTTTCGCGGGTGGAAGTTTCACGCCAAAATCGTGGATCAGCGTCAGTGAAGACTTCAGCGTTTTGCGCCAAAGTGATTTCGTGTCCATTCAGCGGCAGAACCGCCTCTACTTAACTACCAGCCAAATCGCGTTGCGGCCCGTCTCGGAATGGTCGCTCGGCATGGGCTACGCCTACTATCACAACAGTCTGAAATCCGACATGATGTTCGGCACCGACCCGTTCTATTCGCAATCGCTGGTGCCGTTCAAAGCAATCAGCCAGAGTTACAGTGTTTCTTCAACCTACACGGCTAAGAAGAAGCTTGCCTTTAATGTTGAACTGGCGCACGTGTCATCGAGCAGCAGCTTGCGTCCGGATCTGACTAATGCTCCGGATTGCACTGCCGGACCTACACAATCTTGTGCGGTTTCGCTTGCTTTTGCCAGTCAGTTTTCCACGGTGAGTGTGCCGCAAGCCCTGGCCAGTTCCACCGTCGACTATCGCTGGCGCGCCGGCTTCGACAGTGGCCTGCGATTCCAGTACGGCAGCTATAAAGATGAGATACATCCGGAGTTGACCGGCCACTTCGGGAGTTACGGAGTTTTCCTGGGACGGACTTGGTGAGAGTGTAGCCATCTGCGCTCGTCAAGCGCCTTCGACCTCATCCTTTTTTAGGGAGACCCTCCGGCACGAGAGGCAGCGAACGCAGCCGGATTCCGGTGGCGGCAAAAATCGCGTTTGCGATGGCTGGCGCCAGCGCCACGATTGGAGTTTCTCCTGCGCCCGCCGAAGGCAAGTCTTTCCGATCTAAAATCTCAATCTCGATTTGTGGAACATCGCTGAAGCGGGGCACACGGTATTGCGCGAGGTGCGGATTGAGAATACGTCCATTATCGAACTGAATGGCTTCAAATAATGCTCCGCCAAGACCCTGTACTATGGCGCCACTGATCTGGTTGCGCAGTCCGTCTGGATTTACGACAGCGCCGCACTCGAATGCCTCGAGGACGCGACTAACTCTAACTTCACCTTGGTTGAGCTCGACTTCGGCGCACGTCGCCACGTAACCGCCTTTCTCAGCGCCGCCTGCAATACCAAAGCCGCGCGAGGCTGAACTCTTCTCTCGTCCCCAGCCGAACTTGCGCGCTGCCGCC
>Ga0209577_10006869_pt1 | contig 10500 bp, 8 predicted proteins | sample GraSoiAngelo_109_FD_185874 | JGI IMG/M metagenome (GOLD analysis project Ga0209577, IMG submission 185874) | Grasslands soil microbial communities from the Angelo Coastal Reserve, California, USA - 14_0903_12_20cm (SPAdes) (version 2) | ecosystem: Environmental > Terrestrial > Soil > Grasslands ...
CTAATTGATCATCTATTACTAACTACTTTATTATAATTTGTTGCTAATAAATTTAATGATAAAATTAAAAAAGCTCCTACTGTTAAATATAACCCTATGTTAGTTAAAGATAAATGTATATTAGCCAATACAGGTGCATCTATACTTAACAAATTTCTTATTTCAAACTGGTCTAAAGGGCTGGAAATTTCTGTAAATAGATAATTAGACATATCCTTATATGATTTTAATTTTTATTTAAATATATGCGTGAAAATTTATCTAATATAAAATGGTATAAAATTAGATAAATAAAGATCTAAAAAAACAAGTATAGATCATATAATTTTAAATATTTTTATTATAATTTACTAATAAACATACGGCTTAAAAACAAACGAACAAATCTTGGTAAAATATATTTTGAAAAAATGTATATCATTATTATAAGCAATATAAAAGCAAATGTTACTTGATTTATAAAATAAAAAGGTACTAATTGTGGCATTTGTTTATATAATATAATTATTTAACAATTTCTTTATATTATATACTACACATCAGATTAGAGTATAAAGTATAAAAGAATTTTATATGTTTTTATCTTAAAAAAAAGATAGAGATTTTATAGGTTGATTAATATAATAGGTAACACTAACGTATCTTATTAAATAAAAGATATAAAATATAATTTCTAAGAAACATATATTAAAGAAGAAACTGAATAGTGCAAACCGTCTAAAACTGGAGCAGGATATATACCTAATATAACAGTAAATAATACTAATGTGAATAACATATAGAATTCACGTTTATTAATATCTACGATATTAGCTTCAAAGTATTTTGAAAATGATCCACCAAATGCTATTCTATTAAACATAAAAATAGTATATGCAGCAGAGAATACTATAGAAGAACTAGCTAAAACACCTAATAATGGTATTCTTTCAAATACTCCGTATAAAGACATAAATTCTCCTACAAAATTTAAAGTAAGAGGAACACCACAATTACCTAAAGATAAAATAAAGAATAGTATAGAAAATAAAGGCATTATTTGAGCTATACCTCTATAATAAGTAATTAATCTAGTACCTGATCTGTCATATAATACACCTCCAGCACAAATAAATAAACCACTTGAAACAAACCCGTGTGCTAATCCTAAAGCTATTCCTCCTTCTATACCTTGTATTGTATTACTAAATACACCTATAAGATATACAGCAGCATGACTTACAGAACTATATGCAATAAGCTCTTTAACATCTATAGTTCTTAAAGTACTAAAGCTTGCATATATTATAGTAATAACACCTATAAGATATACTATATAAGTATAATCTAAAGAAGCTTTAGGTAATAAAGGCAGTATTAGCCTAAATATCCCATACAAACTTAATTTTAATACAATAGCTGCTAATATAATACTACCACCTAAAGGGGATTCTACATGAGCTTTCAACAATCAAGTGTTTAAAAAAATAGTAGGTGTTTTTACTGCAAATGCTATAAATATCCCATAAAATAAAAATAATTGTGTAGAATAATTAAAATTGGTTTTATATAAAGCATCAAAATCGGTAGTTCCCATTATAGAAGACATTGTAAGAATAGATAATAATAAAAATAAAGATCCTAGTAATGTATATAAAAATAAATAAAAACTAGCTCTTACTTTATTCGTTGATCCAAATATCCCTATTAATAAAAATAAAGGTGGTAATATACTTTCAAAAAATATATAAAATAATAATATATCTAATACTAAAAATACTGTTAATAATAAAGTTTCTAGTAATAATATGATTATTAAATAAGATCTAATATTATCATTTATTGATGTTCAATTGGATAATAAAGCAATAGGCATTATTATAGTTGTTAATAATATAAAATAAATTGATAAGCCATCTACACCTAAATAAAAATCATAAGAACTTATTTGATGATATTCTTGTACAAACTGAAACTGATTAGTACTAAAGTCAAATAGTATAAATATTATTAAAGAAATAAATAGATTAATTATAGATGTGCTTAAAGCAATAATTTTTATACGTTTAACTATTAAAGGTGATAATTCATAAGACATACTAGTAGAGATAATAAATATTCCTATCAAAGGAGTTAATAATAAAAGAGAAAGTAACATATATTTTTTTTTAATAAAAATAAATTTCCATCAAGATTATAGTCTTTTAAAGATATAGTATAATCTCTACTAACACTACACAAAATTATGTAGTAAAAATAAATATTAAGTGAAACTATAATTTTATATTAAAGATACTACTATGTCACATAGTATAGTATAGTAATACACTATAAGATTAAAATAAATTAATATTACTTGGTATTATTTCAAAGCTATATAAAATACAAGGAACTAATACAATAAATGCAATTACTATTGGCAATAGTATTGTTCAACAAAAAGACATTAATTGATCAAAACGTATTCTAGGAAAAGAAGCTCTAACTCATATGAAAACAAAAATTATAATACATGATTTTAATCCTAAGCTTAAACCATAAATTAATCCCTCTATTATGGGGTTTGAAAATAAAATATCTTTATTGGCTAAATACTCTAAATAAAAATCAAAATTAATATATTGAATTAAAGTAGATAAAAAAAAAGGGAAATAACCATATAAATAACCTCCTAAAAACAATATAGTTGTTAAAACACAAATTAACACAATACTTGCATATTCAGCTAAAAAGAAAAAAACAAATATAACTGCAGCATGTTCTGTCATAAAACCACTAACAAGTTCTGATTCAGCTTCTGCTAAATCAAATGGGGCTCTATTAGTCTCTGCTACTGATCCTATAAAAAATATTATAAATATAGGAAATAAAGGAACTATAAATCATACAGCTCTTTGGGCTTCTATATTAACGGTTAAATTTAAACTACCTGTTAACATAATTACAAGCAATATTGCAGAACTTAATATTAATTCATAACTAATTAATTGAGCTGTACTTCTAAGCGAACCTAAAAAAGCATATTTACTATTAGCACTTCAACCTGCTAATAGTATACCATATGTAGCTAAAGAAGAAACGGCTAACATATATAATATACCTAAATTATAGTCACTTATAGCTAATCCAGGACCAAAAGGTATAACGGCGTAACCTAGTAATGAAAAAGTTAAAGTTATTATAGGACCAAGAAAAAATAATATCAAGTTAGCTTGTGTTGGAGAAACATATTCTTTTAAAAGAAGCTTTAATGCATCCGCAAATGCTTGTAATAAACCATAATATCCTACAATATTAGGTCCCAATCTTCTTTGCATACTCGCCATTGTTTTTCTTTCAGCTACTGTTACATAAGCTACTGCTAATAAAACGGGTACAATAACTAACAGCACTTCTAATATAGAAATTAAAGTAGGTAAGTACAACATTTTTTTTATATCTAAGAAATCTAATTTAATTAACTAAGAATATAATAAATATATCATATTTTAATCAATTAAAGATTAGGTTAATAATAATTTCATTTTATAGATAAGATATTGCTAAAGTTTAAATAATTTATATCCTTAATATTTAACAATATGTCTTAATACTATTCTTAGTTATTATTTATTAATTTAAATTTTTATTATTTATTTGATATACTTAATGAGATAAAAAAAAAGATTTACATTTTTTTTATTATTCTTATCCAAGACTCGAACTTGGATCTAGATATTAGAAGTATCCTGCTCTACCATTAAGCTAATAAGAGTATAGTAAATATACTAAGTTTACTATATTATAAAAATGTTTATAAAACAAACTACTATTAATTTAAATTTTTAATCATTAAGCAACGTATAATAATAAGAAAGCCATCATAAGAGCAAATAACCCAGTGGCTTCAGCAAAAGCGAAACCTAAAATAGCATATGAAAATAATTGACCTCTTAATGAAGGATTTCTAGCTACACCTAATATTAATGCACCGAAAACTACACCAATTCCTACACCTGCTCCTATTAAACCTGTAGTTGCTAAACCTGTACCTATAATTTTTGCTGCTTGTATCATATTATATTTATATATATATAAATCAAGGAAACCTCGATTAATTTAAAGGACTAAACAATAAGATTATTTTTCATAAAAGAAGATCTATTTGAATACATATGAAAATAACTAGTCTTCATAAATACTATTATTTCTACTTATATAAGGGATATGGAGGAATCGAACCCCTAATTTAAGATCTGCAATCAAAACGCCAAACCATCAGCTACATAACCCTTGAGTAATTATTAACATTACTCAGCATAAATAAATAAATAATTATTTACAAATAAAGAATATTAACCAACAAAACAACCTGAACAAACTACAGCTTGACAAATATCACAAAAGTGTATAACCGAGTTAAGATTAGTAGCAACATTATGTGTAGGTAAATTAAAATCACATGACACAGCTAATAAAGCGGGATCTGTTGCTAATACTTTTCATGTGTGTGTACAATTTGCTATCATAGCTATTTTAGCTTGATAACATAATGTACAAAAACCTGTTATATTATGAATACATGTAGTACCTAAGGGTAAACTTACAAAGGCATGAGGTTTAGGTGGACTAGTAAGTGCTCATTCTAAAGAATCATAACTTCTATTTAATAATGTTTGTAAACTATCACTATAAAATTCAGAATTTAATCAAGGATATCTACTTGCAGGGCGAGCTTCTACTAATTGTATATATACAATGTATAAGAATTCAACCCGCAAAAGCATCAGGATAGTCACTAATTCTTCTAGGCATTCCTTGTAAACCCAAAAAGTGTTGTGGAAAGAATGTAACATTAACACCTATAAATAATATTCAGAAATGTACTTTACCTAACATCACATTATATTCCAATCCTAATATTTTAGGTACTCAGAAATATCATGCACTAAATAATGCAAATACAGCACCCATACTTAAAACATAATGGAAATGAGCTACAACATAGTAAGTATCATGGAAGGCAATATCAAGAGAAGCATTAGCTAAAACAACTCCACTTAATCCTCCTATTGTGAACATGAAAACAAAACCTAAAGCAAATAACATACTAGGTGTTAATTCTATAGATCCTCCATAACATGTTGCCAATCATGAGAATATTTTAATACCTGTAGGTACGGCAATAATTAATGTAGCAGCTGTAAAGTAAGCTCTAGTATCAACATCTAATCCAACAGTATACATATGATGGCTTCATACAACAAACCCTAGTACCCCAATAGACATCATGGCATAAACCATACCTAAATACCCAAACACACTTTTATTAGAACTAGCTGATATTGTAGTACTTATTACACCAAACCCTGGTATTATTAATATATAAACTTCAGGATGACCAAAGAATCAGAAAAGGTGTTGATATAATATAGGATCACCACCACCTGCAGCTTCAAAGAATGATGTATTAAAATTTCTATCTGTTAAAACCATTGTAATCGCACCAGCAAGTACAGGTAAAGATAATAATAATAATACAGCTGTAACTAAGATAGCTCATCCAAATAAAGCTAATTTATGGAGTCTTATACCTGGACTTCTCATATTAAGTATAGTTGTTATAAAGTTTATTGCACCTAATAAACTACTTATACCTGATAAATGTAATGCAAAAATAGCTAAATCTACACTAGGTCCACTATGACTTTGTATTCCACTTAAAGGCGGATATAGTGTTCAACCTGTACCCGCTCCATTTTCTATTCCACTAGCAAATAAAAATAATATTAAACTAGGTGGTAATAATCAAAAACTTATATTGTTTAATCTAGGAAATGCCATATCCGGACCTCCTACTAATAATGGTAATAAAAAATTACCAAATCCTCCTATCATAGCAGGCATAACCATAAAAAATATCATTAATATAGCATGAGCAGTAATTATACTATTATATAATTGATTATCGGCTATATATTGAACCCCAGGTCCACTTAATTCTAATCTAATTAAAACTGAAAAAGCTGTTCCTAATAGTCCTGAAAATAATGCAAATATAAGGTATAATGTACCTATATCTTTTGCATTAGATGATAAAAATCATCTTTCTGTTCAAAGTGAAATACTTGATTTTAAATTATTTTGTATAGTACTTTCTTCTGTGTTAATATTTTGTTCCGACACGTTATATGAAATAAATGATGAGTTATTATAAGAATTTGTCATTGATTGTATAATTATTAACACTATGCTTTACATCTAAATAAGATAATATAATTTATTATCAGCAATAGGTAGGGTTGTTATTTAAAAACGAGATATTTTTTAATAAAAATATTATAAAAATTTGACTATAATGAAAAAAAAGAATTATTTATATAAGGGATATGAAGGAATTGAACCCACTAACTCGATATCCAAATATATGAGTGAAACTGCCAAACCATCAGCTACATAACCCTTGAGTAATTATTAACATTACTCGATGTATTTATTTTTAATATAATAAAAATAACTTTTATAGAATATAAAATTATATGAATTCTTTATATAATTTTATATTTTATTATTTTAAATTTAACTTATTTACTTATTTTATTTGCCTCTAACTCTATTAAACTATTTTCAAGTAAACTAATTATAGGTACAATTATTAAATAATATGAAAAATATATAACTGTACTAATTTGTCCAAATTCTATAAAAGGAGATTCAACATGTTTAGCTCCTAATACTATTAAAACTAAAAAATTAGCTAAAAATATATAGAAAGCTACTTTACTTAAAGGTCTAAATTGTATACCTCTACTTCTACTTAAATCAGTAAATGGCATTGCTAATAGCATTACCAATGCACCAAACATAGCAATAACACCTAATAATTTATTAGGTATAGATCTTAGTATAGCATAGAAAGGCAATAAGTATCATTCAGGAACTATAGCAGGAGGAGTTTGCATAGGGTTAGCCATAACATAGTTTTCACTATCTCCTAATAGATTAGGCATAAAAAATACAAGTACACTTAATAATATAATAAATATAAATATAGTTACTAAATCTTTGAAAAGGAAATAAGGAGCAAAAGGTAATCTATCATAAGTACCAGAAACACCTAAAGGGTTACCTGACCCTGCACTATCATGAAGTGCAATTAAATGCATTAAAACTAATGCGGCCAAAACAAAAGGTAATACGAAATGTAGAGCAAAAAATCTATTTAATGTTGCATTATTAACACTAAAACCACCTCAGATAAATTCAACTATATCGTGTCCAACTCAAGGTATAGCACTCATAAGATTAGTAATTACAGTTGCACCTCATAATGACATTTGACCATATGGTAGAACATAACCCAAGAAAGCTGTAGCTATCATTAGTATAAATATTATTGTACCTATAGTTCACACTAATGTTCTAGGGGCTCTATATGATCCATAGTATAAACCTCTTCCTATATGTAAATACACTAAAAAGAAAAAAGCTGAAGCTGTATTACTATGTAAATAACGTATTAATCAACCATTATTAACGTCACGCATTATATGTTCTATTGAATTAAATGCTTCTAATACACTAGGGTTATAATGCATTGCTAAAGTTACACCTGTAACTATTTGTATAGCTAAAGAAAAAGCTAATAATGATCCAAAATTTCATAGATAACTTATATTACTTGGTTGTGGTGAATCAATTATATAAGAATTAACTAATCTTAATAAGGGATGACTTTTTAAAATTCTCATATTTTATTTTTAATTATAGTTTTTATTTAAAGAAATTAAATGAAAAAAACTTGAATTGTTTTCTTTTCATTTTTTTAGATGTTGGTAGATACATGTTTTATTTTTAAGTTATAAGTTTGTTATATTTTAATTTTACATATTTATATAATATGATTAAATAAATAAATATTATATATTAATTAAAAAGATAAATTAATATCAGTAACTACTATTATTAATAAATATTTAATAAAGTTAATTGACAACTTTATTAAATATTTGTTATATTAATATCTTCTACTAGTAGTAAAAAGAGATAATAAAATCAATAATAATAAACTATTGTCAAATAGAGAAAGATAAGGGATTAAAATATAAAATATAAGACCAATTAAGATATATAAAGCGTAACTAGTTATAACACCTGTATCTAAACTAGATATACTTTTACTTAAAGATAATAACCCCTTTTCTAACCCAAAAGGTCCTAATAATTCTACACTCCCTTTATCTAGAATTTTAGTAGTTTGACCTCCTAATTTTAAAACAAGATCGGTAATATATTTATTATATAAAAGTTCGATGAAAAAACGCTGGTTGAAAAAACTAAATGTATTATAACCTAATCTACTCAGTTTAAATCTAATAAGAACTTTTGGCATAAATTCTGATAAAATTATTGCTAAAGCACTAAGTGAAATAGTGAATACTAAAGGCAATAGTTTAAACAAAGTAGGCACAGCAAATTCAGTATTTAACATTATTTCCCGTACGGGATGAATAAAAATACTGTTATCTGCAAAGAAACCTGAACCTAAACCAATAAATATATCTTTACTTATATATCCAAAAAATATAGAAAAAATAGCTAATATAATTAATGGTAAACTCATAAAAATATCCCCTTCTTGTGCAGCATGATCTTTTTTATAATTAACTATAGGCCCATTAGGATTAGTTAAAAAAGTTAAATACAATACTTTAATAGAGTATAATGTGGTAAACATAGCACCAATACTGGCTATAAAATAAATTACTATACTATTAAAATAAAATTGACCATATGCAGATTCTAAAATAAAATCTTTACTATAAAATCCCGTCATAAATGGGAAAGCTATTAAACTAAGACTTGCTATTAACATAACTGAATAGGTTAAAGGTAAATATGGTCTTAATCCACCATATTTTCTAAAATCTTGATTGTCTGCTACCGCATGTATTACAGCACCTGCTCCTAAAAATAATAGTCCTTTATAAAAGGCATGATTTACTAAGTGAAATAAAGCAAGATTATACGATGATAAACCTATAGCTATAACCATCATACCTAATTGACTCATAGTACTATATGCAATAACTTTTTTAATATCTTGTTGAAATAGACCAATAAGACTACTAAATACTGTAGTTATTGCTCCTAATCATAAACATAATACTAATACAGTTGAACTATATTCTATTATAGGACTAGCACGCATTAATAAATATACTCCTGCAGTAACCATAGTAGCTGCATGTATTAATGCACTAACAGGTGTAGGACCTTCCATAGCCATAGGTAATCAAACATGTAATCCAACTTGAGAACTTTTAGCCATAGCTCCAATTAATAGGCATATACCTATAATTGTTACTATATTTTCATTAATAAAAGGAGCTAATGAAAATATAGTACTATAATCAATATTACCAAAAGATCATAATATTGCAAACATACCTATAGTTAAAAAACAATCACCTACTCTATTAGTTAAAAAGGCAGATATAGAACTTTGATTTGCTGCTATTCTGGTAAATCAGAAACTTACTAATAGATAAGAACAAATTCCTACCCCTTCTCAACCAACAAACATTAATAAGAAATTATTAGCTGTAACAAGTATAATCATCATAAATGTAAATAAACTTAAGTAACTAAAAAATCTTTGATTATGTGGATCATGACCCATATATCCTATAGAATATATGTGAACAAGAGAACTAACTATTAATACAGGTATTAACATACTTACAGTTAAACTATCAAAATGAAAACTTCATAAGACATTAAGTGATTCACTATCTATTCATCTAAAAAGACTTACTGATACAGGTATATTGTTAAGACCTACTTCAAAAAAGGTTATCATTGCTAATAATGTTGTTATAATTACACAAATACATGTAATTAATTGGGCTCCGCTAACACCGACTTTTCTACCAAAAAATCCGGATACTATTGACCCTAATAAAGGTAAAGTTATTATAGCTAAATACATTATTTATATTCTATTGCAATACTTCCTCTTAATCTATAAAAAGCAACTAGAATACCCAAACCTATTGCGGATTCTGCACCAGCAATTGATATAATATATATAGCATAGGTTTGACCTAATATATCATCAAAGCTAAGTGAACTTACCAATATTAAAAAAGTAATAGCCAAAAGCATTATTTCAATAGAAATAAGCATTAATATTATATTTTTTCTATTTAAAACAAATCCTAAGATTCCTATTAAAAAAAGTATTAAGGATAAATTCATTGTATATCTTTTGTAATTTAATTATTGGGTGTAAATTACTATATCATATAGTATATTATAACATATAAAATTATTTACTCTATTTATTAATTATTAATCAAGACTTTATTTATTAATTCTTCTCTTTAATCCCCAACTGTGGGATCTATTTTAATAATATAGATATTATTTATAGTAATTGTTTTATAAAACATGAAATTTATAAAAATAGGTTTTTATAATAATAAATATTATTAAATATAAATAAAAGTAATAATTTTATAATAATAATAAAATTATTAC
>Ga0209577_10006871_pt1 | contig 10499 bp, 9 predicted proteins | sample GraSoiAngelo_109_FD_185874 | JGI IMG/M metagenome (GOLD analysis project Ga0209577, IMG submission 185874) | Grasslands soil microbial communities from the Angelo Coastal Reserve, California, USA - 14_0903_12_20cm (SPAdes) (version 2) | ecosystem: Environmental > Terrestrial > Soil > Grasslands ...
GCAACCGAAAGCGCAAGGCGCAAACTGGCGGCCTTTGGCGATTTTTTGTCATCTTCGCAACGACGGTTTTCGCTGGGTTTTGCCTGTGGGCGATGGCAACCCGAATGTTTCTGGACCACAGAACGATTGAATTCGCCCTAAACAAAGATTGCGAGGCAACCCTGATTCCCAGCGGAGAAAAGGTTACGCTCCCGAAGGGGACCACGGGCGAGATTACAAAAATCGTCGAGGGCACTTACACCGTCGGCATTCTTGGCGCCAATCAACGAGTGGTGCGCATCGCAGAGAAAGCGCTGGATCCCCTGATGAGCAGCGTGACGCTCGACTCGCAGACTGGCTTGAAAAAATTCAACTTCAAAGAGGATTACACGGCGCTCCAGATCCCCAGCGGGAGGGAAACCCTGATTAAAAAAGGAACCGATGGTGAGATCATGGAAAACATTGAGACGAATTACACCATTGAAACAAATCCAGTCTCGGCACGCGTCGCGAAGAAAGACCTCGACGAATTTGAACTCCAGCCTGATCCTGGACTCGAAGGTGGTTGGATCCGGTTTAGGTTAAAACGCGCTTGCGATGCAAAGCGCATTTCGAACGGTCAGACAGTGACGCTCCCAGGCGGGGTTACCGGTGCAATTAAGCAAATCGGCGGTGAGACTTACGCCGTTGAAACCGATCGCGTCACGGCAACGATTGCGAAGAAAGATTTAAACGTTGTGGAACTGCGCCATCCCCTTCCGGCACCTGCCAACCATGCCGTTGCCTACGTCTGCTTCGCACCGCCTCTCGTTATGGCGGTAGTGATGCTGATCAATTTCCTCTTTACCGGCCTGGCCAGCTGGGCGTCGGAAGACGAAGATCGTGAGTGGTGGGCGCGATCGGCGGCGTGGATAACCATCACGATCGTCGCCTGGATCATGGTCAACGCGATCGTTCTTTGGGGTGGCCAGGCAATCACAGCGACCGCTGGAAATCAGATCGATGTTTTCCTCGGACAACTGAAGGCGAATCCGGTAGCAAAGGTCATCCTCGGGACATTCGGCGGCGTGAGCGGCATTGCTGGCGCGTTGCTGGCTCTTCGATCGAAGCTGAGCCCAAAACTTGGACCGAAAGCTCGTTTACAGTGGCCTCTCGTATTCGTGGCGATTCTTTTCTTTGTTCTCCTCGCGGTAGTAATTTCGTGGATGCTACTGGTCATCGGGGCGCAGCCTTGGGTGCATCAACTGGTCGCTTTTCTTGGACACATAATGGCGGAGCCAAAGGGACAAGCCATTCCCGTTAGCGCCTTCGTGGTCGCAACGGCCGTTGCGGGTGTTTTCCTTTTTCTTCGATCAAACCTTAGCAAAGGGCTCGTGTCCTTCGTTCTCATGGCAGTGGTGATTTGGTGGATTCTATTGCTGAGCGGTGCGCAGCGTCTGGCGCAAGAGCCAAACGACTGGCGAGCTCAACTCTTCATCGTGGTGTTTCTGATGGGTGTCATACTGCTTTTCGGAATCGTGATGGGTTTCCTCATCAATGCGAATAAGTTTTCCCTCCATGCCACCTATCGGAACCGATTGATCCGCGCTTACCTTGCCGCTTCGCGAATTGAGCGCAGACCAAACTTCTTCACCGGATTTGATCCTGACGACAATTTTGAGTTGTACAAGTTGCGACCGGAAAAACCGCTTCATGTGATCAACGGCACGCTCAACCTGGTTAAAGGCGAGCAGCTAGCCTGGCAGGAGCGAAAGGCTGAATCCTTTACAATGAGCCGGCTGCACTGCGGATCTTTTCAAGTTCGCTACCGGCCGTCGCGCGAATATGGACATGGCATTACCCTCGGAACCGCACTCGCTATCTCAGGCGCAGCCGCCAATCCCAACATGGGATACCATTCCTCTCCGGTACTCAGTCTTTTAATGACGCTATTTAACGTGCGCCTGGGATGGTGGCTCGGAAATCCTGGTCCGGCCGGCAGCAAAACATGGAAGCGCGCAGGTCCACGATACTCGGTGGGGCCGCTCTTTTCCGAGGCGGCAGGCAATACGACCGACCGCTACCAGTACGTCAATCTTTCCGATGGCGGGCACTTTGAAAACCTTGGTCTTTACGAGATGGTGCTCCGCCGTTGTCATTGGATCGTCGTGAGCGACGCCGGCGAAGATCCGGAGTGTTCCTTTGCCGATCTTGGGGAAGCGGTGCGCAAAATTCGTATCGACTTCGGGATACCGATCGACTTCGAGCCTATGAGCATTTATCCGCGCAGCGCGATTGAAACGCTAGAGACTCCAGGCCACAACTGCGCCATTGGGCGGGTTCGCTACTCCGTAGTGGACGGTACCGACGCTCCAGATGGCATTATCGTTTACATCAGGCCGGCGTGTTACGGCGACGAACCGCGCGATATCTACGAATACTTCAAGACAAATCCGACGTTTCCGCACGAGAGCACCAGCGACCAATTCTTCTCCGAATCGCAATTCGAAAGTTATCGGATGCTTGGCGCGTATACGATGGAAAAACTCTGCACAGATTGCCGTGGAGATTTTCGCTATTTCGTTCGTGACATTCTAAAACGCCACCTCCAGATGGAAGCACCCGTTTGGCTGGCAAAATTGCTCGAGGAAACAAAAAAACAAGAGCATGTAGGCGCCTGATCGGCAGACGCGAGAACAAGCGCCTGTGCTGGCGCAACGAATCCGTGGTAAACTCGCGAAATGGCCCGCATTTTCGCCCTGCCGGTCACGCTTCTCGCTCTGACGATGGCCGTGTGGGCCGCGGATCAATCAGCGGATAACAAATCGGAGGAACCCGAATCATTCGACGTCGAGCCACCGATATTGAAACAGAATCTCTCGGATGAACCATTGCCGAACGGCGATATGGCGCGCTTGGAAAAACAATTGGAACGCGCAAAGCAAAATGCCGCCGGCGCGGAACGTCTCTATAAAATTGGTGTGCTTGCGAAAATGGAAGTGGAGCAGCGGTCATTGAAGGTGGTCCGGTGTGAATCGGATCTGGCAAATGCGCGCGTTGCTCGCGCAAAAGAAGAGCTTGCCGAAAAAGAGTCTCAATTCGCAACCGGCGAAATTACCAGGGACGAACTGGAATCAATGAAAACTGCGCTGGCGCAATTAACGGAAGCTGCGCAAGTCGCAACCGCGAAACGGGAGCGTGCCGAGCTTGAGGCCGCAGAAGCAAACTTACGCCGCCAGCAAAAGCTTCTTAAGCTCGGCATCGCGGGAAAATCCGATGTCGATCGCGCCGAAGAGAAGCTTGCAGAACTCAAGGCGCAGAATAGACCTTAATCGAAACGGCGAATCGGACAGTCGGAGAAACGGCGCATTCTCCGTTTCGCCCATTCGCCGTCTCACCGTTTCGTGTTAATACCCAGCCGCCATCCCGTCCTTGCGCGATTCGCTCGCCCCCACATAGACGCGCTGGCCATCGTGCATTTCGACTTTGATTGCCTGATAACCGCCATAACCGCCGACATCGAAACGCACATCGTGGCCTTTCTTGCGAAGTTCCCGCACAGTCTCGTACGGAATGCCGCTCTCGACCTCAACGTAGCCGCCTGATTCAGTCATTTTTTCTCCGGTCGGTTCGTTGTCGCCTTCATGCTGCCAGCGCGACGCGTCGCCGGCTTCCTGCACGTTTAAGCCAAAATCGGTCTGGTCCGTGAGGACCTGTACATGACCCTGCGGTTGCATGCCGCCGCCCATCACACCAAATGCTTCCCACGGTTTGCCATCTTTCATGACAAAACCAGGAATGATGGTGTGAAATGGACGTTTGCCGGGCGCGTAAACGTTCGCGTGGTTCGAATCCATCGAAAAGAGTTCGCCGCGATCCTGGAACATGAAGCCGAGTCCGGGTACCACGATCCCGCTGCCCATCCCGCGATAATTGCTTTGAATGAGCGAGACCATGTTGCCTTCATCGTCGGCGGTACAGAGATAGATCGTGTCGCCTTGATTCAGAGCTGGATTGCCGGCCTCGACCTTCTTTGACGCGTGATTTGGATCAATTAACTTGCGGCGTTCGGCTGCGTAGCTTTTTGAAAGCAAACCGGCGAGCGCAATCTTTGCGAACGCGGGATCGGCGTAAAATTTCGCCCGATCGGCCCAGGCGATTTTCTTCGCTTCGATCATCGCGTGCAGCGTCTCGGGCGAATTGCGTCCCATGGTGCGGAGATCGAATCCTTCAAGGATGTTCAACATTTGCAAGACCGCAATGCCCTGGCCGTTTGGTGGAAGCTCGAACACATCGTAGCCGCGATAATTCGTCGAAACCGGCTCGACCCAGGTCGATGTATGTTTCTCGAAATCGGCTTTCCGCAAAAAGCCCCCATTCGCCCGCATGAACTCGTCGATCTTGTCTGCGATCTCGCCTTCATAAAAGGTGTCGCGACCTTTTTCAGCGATCAGTCGCAAGGTTTTCGCGAGCGCGGGATTCTTGAAAATATCGCCCTTAGCCGGGGTTCGGCCTTTTCCGTCGAGTGTGTATGTCTCGAAAAAGGCGCCTGGCAATCCTTTATAAAGCCGCGGGCCAAACACCCAGTAATAGGCGATTAAGTCCGTAACCGGAAAACCTTCTTCGGCATAGTGAATGGCAGGCGCAAGGTCATCACTTAGTTTCAGTTTGCCGAATCTTTTGTGCAGTTCCGCCCAGGCATCCACGGTTCCGGGTACGCTGATCGGCAACATGCCGGTCGGAGGGATCGTTTCGCGGTGCAGTTTTGCCAGCTCGGCCTTCATCTGGTCGTAGCTCAAACCAAGCGGTGAACGTCCGCTGCCATTGATCCCATAGAGTTTGTTTTCCTTCGCGTTGTAAACGATTGCGAAAAGATCGCCGCCGATTCCATTGGAAATCGGCTCCATCAAACCGAGCGTAGCGTTTGCGGCGATCGCCGCATCCACGGCGCTGCCACCGCGTTTTAAGATATCGATGCCGACCTCCGTGGCGGCGGGCACGCTGGTGCAGACCATTCCATGCCGTGCCAGCACTTCCGATCGCGTGGCGAAATTCCTTCCAGTAATCCGATCGATCTGGGCGTTAAGCCGGAGGGGCACAACCAACAAAGCCAACAGCCCGAAACTGAGGTTAATCCAACGCACCAGCGACATTAATGCCTTATATTTAAAGAGTGCACTTGAATTTTACTCTGCCAATTATATCTGATTGCTCACCACCAGATGAAGATTTCGTCCGATGACCGAAAAGCGATCAGCGTGATTCTGATCTACCTGAGCCTTCTATTCTTTCTGATCGGCATCGCCGCTCATTTCAAAGCAGGTTTTCAATCCCGGGCAGAGATTACAACGACAGGCTTCGTCGCCGCCGCTATCTTTGCCGGATTGGGTGTCCTTGTGTTTCTGTTTTCGTTTACGAAAAAACAGAGCTGAAGTGAATTGCTGACTTCCCGGGTTCCCCGCTAAAAAAGTGGCGGCGATCCGCCCCTGATCGCCGCCGTCCCCCACCGCTCTGAACAACGAAGTTATTGCTGCATTGCGTCGTGAAGTTCCTTGTGGGCGTTCATCATGTCTTGATGCGCTTTTTGGATGGCATCCAGCTTCTTCTGCTGATCAGCCGTTAGCAACGGCCGGATTTGCGACAACGAGCTGTCGATGACTCCTTTTGCTTTCTGCATCGCCTCCTGATGAATGGCAGCGAGTTGCGGTTTGGCCGCATCGACAATCGGCTGAACCTTTGTCTCTTGATCAGAGGTCAGATCCAACTGCTTGGTGATTCCCTGAAGGCCGTGGCCGTGCCAGCGTTCACCGCCACCAGGGCCAGGTTGTGCTTGTACAATGACAAAGCCGCCAAGCGCTATCGCACCCGCGGCTATAAACGTTAATATGTTTCTTTTCATGGTTTGTTTCATTTTGTCTCCGCGAAATATTCTTTCGCTTCTTCAGACAATGACCGACAAGGCGTCTGGCCGGTTACAATTTTTCTTTCTGCTCACTCGTTGCCTCTTGTGTCATTCCGAGCGAAGTCGAGGAATCTCTCGATATTAATCTGGGACATGACCCGCGATCATAATTTGTGGATGTGCAGCATCCTGAACGGCAATCAACCGACGGATCCAAGGGTAAGGCGGCTAGCGTACGGATGTGATCCAGGAGGAGTAACCTCCAGAGATTTCTCGACTTCGCCCGAAATGACAAGGAGCATGCCCGCCCCATCTACGAGTCACAAGATTGTAACCAAACGGCGCTAGTAGCGGTCATTGCTACTGGTGTGGATGCGCTCTCGATTACATGGATGATACTGACGCAAGTGCGCTTGTTCATGCTGCGCTCCAGCATGACGATGAGGCGGCTCGCGCATTGGTGCGACAGCTCTATCCGCTCGTGGCCAAAATCGTCCGCTCTCATCGGCCGCATCGAACGGATGAAGAAGATCTTTGCCAAATGATTTTCATCAAAGTATTCCAGAAACTATCGCAATTTTCCGGCAAAGTGCCGCTGGAGCACTGGGTCTCGCGCATTGCAGTCAATACTTGCCTGAACCAAATCCAGTGGGAGAAAATACGGCCGGAGCTTCGTCATGCCGATTTAAGCGTGGAAGAACAAGCCGTGATTGAGAACCTGACAGCGTCCGCCGATGAGTTGGCTCCGGACGAGCGTTTTGCCTCGCGCCAGCTAGTTGATCATCTCCTCGCTGTACTCAAACCGGTGGAACGGCTGGCCATTGATCTGTTATATTTGCAAGGTCGGTCGGTTGAAGAGATCCGTAAAATCACCGGTTGGAGCGCGGCGCTCGTTAAAGTACGGGCGTTTCGAGCGAGGCAAAAAATGAAGGAATACCTTGCCAGGATTTCGGCAAAGGACGGACTATGAAAGATCACGAAATTGATCGGTTGTTGCAATCAGCCGCGCAGGCAGGCGATGAGGCTCCGGCTGAGATGCCGTTTGGATTCGATACTCGCGTGGTTGCGCTTTGGCGTGCTTTGGCTGCGAAGCCAAATGGGATTGCTTCACTGCTTCGACGCGTTGCGCTGTTGTCTGCGGCCGTGATTGCTATTTCGACGTTGGCGGCTGTTCGCGAGATCAAGCAGAGCCGGGAACAGTACAATGACTTTACGAACGAATTTGCCATCGCGGACACGGCTATTCAGGATGAGTTTTCGCGATGAACAACGCGCTAAAGTGGAAACTCGTTGCCGGATTTCTGCTTGTTTTCGTCGCTGGTGGAATCGCGGGCGCTGCTTTAGGCGGATTTTACACTCGCCATCTTTTCTTTGATGTCCACCATCCAAGACGGGTAGGCGAGAGAATGAAAGAGCGGCTTCGCGCGGAGCTTCATCTGACACCTGAACAGGTCGCCAAAGTTTCGCCAATTGTCGATAAAACCGCCGCCCAGTTGCAGGAGATACGCCGCGACACCGGCCGGCAAGTCCATCAGATCATGGCGGAAGCGCACGAGAAGATCGCAGTCAATCTTACCGACGAACAACGGCAAAAACTTCAACAAATCGAAGAGCAGCACCGGCGGTGGCGCCATCGTCACGGCCCGCACGAATTCGCTCCCGAGATGTCGCCGACTCCGTAGTTTGTAGCCGCCTCGCTGTGTGTCGAGGCGCATACCGGGGATCTTCCAACACGGCGACACAGCGCCGTGGCTACATCGCCTTCGCTCAAATCATTGTGATTCGAAAGCTAGGAACGCACACCGTTCTCGAAAAAAATTCGTTCGCGCTCAACATCTGCGCCGCGGCTAACAAAAAGATCGCGCAGTTCCGGCGTGTAGTAATCGCCATTGTAGAGGGGATTCAGCCCGAAGAAAATCTTGCCGCCCGGGACGAGATGTTTCTGCAAATCGCTGAGGAAAAAATCCCATTCTTTTGTCCCCCAGCGTTCCTTCGACGGATGATAAAGGTAGAAGTTGGTCGAAAACGCGGTAATCCAATCAAATTTTTGGCCGAGGTCAGGCAGTGGTTCGAACGCGCTGATCCTCCAAACTACGCGGGGAACTTCGAAAAGCTCGAGTAATTCAGCAAAAAGAGGAACGTGTTCGATATCCACGCCCAGAACGGAGTGGCCGAGGTTTTTGGCGATGAACAAGAAAAATCCTCCGCCGCAACCGAGATCGAGCACGCGCTTGGGCTCTGAACGATGAAGTTTCAAATCCTGCACCCGTTCCCTATTTAATCGCAACCACGGTTCGATGTTCGCGTATTTGGCGTATCCAGCAGTGGAATTCGCGTAACGCTGCTGAATTTCGCGGGCGCGTTCGTCATCAATTTTGGCCAGCATCGGTTGAAGCGGAACGCGAAAAATCGAGCGTTGAGCTCTGCGCCAACCGCGCCGGTAGGTCAGCGGCTTGGTAAATTTGAGGATTTTTCGGGAAAGTTTCATTTAAAAATCGATGAACTGTAGGGCAACCGCTCCGGTTGCCAACTCGTAGCGAACAGGCGATGCGCCCGCTCTATAATTCCTCCATGATTTCGGACAGCAGTTGCGGACCACGATAAACAAAACCGGTGTACAGCTGAACAAGCTGCGCGCCCGCCTCAAATTTTTCGCGGGCAGATTCTGCATCGCAGATTCCACCAGAAGCTAGCACCGGAATTTTGGAGTTTGCGGAAATGCTGCGCACGAGCGCTGTCGATTTTTCCCGTAGCGGCGCGCCGCTCAAACCACCCTCCGCATCGAGCTCCGGCGGAATCGAGGAATGATCCAACGTCGTGTTGGTCGCAATGATCCCCGCGACTCCGTTTTCTTCGCAGGCCGCCAGAGCCGCTTCCAATTCGATTGGAGACAGGTCAGGTGAAATCTTCACAACGATCGGCTTCGCAACCGGACCCGGCTCACTCCTAATTACGTGCAGCAATCGTGATAGCGCTGCGGGCTCCTGCAGTTCTCTTAGCCCTGGCGTATTGGGCGAACTCACATTTAACGTGATGTAATCGGCAAAATCGCGAAGCAATCGAAACGAGTAGAGATAATCGTCGGTTGCGCGTTCAAGAGGAGTCGTTCTCGATTTGCCAATATTGATTCCGACTGGAACTGCGGGCCATCGTCCGCTCTTGCGCAGTCTGCGAAAGCGTTCTGCGACCGCATCGGCACCGTCATTGTTAAACCCGAGACGATTAATCAGCGCGTTTTGCTCGGGCAGTCGAAAGATGCGCGGCCTGGGATTTCCTGGTTGAGCCACGGCGGTCACGGTCCCGATCTCGATGAAACCAAATCCAAGCGCCGCCCATGCGGGCAGGGCGACGCCGTTTTTGTCCAGTCCGGCGGCGAGGCCAATTGGATTTGGAAAGGTCAAGCCAAACAGATTTTTTGGCCTTGACGGTGGCGCGAATTGCTTCAGCGCGCGCAGCGCAGGATCAAAATGCGAAGCCCTTCGAAGCGAGGCGATTGTGAAATGATGCGCGGTCTCCGCTTCAAGTGAAAACAGAAGCGGCCTAACGAGTCGTTCGTAGAGATTTTTCATCGCAGGATGGCTTTATCGTGATCGACCCGTGATATTGGCTTCCAGCGAATTCCTTTATCGGCAGGGACGCCGATGCCACATTCATTTTCCTATACAAAACTGGTTGAACACAGAGTCGAGAATCTGTTCCACATCGACGACGCCAATGACTTGTCCGACTGCGCGCAATGCTTCATTAAGATGAATCGCAGCGTATTCTGACGACAGTCCCTGGGCTTGTGCCGTGGCCCCCCGATCACATGATTCCAGAGCGCGACGCAAACAATCGCGATGGCGAGCATTAATCGCGAGCGGGCTCTCCGGCTTTAAATTCTGTTTGGTGATCCGGGTCAGAATTTCCGTGCGTAACTCCGGCAGACCTTCCCCAGTGAGACACGAAACCCGCAACGCATGGAAGTCTTTCCAGTCGCAGGTCTCGGGCAGATCGCCTTTGTTCAAAACGACAATTTCGTTCGAATCGCGGTTGCGCTCCTCGAAATGCGCAGGTTTTGGCGCATTGCGGTCTGCAATGTGGAGCCGCAAGTCAGCTAATTGCAGCGATTTCTCCGTGCGCGCGATGCCCTCTCGTTCTAGTTCGCTGGTCGATGTTCTCAAACCGGCCGTATCAAGCAAACGGATCGGAATGCCGTTGAGATTGACGGTCTCTTCGATAGTATCGCGCGTTGTGCCATGCGTATCGCTCACAATCACCCGATCGTAACCGAGGAGCCGATTGAGCAAGCTGGATTTCCCGGCATTCGTTGCTCCGTAAATTACAACGCGTACACCGTCCCGCAGAATGCGTCCTTGATCGGCGGTTGCGAGTAACGCCGAGATTTCTTCGCGGATAAGATCGAATCGCGCGCGCAGTGTTTCACCCTCGTCCGGTGTGACGCCTTCTTCAGGAAAATCGATTGATGCATTGATGTGCGCGAGCAGTTCGACCAACTCATCGCGAATTTTGCGGATCCGCGCTCCGAGCCTCCCTTCGAGTTGTTCGGTGGCCGAGCGCAGAGCGAGATCGGTCTTCGCGCGAATGAGATCGATTACCGCCTCGGCTTGAGTCAGGTCCATTTTGCCGTTGAGAAAGG
>Ga0209577_10006872_pt1 | contig 10498 bp, 8 predicted proteins | sample GraSoiAngelo_109_FD_185874 | JGI IMG/M metagenome (GOLD analysis project Ga0209577, IMG submission 185874) | Grasslands soil microbial communities from the Angelo Coastal Reserve, California, USA - 14_0903_12_20cm (SPAdes) (version 2) | ecosystem: Environmental > Terrestrial > Soil > Grasslands ...
CTCGTTCGCATTTGCGCGCGCCACCGCGTCCCGATCATACCGTTCGGCACCGGCACCTCGCTCGAGGGCCACGTCAATGCACCCTTCGGCGGCGTGTCGATCGACTTCCGCGACATGAACCGGGTCTTGCAGGTGAATGCGCAAGATCTCGATTGCGTGGTCGAGCCCGGCGTCACCCGCAAGGAGCTCAACGAGCATTTGCGCGACCAGGGGCTGTTCTTTCCAATCGATCCCGGCGCCGATGCTTCGCTCGGTGGCATGGCGGCGACGCGCTGCTCCGGCACCAATGCGGTGCGCTACGGCACCATGAAGGACAACGTGTTCGCGCTCAAAGTCGTGTTGCCGAGCGGCGAGTTGATGACGACGGGGCGCCGCGCGAAGAAATCCTCGGCCGGCTACGATCTCGCGCGATTGATCGTCGGTTCGGAAGGGACGCTCGGGATCATTACCGAGCTCACGCTCAAGCTCTCCGGCATTCCCGAGGCGATCTCGAGCGGCGTGTGCCCGTTCCCGTCGGTCGAGGCGGCATGCAATGCAACCATCGCGACCATCCAATCCGGCGTTCCGATCGCCCGCATCGAACTGCTCGACGCGCTGCAGGTGAAGGCGACCAACCTCTATTCCAAGCTCGCTTTGCCGGAAGTACCGATGCTGTTCGTGGAATTTCACGGCTCGCCCGCCGGTGTCGCCGAGCAGTCCGAGCGCTTCGGCGAGATTGCGCGCGATCTCGGCGGCGGCCCCTTCAATTGGGCGACGAAACCGGAAGACCGCACGCGGCTGTGGCAGGCGCGTCACGATGCCTATTGGGCGGGACGCGCGCTGCGCCCTGGCGCGCAGGCGGTGGCGACGGACGTGTGCGTGCCAATCTCGCGCCTGGCCGAATGCGTGACCGAGACGCAGCGCGATCTCGCCGAGACCGGACTGACTGCGCCGATCCTCGGGCACGTGGGCGATGGAAATTTTCACCTGACGCTGCTGGTCGACATGGCCGAGGCTGCGGAAGTGGAGAAGGCAAAGGGGCTGTGCGAAAGGATGGTCGAGCGGGCGCTGGCGATGGACGGTACCTCGACGGGCGAGCACGGCGTTGGACAGGGCAAGATGAAATATCTCGCAGGCGAGTTGGGGCGGCCGGCGCTCACGGCCATGGCCGCAATCAAGCAGGCACTCGATCCCGATGACATTATGAATCCCGGCAAGATCGTCGCCGTATCGTCTGATTCCACCGAGGCGACCGCGTCAATTCGCCGATTTGGGCCTGGCGTTTTGCCGTAAGTCATTGGCATTCGACATAGATTTGCCGTCAATTCGTCCCAAGCGTTGAACCCCTGCTCGCAGCCGGACCGCGCGCGAAGGGTCGCGGCCGAGCCGCTTCGCGATTGTGGCTCGGGCAGCAAAATCGTGGTGAACTCGCGATAGATTAGGCCGCCGCCAGTCCCCACCCCGCATCCGGGCGAGGGAATTTGCGGCCTGCGGTGGAGACGGCGTGCAGACGACGCTGCTCGGTATCGGCATTGCCATCATCGTAGCGCTGGTCGCGGCGCTCGTAGGCCCGCTTTTTGTCGATTGGGACCATTACCGCGCAGAGTTCGAATCCAGCGCGAGGCACCTCACCGGCCTCGATTTCCGTGTGGGCGGCCGCATCGACGCGCGTCTGCTTCCGACCCCCACCCTCGTGCTGCACGACATCGCGTTCGGCCGTTCAGATGAAGTGGGCCAGGTGCGCGCACGCGCCTTGCGGATCGAATTCGCGCTCGGCGCCTTGGTGCGCGGCGAGTGGCGTGTGGCCGACGCTCGGCTCGAAGGACCCCAGTTTGCAGCGAGTCTCGATCGCTCCGGTCAGCTGACGTGGCCGGTATCAAAGCTCGGCTTCGACGTGGACGGCGTTTCGATCGACCGGCTCACCATCGAGGACGGCCGCGCCGTATTTGCCGATGCCGCAAGCGACACGCGGCTCACGCTCGAGAAGCTGGAATTCAAAGGCGAGGTGCGCTCTCTGGCGGGCCCAGCCAAAGGGGAAGGTTCTTTCGTCGTCGCCGGCCAGCACTATCCCTATCGGCTCGCTATGAGCCGTATCGCGGACGGAAACCTTCGGACGCGCCTCTCGATCGATCCGATCGATCGTCGGTTGACCTTCGACGCGGACGTCTCGGTCTCGATGGATCGCGGTGTGCCGCGGTTCGACGGAAACATTCAATTGGCCCGCCCGGTTGCCCGTCCGTCGGGAAACGGACAGTCGCTCATCAGCGAGCCATGGCGGGTCGCCAGCCACATCAAGGGAGACAGCGTGGTGGCCGTGCTCGAGCAAGTCGAGTTTCAGTATGGCCCCGACGACCGCGCGATCAAGCTCAAGGGCAGCGCGAACGTCGCATTCGGAACGCGCCCGCAGATCAATGGCGTCGTATCCTCCACCCAGATTGATCTCGACCGGCTGCTGGGATTGCCGGAAGCGACCCGTCACCAGCCGGTCCATGCCATCAAGGCCGCCGCCGAATCCTTGTTCGGTGGATTGCGATTGCCGATTCCAGCGACGTTGAGCATTGGCGTCGACTCGATGACGCTCGCCGGCGCGACGCTTCAACGCGTCGGCGCGGAGGTCACCACCGACGACGACGGTCTGGATATCAGGAGCCTGGAATTCCGCGGCCCCGGTTTGAGCCAGGTGGGGCTGAGCGGCCGGCTCGCCATCGGCTCGGCGGGCGTTCGCTTCGAAGGATCGACCAAGATCGAGGCGAACGAACCGCGCCCGCTCATCGCTTGGCTCACGGGCCGCACCGATGCGCAGGCGATTGCGCCCGGCCCGTTGCGCCTGGCGGGCGATGTGAAGCTTGGCAACGAGCGGATCGAGGTGGACCGGCTCAAACTCGAGTTCGAGCGCATGTCGGCAGCGGGTCGCCTCGCCTATGCCTGGCCGAGGGAGAACCGGGTCGCGCGCCTCGACGCGACGTTGACCAGCCCCGAGCTCGATGTCGATCGCATTCACGAGCTCGCCAAGGCCATGTTCGCCGCTGCGGCTTTCGAATGGCCGCGCGCAGGCGCGCTTTCACTCAAGATCGCCCGTGCCGCAATCGCCGGTGTGGAGAGCAGGGACGCCGACGTGCAGCTGCGGATCGATGCTGATGGGATCGAAATCGAACGGTTCGCCATCGCTGATTTCGGAGGTGCCGCGGTCGCGGTGAAAGGGCGGATCGGGAATAACGGGCAGTCGCCGCGCGGCGCGCTCAGCATCGAGCTCGACGGGCGCGGACTCGATGGCGTGCTCGCGGCGCTGGAGAAAGTGGCGCCACGTTCGGCCGAGCAGTTGCGCCGCTCGGCCGGGCGCCTGACACCGACGGCCTTGCGCGCCTCGGTCGCACTCGATGCGGGACGGTCAGACAGCGCGGACATAGGCGCCAAGCTGAAGCTCGATACTCGCGCCGGCGGTTTGCGGATCACCCTGCAGGGCGATCTGGTTGCAGCCGGCGATGCATTCAAGGCGGACAAGCTCGGCGCGTTCGCGGCCGCCGCCGTCAACATCAGCGGACGCGTGGAAGCGGACGACGGCGCCCTGCTGCTCGAACTGGCCGGGGTTGATCGTTTGGTCGCGGTGGAGAAGCGTCCGGCGCGACTGCTGCTGACAGCTAAGGGTGCACTCGATGGCGAGCTTGCGGTCGATGCGCAAATTGCCGGTGCACTCAATGCTTCGAGCAGCGGCACGATGCGAATATCCGGTCCTGGCAGTCCGGCTGCCAAGCTCAACCTGAAAGTTGCCAACGCAAACATCCGCTCGCCGCGCCGCGGCGCGCCTGGACGCCCCCCCGAGCTGCTGCCGCTGTCATTGAACGCGCGGCTTGCTCTGACCGAGGACAAGCTGCAGCTCAGCGAAATCGCGGGAGTAGTGGCAGGCGCGAGGGTCGCCGGGCGCGTCGCCATCGGCATGCGGCAGCCGGTCGCGGTGGACGGCGATATCGAGCTGAGCACGCTCGACTTGCCGGCTGCGATCGCGGTGGCGCTCGGATTACCCGCGCCCACCGCCGTCTCCGGCGCGGCGCAACCGGCAGCGTGGCCGATCGAACCTTTCGATCCCGAGTTCGGCCTGCTCAGCGGTCAGATTGCCGTGAAGTTGGCGCGCGTGACGTTGACGCCAAAGCTTGCGGCGCGCGACGTCCGCGGCGAGCTGCGCTTTGGAGAAGCGGAGCTCGCACTGCAGACGAGCGACGGCACCATTGGCGGCGGGCGTCTGGCGGGCGAATTGACGCTCCTGCGCCGGGCCGAAGGTGTCGCTGGCCACGGCCGGATCAGCGTGACCGGCGTGAATGCCGCCGAACTGCTTCCGGGTGACGGCGCCGTGTCCGGGCGGCTTACATTCGATGTGAGCGCCGAAGGAAGCGGAATGAGCCCGGTCGCGCTGGTCGGCTCGCTCACCGGAACCGGCACTTTCATGCTCGAGGACGGGCGGCTCGCGGGCCTTGAGCCGGCGGCATTCGAGACGGTGATCCGCGCGGTCGATCAGGGTTTGCCCATCGACGCAAACCGCATTCGTGACCGCGCCGAGCTTGCGCTGACGCGCGGTGGGCTCGCGATTGCGCTCGCGGAAGGGGCGATCACGATCGATGCCGGTCAGGCTCGGCTGAGCAGCAGCACGGTGCGCGCGCAAGGCGCCGACCTTGCCATCAACGGCAGCATGAACGTTGCCGAAGCGGCGCTTGATGCGCATCTCGCTTTGTCCGGGCCAGCCGCGCTTGCAGGTGCGGCCGGCACGCGGCCGGAAATCGCTCTCGCCGTGAAGGGAGCAATCGACTCGCCCCGGCGCACGCTTGATGCTGGCGCATTCGCGAGCTGGCTCGCGCTGCGCGCCGTCGAGCAGCAGTCGAAAAAGCTGGAAGCACTCGAGGGTCGTGCATCGCCCGCGCCGGCCTCGACAGGCGGCGCTGCTCACGGCGATCCCGCTGCTGCCCCCGATGCAGGTGCCGCCACGCGCGCCGCGCCGGCGCGCCCACACGGCACGATGCGTGGTCAGGCCGCCAAGCCAAAACCGTCCGCGACCGAGCAGGCTCCGCCGCTGCCGCCGCCGATCGATATCCGACCGGCGCCGGTGCCGCGCGCGCCGCGCGCCCAGCCGACGGCGTCCCCGCCCGCCGGTGCTGCCACGCAGCCGCAAAGACCGACTCCGGCGCCACCCCGCGCGCGCTCGCTGTCGGAAATATTGTTCGGCAACTAGGCGTTCGATACCGCGCCGCTGGCCATCAGCGCGTGCGCTCCGTCGCGCCCGGGATTTTCCTCAGAAACCTGATTGCGATAAAAATCGAGGACGAACAGCCGAATGGCGGACGACAGATTGCCGTGTTGCCGCTCCGAATCGATGCTGGCAACGAGGTCCGACAAAGTCATGTCGCGCTCCGCGGCGATTTCCTTAAGCGCCATCCAGAACGCGTCTTCGAGACTGACGCTCGTCTTGTGACCGGCGATCACGATCGAGCGTTTGACGACGGGAGACTTCATCCCTCATCTCCTGATTCGATCCGATGGCCGTCGAGATCGCGACGCGTCTTCGCGTCGTGCGCGGTCTCCAATCTGCGCTCGGCTTTGCTGCGCCCAAAGCGGTATCGCTGCTCTGCCGCGACTCGCTCGGCAGTTCGGCGTTGCGCGGCCTTGCGCACCCTGCGGAGGTTGACGATTTCGCCCATTGCTGCGCTCGGCGGCTGGATCGGGTTGGCTCTTTGCATTTGGCTTCGAGGGCAAATGCGCCCACAGCGTGGCGAAGCGCTCGCCTCGCTGGAAATTCAGATCAGCATATCGATGGCGGCATAGCCGCGGTTCCGGCAAAGCTTTAATCGACCGCGCGAATCAGCCACGACCGTTCGTGAGCGACGCGTTCTAGGGAAAAATGCGTATAGGGCCGCTCGGCGCGCTGGCCGTCGATATTTTACTTTTTGCGAAAGCGATCGAGGCGGACGACCTCGCCGGTCTCTTTGCTCGTTTGTTGTGCGGTCGGCTGCTCGCTTGCTTTCGGCTTGCCCGGTAGCTCCACGGCGCCTGCGGCGGGCACGCTGTCTTTGCGTTCCGCAGGTAGCCGTTCGGCGACACCATCTGCGCCCTGCTGCTCCGCGCGCTCGCTGGCGACCGTTGCTTGGCCCTGGTTTTCGCTTGCCTGCTTGAACGCCGCCTCTCCGGCTTGCTCGAACTGCAAGCCGAACTGAACCGAGGGATCGAAGAAGCCCTTCAGTGCCGCGAATGGCACGGCAAGCCGCTCGGCGACCCCGCCGAACGACAGCCCCACCTCGAAGCCCTCCTGCGACACCACGAGATCCCAGAATTGATGTTGGAGAACGATGGTCATTTCCTCGGGATATTGCGCGCGCATGCGCGGCGAGAGCCGCACGCCCTCGGCGCGGGTGTCGAAGGAAAGATAAAGGTGATGCTCTCCGGGCAGGCCGTTCGTGGCGACGTCGGCGAGCACGCTGCGCACCATGCCACGCAATGCCTCCTGCGCCAGAATATCGTAGCGGATCTGATCCACGGCCATCAGCCAATCCGTTGCGCCGCAAATTTGCGACCCAAATGCTAGCGCGCACCGGCGTAACTACGCCAGTCCGGCCATCGTTTTAGATAGGGAAGTGGAGGCTTCTGTTGCCAGGTGCCTCCGAACCCCGCCTGCGGCTGCTAAGACCTCAGGACTTCAGATCGGTATTCCAAACCGCGTTACGCGGCCTGGGCAACCGGAGCATAGTTGTCATTGGCAACTATGAGTGTGGCCCGATAACGGCGGAACCATGCCGGGCAAAAGCACGCCCTTTACGCCCTCGTCGATCCTATTTCGACCCCGTAATCGGGGACGGCAACGCGCAGTCAAACGAGAGCCTGCTTGCCGGCCCCTTGGGATTGGTGGAGTCGCCGGGTACCGCCCCCGGGTCCGATAGGTTTATTACGACGGCCATTTATCGCCATAGCCGGCTTGCGCCGGCAGCACCAATATAAGTCGCCAAGCCTGACGAAAAAAGGGCGATCCGCAAGCCCAGCGCATGCAATCAGCACTTCCAGCGCTGACGGCAGAGCGTCTGGTTCGTTGCGTTCGACCGGTTTAACTCTCGGCCATGTCCGACATGGCTTCCCGCCCTTCGTCCGCTCCGGCCTCTCCGGCACCGAGTCTGCTGCAACTGTTCGCGGCTTTCGCGCTCATCTCGCTCTGCGGGTTCGGCGGGGTTCTCGCCTGGTCGCGTTCAATGCCTCCTATGCTCTGTGCCAGTTCCTGCCCGGGCCCAACGTTGTCAACCTGTCCGTTATTTTCGGCGGCCGCATTCGCGGTCCGCTTGGATCGCTGGTTGCGCTGGTCGGACTGATCGGCCCGCCCTTCGTCATCGTCTCGGTCCTCGCTCTGGCTTATGCGCGGTTCGGTGCAATCGCAGCCTTGCAGCGCATGCTGGTCGGAATCGCGGCAGCGGCGGCCGGATTGGTGCTGGGCACTTGCGCCAAGATGGCGCTTCCGCTGCTTCGGGACCGCTTTGCTCTCGCCCCCTCGATGGCACTCGTGACGTTCGCTGCAATCGGCGTCATGCGCTGGCCGCTGCACTGGTCACTCGCGCTGCTCGTGCCGGTCAGTATTGCAATCGCCTGGGTGCGGCGATGAATGATGCAACGCTGACGCGGCTTGCCGGCCATTTTGCGCTGATGTCACTGTTCGCGATCGGCGGCGCCAATTCGGCGGTGCCGGAGATGCAACGCGTCGCCGTCGAGGTGGAACACTGGATGACGGCGCGCCAGTTCACCGGCCTGTTCGCGCTCGCACAGCTCGCGCCCGGCCCGAACGTCATCATCGTCACCCTCATTGGTTATCAGGCGGCGGGGCTCCTCGGCGCATTGGTGGCGACCCTGGCCATGTGCGGCCCGAGCTGCCTGTTCGCCTTCTATATCGGTCGCATCTCAGAACGGATGAAAGGCGAGGTCTGGACTGCGGTGCAAAGCGGTTTGTTGCCGATTTCTATCGGGCTCATAGCCGCGAGCGGATTCGTCGTGGCATCCGCGGCAGCCCACAATGCCGCGGCGGTCTTGGTCACCGTATTCGCTGCAGTTCTGTGCTCCGCAAGGCGATTGAATCCGCTTTGGATTTTTGCTGCGGCCGCGCTCTTGGGAATTGCCGATCTGCTTTGACCGGAACGGCCCCGGTCGCTTCCCGTTGCCCATACGGATGTGCTATGGAACACGTCGTGCGCGCCGGATGGGAGGTTCGGGGCGCATGAGGCGCGGGGCGTCACGGAGGGAATATGTCTGAGGGCGTTACACCGTCCCCGGAGGGGGCGCATTCCGGCTTTCCTTCCACTACGGACAATCTGCTCGGCGGTCTGGTTGTCACGGTGATCGGGGTCGCCCTGTTGGGCTACGGCCTTTACACCGCAAACACCACGATACCGCGGATCATGGCGGCGGTAATCATCCTCGTGGGGATCGCCGTGCTAGCCCGGTTCGTGCCGGTTCATGCACCGCGCGACTTTTACGGCGGCGCCGCCCTCGTGATGCTGGCAACATTGACCTTGATCGCTGCCGCGGAACTGCCGGGTCAGCGTGGTTTCGCATTTGGTCCGGGAACCGCGCCGCGCCTGTTCTCGTTCGTGCTTGCGGCGCTCGGCGCCGCCATCGCCGTGAGCGGTGTCTTCACCGAGGGCCCGCCTATTGAAAAGTACAAGATCCGCGGACCCGCGCTGGTGGTCATCTCGATTCTCGCATTCGCCGCCATGATTCGGCCGCTCGGGCTGGTCCCAGCCACATTCCTGGCTTTCATGATCTCGATTCTCGGGTCAACCGAGATGCGGTGGATCGAGAGCCTCATCGCCGCCGTGGCGATGACGGTGTTCTGCGTCCTGCTGTTCGTCTACCTGCTTAACCTGCCATTCCAGCTCTGGCCGCGCTATTACTGATCGGGTGGACGGACCATGTCGGACCTACTCGCGAATCTCTGGATGGGCTTCCACGTCGCGGCCAACCCCTACAATATTCTGTTTTGTCTGCTCGGCGCGCTGGTGGGAACGTTAGTCGGCGTCCTGCCGGGCATCGGCACCGTCGCCACCATCGCGATGCTGCTGCCGATCACCTTTGGGCTACCTCCGGTCGGCGCGCTGATCATGCTGGCCGGCATCTATTACGGCGCGCAGTACGGCGGCTCGACCACCTCGGTGCTGGTCAACATCCCGGGTGAGGCGACCTCCGTCGTCACCTGCCTCGACGGTCACCAGATGGCGCGCCAGGGCAGGGCCGGGCCGGCGCTTGCGATCGCCGCCATGGGCTCGTTCTTCGCGGGCTGCGTCGCCACGGTGCTGGTGGCGGCGCTGGGAGCGCCGCTGACCGGCATCGCCTTGCTGTTCGGCCCGGCGGAATATTTCTCCCTGATGTGCCTCGGCCTGATCTTCGCCGTCGTGCTCGCCAAGGGCTCGGTGCTCAAGGCGGTCGCCATGGTGGTGACCGGATTGCTGCTCTCCATGGTCGGCTCCGACCTGGAGACCGGCGCGGGACGCATGACGTTCGATATCGCCGAGCTCGCCGACGGCATCGGCTTCGCCAATGTCGCCATGGGCGTGTTCGGCTACGCGGAAATCATCCGCAATCTCGAGTTGCCAGCCGAGAGTCGCGACATCGTCAGTGCCAAGATCACCGGCCTGATGCCGACCCGCAAAGACCTCGTCGATTCGGCGGGCGCGATTGCGCGCGGAACCATCCTGGGATCGATTCTCGGCATTCTCCCGGGCGGCGGTGCCGTAGTCGCGTCGTTCGCCGCCTATACCTTCGAGAAGAAGGTCGCCAAGGATCCGTCGCGTTTCGGGCGCGGCGCGATCGAGGGCGTGGCCGCTCCGGAAAGCGCCAACAATGCGGCGGCGCAGACCTCGTTCATCCCATTGCTCACCCTTGGCATCCCGCCCAACGCGGTGATGGCGCTGATGGTCGGCGCCATGACCATTCACGGCATCGTGCCGGGGCCGCAGGTCATGACCAAGCAGCCGGAGCTGTTCTGGGGCATGATCGCATCGATGTGGCTCGGCAATCTGATGCTGGTCATCATCAATTTGCCGCTGGTGGGCGTGTGGGTCACGCTGCTGCGGGTTCCCTATCGGCTGCTGTATCCGTCGATCATCGTGTTCTGCTGCATCGGCATCTATTCGATCAACAACTCGCCGACCGATGTGGTGATCTCGGCGATCTTCGGCATCATCGGCTTCTGGCTGGTCAAGCACGACTTCGAGCCGGCGCCCATGCTGCTGGGCTTCGTGTTAGGCCCGCTGATGGAGGAGAACCTACGCCGCGCGATGCTGATCGCGCGTGGCGATGTAACGGTGTTTTTCACCCGGCCGATCTCGGCGGCATTATTGAGCACGGCGATCCTTCTGCTGGTCATCGCCGCGATGCCGAAGATTCGCCGCCGCCGCGACGAGGTGTTCGTGGAATAAGGCCTGGCGGGCGACATCAGATGCCGATCTCGTCCCGCGCTTCACCTGGTCGGCTTCGCTCGGTTTCGCGACGTCATGCGGGGAAAATG
>Ga0209577_10006873_pt1 | contig 10498 bp, 11 predicted proteins | sample GraSoiAngelo_109_FD_185874 | JGI IMG/M metagenome (GOLD analysis project Ga0209577, IMG submission 185874) | Grasslands soil microbial communities from the Angelo Coastal Reserve, California, USA - 14_0903_12_20cm (SPAdes) (version 2) | ecosystem: Environmental > Terrestrial > Soil > Grasslands...
AGAACATGCTGCGGCTGCGGCAGGCGGGGGCGGTCGTGTTGTTCGCCGCGCCCGGCTTCTACCACGGGGCGGACTCGGTCGACGACCTCGTCGACTTCGTCGTCGGGCGCTGCCTCGACCAGCTCGGTGTCGAGAACGCGCTCGTCCCGCGGTGGGGCGAATGACCGCGCAGAGCGGCGTCCTTCCGGCCGAAGGCGTACGCGCCATGTTCGACCGCATCGCGCCGGTCTACGACCTGATGAACCGGGTCATGACCGCGGGCCTCGACGGGCGCTGGCGACGGCTGACGGCCGAGGCCGTCGTGCGGCCGGGCGATCGTGTCCTCGACGCCTGCTGCGGGACGGGCGACCTGGCGCTCGCGGCCGAGCGCGCCGGCGGCCGGGTCGTCGGCCTCGACTTCTCCGAGCGCATGCTCGAGCGGGCGCGGCGCAAGTCGGCATCGGTCGAGTGGGTGCGCGGCGACCTCCTCGAGCTGCCCTTCGAGGACGCGTCCTTCGACGCGGCGACGGTCGGCTTCGGCGTCCGGAACGTCGCCGACCTCGAGCGCTCGCTGCGCGAGCTGCGGCGCGTGCTGCGGCCCGGCGGTCGGCTCGGGATCCTCGAGATCACGACGCCACGCGGGCCGCTCCGCCTCTTCTACCGGCTCTGGTTCGACGCGATCGTGCCGCTGCTCGGAAAGCTCCTGCGCGGCGGCTCCGCGTACACGTACCTGCCGGCGAGCGTCCGGCGCTTCCCGGGCCCGAAGGAGCTCGCCGCGCTGCTCGAGCGGGCCGGCTTCGGCGGCGTCTCGTTCCGGCTCCTGGCCGGCGGGATCGTCGCGCTCCACACGGGCACCGCGCGATGAGCGCGCTCGCCGAGCTCCGCGCCGCTCCCGGGCTCGACGTCTACCTGGAGGAGCTCGAGGAGCGGCTCGAGGCGGCCGTCGCGAGCCATCGCGGCGTCGTCGCGGAGGTCGGCGCCGAGGCGCTCCAGGCGGGCGGGAAGCGGCTCCGGCCCCTGCTCGTCTTCCTCGCCACCGCGCCGGGGGAGCCGCCGAACGTCGCCGCGGCGGCCGCGGTCGAGCTCGTCCACATGGCGACGCTCGTCCACGACGACCTGATCGACGGCGCGGCGTTCCGCCGCGGGCGCGTCTCGGCCTGGCAGGCCTTCGGGCCGGCCGCCGCGCGCGCCGCCGGCGACTACCTGTTCGCGCGCGCGTTCGCGCAGCTCGCCGCGACGGGCGATGCCCGCGCGGTCTCGACCCTGGCCGGCGCCGCCCTCTGCCTCGCCCGCGGCGAGGCGCTCCAGCGCAGCCAGACCCACGACCCCGACACGACGATCGACGCCTACCTCGACCGCTGCGCGCTGAAGACCGGGAAGCTCTTCGAGGCGGCGTGCCTGCTCGGCGGCGGGCACCTCGGGGCCTTCGGCCTCCACCTCGGGATCGCGTTCCAGATCGTCGACGACGTCCTCGACTGCTCCGGCGAGACGATCGAGACCGGCAAGGTCGCGGGCACCGACCTGCGCGAGGGGACGCCGACGCTCCCCCTGCTGCTGGCCGCGCGGCAGGACGCGGTCGTGCGACGCGCGCTGGCGGGCGGCCCGCTCGACGGCGCGCTCGTGCGCGTGGCGGCGACGGACGCCCTCGACCGCTCGCGCGACCTCGCGCTCGAGTACGCGCTGCGCGCGCGCGCCTGCCTGAACGGCGCGCCGCGGCGCGAGGAGCTCGAGGCGCTCACGGACGCCGTCGTCAACCGGGAGAGCTGATGGCCGTCCTCGACCGCACCGACACGCTGGCGCCGATCCGGGAGAAGGTCGAGGCCGGCGAGCGGCTCGACTTCGAGGACGGTGTCGCGCTCTTCGAGTCGGACGACCTGCTCGCGCTCGGCGAGCTCGCCGACCTCGCGCGGCGCGTCCGCGGCGGCGACGACCGCGTCTTCTTCGTCCAGAACCTCAACCTGTACCAGACCAACGTCTGCCGCGTGAAGTGCAAGTTCTGCGCCTTCGCGAAGACGCAGCGGCAGGACGGCGCGTACACGCTGAGCGCCGACGAGTTCGTCGAGAACGCGGTACGACAGTACGAGGCCACGCGGTTCACCGAGATCCACTGCGTCAACGGCGAGAGCCCGCACGTGGACCTGGACTTCTACGTCGAGGTGCTGCGGAAGCTGCGCGAGGCGCTGCCGGACGTGCACCTCAAGTTCTACACGGCGTCCGAGATCCACCACATGTCGACGCTGAGCGGCCTCTCGCACGAGGAGGTGCTGCGCGAGCTCAAGGACGCGGGCCTCGGCTCGCTCCCCGGCGGCGGCGCCGAGATCTTCGCCGACCGCGTCCGGCGGCTGGTCGCGCCCGGAAAGGAGCACCCCGACGAATGGTTCGACGTGCACGACACGGCGCACCGGCTCGGAATCACGACGCAGTGCACGATGCTCTACGGTCACGTCGAGACCTACGAGGAGCGGATCGACCACCTGCTGCGCCTGCGTGTGCAGCAGGATGCGAGCGGCGGCTTCCTCTCCTTCATCCCGCTCGCGTTCCACCCCGAGAACACGGTCTTCGAGCGGCGCGGCTGGCGGCACACGACGGGCGCCGAGGACCTGAAGACGATCGCCGTCTCGCGGCTCGTGCTCGACAACGTCCCGAACGTGAAGGCCTACTGGATCATGATGGGCATGCCCCTCGCGCAGGTCGCGCTGCACTTCGGCGCGAACGACGTACAGGGGACGGTCGTGCGGGAGGAGATCTTCCACGCGGCCGGCGCGACGACGCCGACCGAGCAGAAGCTCGACGAGCTGGTGCGCGTCGTCCGCGACGCGGGGCGCGTGCCCGTGCAGCGCGACACGCTCTACAACGAGCTGCGGAGGTGGGCGGCGTGAGCGCGCTCGACCATCTCGAGAGCGCCGACTTCGAGGAGTTCGCGGCGGCGCTGGCGCCGGACGTCGTCTGGGTGGGGTTGGAGCCGGGGCAGCTGTGCCGAAACCGTGAGCAGGTGGTGGCGACGTTCCGGCAGGCTCTGGAGTCGGGGAAGAGCGGCTCACCGGAGGTCGTCGCCGAAGCGGAGGGCCGAATCGTCGTCGATCCGCACGTCGACCCGCCGTCCGAGGAGGCACCCGAGCTCCACTTCGTGTTCGTCGTCGAGGACGACCGGATCGTCGAGATGCGCGACTACCGGAACCGCGCGGCGGCGCTCGAGGCGGTGGGCCTGTGATCCGCCTCGGCCGGATCGGCTACGTGAACATGGCGCCGGTCTTCTACCGCGTCGAGGCCGAGTTCGACGAGGTGGTAGGCGTGCCGACGGCGCTGAACCACGCGCTGTTGGACGGCGAGTGCGACCTGGCGCCGATCTCGTCGATCGAGTACGCGCGGCACGCTGACCGGCTTCGAATCCTCCCGCGGTTGTGCGTCTCGTCGGAGGGGGCTGTCGACTCGATCCAGCTCGTGTCGCGGGCGCCGCTCGAGCGGGTGAGGTCGATCGCGGTCACGCCCGAGAGCGCCACGTCCGTCGTCCTGACGCGGGTGCTCCTGCCGGAGGCGGAGCACGTGCCGCTCGGGGAGGAGGCCGATGCGAAGCTCCTGATCGGCGACGCGGCGTTGCAGAGCGCGTTCAACGACCCGACGCCGCACCACGACCTGGGCCGGCTGTGGCTCGAGCGCACCGGCCTGCCGATGGTCTTCGCGGTGTGGGCGTGCCCGGAGCCGGCGCCGCCGGGGCTCTCGCAGCTCGAAGACGCCTTGGTTTCGTCGGTGCGGCTGGCGCGGGCCGAGCCCGAGCGGCTCGCGTACGAGGCGAGCGAGCGCTACGGCTATCCGCCGGGCTTCCTGGCGCGCTACTTCGAGAAGCTGCGCTACCGCTTCGGCCCGCGCGAGCGCGCCGGCCTGCTGACGTTCCTCGAGCTCGCGCGTGACGCCGGCGAGCTCGACCACGTCCCCGAGCTCCGCTTCGTCCACGCAGAGCCGGTGCCGGCATGACCGGCTCCGACACGTCCAAGCGACCGCCTCCCGGCCAGGTCCCGGCGGGCCACGCCGGGGGTCTGACCCCTGCCGCGTCCGCGGCGGCCAAGGCCGGAAGGGACTGCATCTGTGGCGAAGAGCCGCTCTTCGAGGCCCGGCGTGCGAAAGGCGTATCAAAGTGACCGTCGGCGCGAGCCGTGTCCGGGGTCAGACCCCTGCAGTGGCCGGAGCGGACGAGACCGCGCCCGTTCTGGACAAGGCCCTTGCGGGCGGGCGGATCTCCGACGATGACGCCGTCGCGCTCCTCCGCTCCCGCGACCTCGTCGCGATCGGCCGCGCGGCGAACGAGCTCCGCGCCCGCCGCACCGACCCGACGCGGATCACGTTCATCGTCGACCGGAATCTGAACTACACGAACGTCTGCTACACGGACTGCGACTTCTGCGCCTTCTACCGGCGGCCGGGCGACCGCAACGAGGGCTACCTCCTCCCGAAGCCGGTCATCTTCAAGAAGATCGAGGAGACGTTGGCGATCGGCGGCACCGGCCTGCTGATGCAGGGAGGCCACCACCCGGACCTCGGGGTCGAGTACTACGAAGACCTCTTCCGCTCGATCAAGGCGCGCTACCCGATCCACCTGCACGCGCTCTCGCCCTCCGAGATCCAGCACGCCGCCCGCCGCTCGAAGCTCACGATCTGGGAGACGCTCTCGCGCCTGCGCGACGCCGGCCTCGACTCCATCCCCGGCGGCGGCGCCGAGATCCTCGTCGACCGCGTCCGCCGCATCATCTCGCCGAAGAAGACGACCTCCGCCGAGTGGCTCGACGTCATGCGCCACGCGCACCGGCTCGGCATGTCGACGACGGCCACGATGATGTACGGCCACGTCGAGACGCTCGAGGAGCGCGTCGAGCACATGCGCCTGATCCGCGAGCTCCAGGACGAGACGCGGGGCTTCCGCGCCTTCATCTCGTGGACGTTCCAGGACGACGGGAACCGTCTCGGCGAGCGTGTGCCTCGCGCCGCGATGCCGACCTCCTTCGACTACCTGCTCACACAGGCCGTGTCCCGCATCTACCTCGACAACGTCGACCACATCCAGTCCTCGTGGGTGACGCAGGGCCTCAAGATCGGCCAGGTCGCGCTCGGCTTCGGCGCCGACGACATGGGCTCGGTGATGATCGAGGAGAACGTCGTCTCCGCGGCCGGTACGACCTACCGCACCTCGACGGAGGAGCTCGTCCACCTGATCCGCCGGCTCGGCAAGACGCCCGTCCAACGGGACACGCTCTACCGCGACGTCAAGATCTGGAACTAAACGTGGGGGAACCGGTTCCCCCACGAGCCCCCTCCTCGAGAGCGGGCGTCCCATCCCAGCGTTTCAGGAGCCGGCCAAGGTCTTTGCAAAGCGGCGAGATCGCCGTCAGTGGCCTCCCGCCGGGCAAAGCCCGGCTCCGGCGGCCATTCGCGCCACTCCCAAATCCGCTTCCCCCGCGCGCGACGAAGCCTCAGCGGCGCGGTCGCACGACGGCCGGGCGGCTCGCCGCCGGGCTCGTCGTCTCTGTCACGCAGCCGCCGGGTGCGGTCCCCGGCGAGGAGCAGCCCAGACGCGGGAACGGCAGCCATAACGCGAAGAACTCGATCCCCTGACGCACGCGGACCGTCGTCCGGTAGCGGCCGGCTCGATTCGTCTCGATCGACCTCCGCACCGGGCGAAGGGCAGGCGTCCCCGGAAGCGCGAGCCCGGTCGGCAAGCCGATGACCCGGACGGCGGCGTGGGCGCGCGGCCTTCCGGCAAGCAGGAGGCGGCCGTGGAGGACGAACCGGTCCTTCTGCGCGGTCCGGCGCGCCCGCAGCGTCAGGACGCTCGGCCACGGCACGAGCCCGTGCGCTTCCCATGTCGCTCGCTCGTCGCCCACGCCGGTCGGGGTCAGCGGCGTGACGAAGGCGCGCCAGAGGTAGATCCCCGGCGTCGCCGGGACGCCGAGCGACCGCTTGAAGTCGAGCTCGACGTCCTGGAACGAAAGGCCGGGCGCGAGGTCGAGGCAGAGCCGGAGGTCGTAGCCGCCGAGGGCGGCGTCAAGGCCGGAAGCCGGGTCGACGAAGATCGGGAGATCGAGCGGCTCGAGCCTCCACACGGCTGCATGCGTCCCCGGCGCGCAGGCCCGGAGCCGCGCGTCCGCCGCGTAGCGCGCCGGATCGGCGACGACGACGTCGCCTTCGGCGGTCGACCCTTCGCCGTCGGGCGCCGCCGCCGAAGCGAGGTCGACGGTCGATCGGCCGAGGACCGTCCCCGGCGGTCGCCCCAGGTCGAGCGTGAAGCCGGCCGGGATCGAGATCTCGATCCGTGCCGTTCCGGCGGCCGCACCGCCGCTCACGCTGACGGAGGTCTCGCTCCGCGTCGGCTGGACGAACAGGACCGAGATGCCCTGCGCGCGGGCAGGCGCCGGCGCCCACAGCACGGCCAGGAGGAAACCCAGGAGCGCCCGCCGGCTCATCTTGCCCCAGCGTATTGACGGCAGTGGCCGGAGCGACCCGGCGCTTTCGGTACCGTGACCGACGGGTCGTGCTCTCCAAGCTGGTTATCGTGGGCTTGCTCTCGCTGGTCCTGGCCGCCCCGGCTGCGGCGGCTCGCGTCGTCCTCATGCCGGGCGTCACCTACGAGCGCCAGGTCGAGCTGACCCCGCACGGCCCGGTCGCCGTCCACGTCCTCATCGCGCCGCGGCCGGGCGGGCTCTACGGTCTCGCGCCAGCGCTCTCGAACGGCGTCGTCTCCGGCCGCGAGCCGCTGAGCGCGATCGAGCGCCGCGCCTCCGCGACGGCCACCGTCGCCGGCGTCAACGGCGACTTCTTCGCCGCGAGCGGCGAGCCGAGCGGCATCGTGCTCCGCTCGGGAGTGCTCGACCATCCCCCGCAGGCCGACCGGTCGAGCATCGGCCTCGCCGCCGACGGCTCGCTGCGTGTGGAGCAGGTCGTTTACAACGGCATCTGGCGAGGCACGAGCGGGCGCCGCCCGATCCGCCTGAACGCGATCCCCGGGAAGAACGGCGTCATCCTCTTCACCCGCTCGTGGGGCGCCGCGACCCCGGCGATCGCCGGCTCGCTCGAGGCCGTCGTCCCCTCGCTCCCGCCGACGACGCCGAACACCGATCTCTTCGGCACCGTGTCGCAGGTCGGGCCGTCGAACGGCGGGACGCCGATCCCGCGCGGCGGCGCCGTCGTCCTCGCGCGCGGGACGGGCGCGGCGCGGTTCGCGGCCGAGGTGCCGGCCGGCACGAACCTCTTCCTGCGCTTCATCCTGACCCCCACCTGGAGCGACGTCACCGACGCGATCGGCGGCGGGCCGCTGATCGTCCGGGGCGGCAAGCCGGTCTTCCGAGCCGGGGAGACGTTCTCGCCGCAGCTCCTCGCGCCGCGGCAGCCGCGAACGGCGGTCGGCCAGCTCGCCGACGGCCGCATCGTGCTCGTCGCCGTGGACGGCGCGGCCGCGGGCTACAGCGTCGGGATGACGAACTTCGAGCTCGCGCTCACGCTCGTCCGCCTCGGCGCCGTCACCGGCGCCGCCCTCGGGAGCGGCACCCAGACGACGATGGCGTTCGACGGCACGCTCCTCGACCGGCCCTCGTCGCCGGGCGGCGAGCTGCCCCTCTCCGACGCGCTCCTCGTCTCGTACTCCGGGGTCTACGTGCCGCAGCTGGCGCCGGTGCTCTCGCCGAACGGCGACGGCGTGGACGAGCGGCAGAGCCTCTCGTACCGGGTCGTCCGCCCCTCGACGGTGACGGCCACGCTCACCGGGCCGGGCGGCGTCACGCAGCCGCTCGACGCCGGCGCCCGCGCGCCGGGCACGTACAAGTTCACCTGGGACGGCGCGACCGCGCTCGAAGGCCGGTGGCGGCTCGTCGTGAACGCCGTCGACGACCAGGGTCGAGCCTCCTCCGCCGACCGGACGTTCACGCTCGACAAGACGCTCGGCTTCCTCGCCACGCCGGCCTCGGTCGGCGTCCGCCGGGCCGGCTCCTCGCTCCGCGGCAGCTTCGTGCTCGCGCATCCCGCCCAGGTGCGGGCGACGATCGAGCGGCCGTCCGGCGTCGTCGTCCGCCGCCTCTTCGCGCGCAGCCTCGACACGGGGACAGTCCCCTTGACGTGGAACGGGCGCGACGACCGCGGCACACTCGTGTTCGCCGGCCGCTACGTCCTGCGCGTGACGGCGACGAACGAGCTCGGGACGATGTCGCTCACGAAGCCCTTCCGCGTGCGGCGCGGGTAATCTCCGCGCGTGCCGCTCGCGAGCGTCTCGAGCGCGCTGACGACGCTCGTCGGCGACCACGGCCTCTACGCGGTCTTCGGGCTGATGGCCCTCGACGCCGTCTTCCCCGCCGCGAGCGAGCTCGTGATGCTCTACGCCGGCGCGCTCGCCGCCGGGGCCTTCGCGAGCCACGTCTCGCTGTTCGGGTCGCGCATCCCGTCCGGCTTCGACGCCTACCTCGCGATGGCGCTCGCAGGCACGATCGGCTATCTGCTCGGCGCGATCGTCGGCTGGGCGATCGGCTTCTACGGCGACCGGAGGTTCCGCGTCTCCGAGCGGAAGCTCGCCAAGGCTCGGCGCTGGTTCGACCGCTGGGAGGACTGGGCCGTCTTCGTCGGGCGCGTCACGCCCGTCGCCCGCTCGTTCGTCTCCATCCCGGCCGGGATCTTCCGGATGCCGTTCGCGCGGTACACCGTCCTGACGGCCGTCGGCTCGGCAGCTTGGTGCTTCGCGTTCGCCGGCGCCGGCTGGGGACTCGGGCGGAGCTGGGAGCGCTTCCACCGCGACTTCCGCTTCGTCGACTACGCCGTCGTCGTGGCCGTCGTGCTCCTCGCCGGCTGGCTCGTCCTGCGCTGGCGCTCGCGCCGGGCCCGGTTGGCCGCCGAGTAAACTGGCTCGGCTGTGGCCTCGATCCCGCTCTTCAACCCGAAGGCGCAGTACGGGCCGCTGCTCCCCGAGCTGAAGGAGCGAATGGGCGCCGTCCTCGACGGCGGGCGCTTCATCCTCGGCCCCGAGGTGCGCGCCTTCGAGGATGAGGCGGCGGCGTTCCTCGGCGTGCCGCAGACGATCGGGGTCGCGAATGGCACGGACGCGATCTCGCTCGTGCTGAACGCGCTCGGGATCGGGGCCGGCGACGAGGTGATCTGCCCGGCCTTCACGTTCTACGCGACCGCCGAGCCGATCGCGCAGCGCGGCGCCGTGCCCGTCTTCGCCGACGTCGACCCGGCCACGCTCAACCTCGATCCGGCCGACGCGGCGCGCCGCGTCACCGAGCGGACGAAGGCCATCCTCCCCGTCCACCTCTTCGGCCGGCCGGCGCCGCTCGGCGAGCTGACCGGCCTCGGCGTCCCGGTCGTCGAGGACGCTGCGCAGGCCTTCGGCGCGGAGGGGATCGCGACCACCGGCGTCGCGTCGACCTTTTCGTTCTACCCCACGAAGAACCTCGGCGCGCTCGGCGACGGCGGCCTCGTCTCCGTCACCGACGAGGAGCTCGGCGAGCGGATTCGGCTGCTCCGCTTCCACGGCTCGCGCGACAAGCGCGACTTCCAGCTCGTGGGCTACAACTCGCGCCTCGACGAGCTCCAAGCGGCCGCGCTGCGCGTCTTCCTCCCGCACGTCGCGGAGTGGAACCGCCTCCGCCGCGAGGCCGCCCTGCGCTATGCGGAGCTCGGCCTCGGCGAGCTCGTGGAGCTGCCGCCCGACGACGGCCGCCACGTCTACCACCTCTTCGTCGTGCGGACGCCGGAGCGAGACCGGGTGCGCGCCGCGCTCGACGAGGCCGGGATCGGCTGCGCCTCCTACTACGTCACGCCGCTCCACCTCCAGCCGGCGCTCGCATACCTCGGCTACGAGGCAGGCTCGCTTCCCGAGACCGAACGCGCCTCGCGCGAGAACCTCGCCCTGCCGCTCTGGCCGGGGATCGAGCCGGCGGCGCAGGAGCGCGTCGTCGAGGCCGTCCGCTCCGCCGTCCGCGAACGCGTGCCGTCGTGATCCCGATCACCCGGCATCGCCTGTGGCAGCTCGCGGCCGACGCGGTGCTGATCGCGATCGCGTGGTGGCTCGCGTTCCAGCTCCGGTGGGACCACGGGGTACCGCCGCCGTACCGGCGCCTCTTCGACCGCTCGATCCTGATCGTCGTCGCGATCACGCTCGTCGTCTTCGTCCTGTCCGGCTTCTACCGGCGGTGGTGGCGCTACGTCTCGACACGCGACATCTGGGGCGCGGCGCGCGGCGTCGCGATCGGCTGCCTCATCGCCGACCTCACGGTCTACTTCGCGCACCCGGTGCGCGGCTTCCCGCTCCCGCGCGGCGTGGCGGTGCTCGACTTCCTGCTCCTGCTCGCGTTCGTGACCGGCTCGCGCCTGCTCGCGCGCACCGTAACCGAGCGGCCCGCGCCCGGCCGGCTCGTCGTCCGCGGCAAGGAGGTGATCGTCGTCGGCGCCGGCGACGCGGCATGGCAGGTCGTCCGGCAGATGCTGCGCACGCCGGAGCTCCGCTACACGCCGATCGGGCTGATCGACGACGACCCGAAGAAGCGGA
>Ga0209577_10006874_pt1 | contig 10497 bp, 10 predicted proteins | sample GraSoiAngelo_109_FD_185874 | JGI IMG/M metagenome (GOLD analysis project Ga0209577, IMG submission 185874) | Grasslands soil microbial communities from the Angelo Coastal Reserve, California, USA - 14_0903_12_20cm (SPAdes) (version 2) | ecosystem: Environmental > Terrestrial > Soil > Grasslands...
GAGCTCCTATAGCGACCGGCTGCTCGATAAGCCCACGCGCCTGGGTGAGCTGCGCCGCGCGAATATGGCCGGGCTGGCGCCGACTCCACTGGCGTCGGCGCAATTGTTTGAATTTGGCGATGTGGTGGTGATGCGCTCGCGGCACGTGCCGGATCAGGGCAAGCCGCTGGAGGTCACGCGCGTGTGGGTGAAGCGTGACGGCAAGTGGGTAGAGACGGCGAGCTACCAGACGGCGGTTCAGGGCGGAGGCTCGTCCTAGACGCGGCGTCGCAGATGTTCTCTGGCAGCCTAGGCCCCTAGCCTAGCCTAGACAAAACGCACATCCTTTTGTGCCATTCGGTCGAATCAGCGCGCTTTCTGATAGATTGTTGAGTTTAGCCGTTCACGAAGAGGCAGAAAGCTCCATTCGGGAAAGTTGCTCCCAAGCCGTTATTCATAAGACAAGTACCATTAGCTGTAACACAAGTACTATTCCGCAGGTCTGGGGAAGGCGGAAGACTAAGTAGGGCGTTCTTGAGGGAGCGCTCTAAGGCCACCGTAAATGGGGATGTTTGTGACCGAACGCCGCAAAACGACGCGTTATGACTTCGGCGCAATCGCCGAGGTGATCGATTTAGACTCACGAGAAGACATGATCGTGGTGACGCGCGATCTGAGCTTTTCCGGGTGCTTTGTCAAAACCAGGACCCCTTTTCCCGCTGGGACAGAAGTACGAGTCCGAATCACGTATGCAGGGTCCGACTTCTCAGCGATAGGCAGCGTGACTGAAAACATAAATCGCGAAGGTATGGGTATCGAATTTGTGGAAATCGCGCTGGAGGATCAAGCGATTATCGAAGCCTGGCTGGGAGTTTCAGCCATGGACGGCCACGACGCGCCATTAGCCTCGCCAGGTCGAGCAGTCCGGCTCAGAAATCGATTGTGCCCCCAAGAACACAGCCGTCGCATTACTTCTATAAACGGCAAGCCCGAAGCAGACAGACCCCGTCTCGTCGCCAACGAATCCCCGCGATCGTCACGGAATCTCTGGGACATTCGCGACGCAGCAGAGCATTAGATTTTCCAAACACAGTCACCGCCTTACAAACAGCGTACCACTCCGCTTCAAGCCCGATCGCAAGGACGAGCGGCGTTCCCTCAACGCCCCAAAACGCAGAACGCGGTACTCTTGCCAGACGAGCCACCACACGACAGCATCGAAAAGCGTTAGCAGAATCAAAGCAAGAGAGTGCGTATGGGTGTAGCGATAGAGCTGGTACACCATGAGGAGCGCCAGCGCCGCCATCGCCGCCGGAAAGGACCACAACGCGCCAGTGAGCAAGCCGATCACCAGCGCCCCATTGATCAGGCCGACCACTAAGAGATAAATGCCCGCGAATTGCTGCCCGCCATGCTGGACACCTTGTGCAAGGGCCAGCAGAAAATCGGCGATGAAGACGGGCGCGCCCTGAGCCTGCTCTCGCTGCGCAAGATCAAGGAAAAAATTAGCGACTCCGACCGGGCTGAGCGCCAGGATTGCTGCGCCGGTCATCAATTCGAGCAGGGCGTGCAAGCCTTTGAGGGCGACGCTGACTTCGAACAAGCGATGAATGTTGCTCTCGCGCATCCTTGCCGGGCTGAGGACCGGTTATTTGATTTTAGCGAGATTGAAGCGAACATCAATGACCTACCGCAAATGGCCAACCCGCGCCATTGGTTTGCTTGGTTCTTGCGACTCTCGCAGTAGACCCGAGGCCGGCGGCCTGTATCGTGGTTAACTCATTGCAGCGACGGGCACTACGGCATAAATCCTTTGGCTGATGGCACCACGGCAACCCTCATCGCAAGCTTGGGATGTGATGTGGAAAACGACGCTAAAGCTTTGGCACTGGTTAACAGGAGCCGATGATTCGGGCTCCTTTTTTTGGTTCCTTTTGCTCCAACATGTCAGTGACAATCGAAACCGAGCTCGCTGCCCGGTTCGGCCGCAACCTGCGTGATCTCGCGTCTAATTTCCCGGGTAATAGTTCGTTGAACTATGGTACGATGCGCCTGCCAATCCGCATTTCCTCGTAAGGAAAGCATCGCCGCATGGCCGATCAGCACGCCGGTACGCGCATACTCGTCCCGCTCCCCCTACGAGGAGGCAAGCTGAAGCACTACGCGATCGCCCTTCTGGCGATGATCGTGGCGCTGGCACTGCGATCGGTGTTCCAGCCGATTCTGGGCGGCTCTATGCATTACGTAAGCATCTCAGCGGCGACAGTGTTTGTGGCCTGGTATTGCGGGCTTTGGCCGGCGGTGCTGGCCACAATTTTGGGCACTCTTGCCGCGAATGCGCTTTTTCTCTCTCCCTACCAGCCGCTGGGGTTTCTGACGGAAAGGGACATCATCGGACAGCTGCTCTTTCTTGGTTTTTGCGCGGCGATCATCGCGATCGCCGAAACCAGCCGCAGGGTTTTGCTCCGCCTCGGGCACGCCCATGAAATGCTGCTGAGGTCACGCATGCAGCTGAAGTTCCGTGTGCGACAAAGCACTGCGCAGCTCCGGCAAAGCAACAAAGATCTGCGCGATCTTTCCGTACGGCTGTTGCGCGTACAAGACGACGAACGCCGCCGCATCGCGCGCGACTTGCACGACAGCACCGGACAGGCACTCACCGCCCTCAACCTCGAGCTTGCTGGAATCGAACGCGAACTTACTGTGCGGAATCCGCAAATCGCCCGGCGGCTGGCTTCGAGCATCGAAAATGCCCGGCAGATTTCAGATGAATTGCGCACGATCTCCTATCTTCTCCATCCGCCTTTGCTCGACGAACTCGGCCTCGGATCGGCGCTACGCTGGTACGTGGACGGGTTCGGAAAGCGCAGCGGAATCGCCATTCATTTGCACCTTTCCGGCGAGGGACGGCTGGCGCCAGAGATGGAAACGACACTCTTCCGCGTGGTGCAGGAATGCTTGATTAATATCCACCGGCATTCGGGCAGCGCGACGGCCTCGATCCGCCTCTTACATTCGGACGGGCAGATCGTCCTGGAAGTGGAGGACGAGGGCAGGGGAATCAGCGCCGAAGGGCTCTCCGATATCGCTTCGGGCGCCACTCTCGGCGTCGGATTGCGGGGAATGCGCGAGCGCATCAAGGATTTCGGTGGCGAGTTGGAAATTCTTTCCTCGGGACGCGGCACCAAGGTCAAGGCAATCATTCCGTTCGGGACGAGACACTCCAGCACGTCCGCTACGCAAGCCGAAGCCGGCGCCCTGAGCGGCAAGCCCCGCAATGGCCCTTCCATCGCGGGTCCGTTTGCCAAAGGCGCCAGCGCAAATTGAGGATCCCATCAGAATTCTCATCCCGAGCGAGTAACGCGAGGGAGGATCTAATTCTCGCAAAACGAATAGAACAGCAGATTCCTCGTCGCCCGCTCTGCGGGAGCGTGTGCGGACTCCTCGGAATGACAACAGAATTTTTGCTGCTCATGAGTTCGAGCGTGTCACTGTTGATACGCGAACGCCAGTAGGATTTACCGTATCCAAAAATCGCTGCTCCCGGAGCGCTGGTCACCCAGAGATTCTCCGCGGCGACGCTCAGGTCGGCATCAATGTCGAAGGTCTGCACAGACCCATTGCGCGTATCGATGCGCAGGATGCTTCGCGAAACCGGCGCGAAGAAAAGGAAATCGCCGACCGCGGCCGCCGCGGGGGGATGCGGATTGCTGGGCAGCTCGACCTCCCATTTTTGACTCCCCGAATCCTATCGAGGCCACAGACGACAATACGGTCGCTCTGCCCGGCGAAGGCAAAACCGATGACCGTTTCCGCGGAAATCAGCGGGGCTGAAGTGCAACTGCCTACGTTGTGCTGCCATTTTGGCGCGATTACCTCTTTTCGGCGTAGCCACCGCAAAAAAAACCGCGTTGCCATCGATCGCCGGCGTAAGGGCTTGCGAATCTCCAGCGAGCACCCAAGGCCACGGCGTCGCAAAGGACCAGACGATATCCTTCGACCCGCGGCAACCGCAAAAAGCGGCGAGCGCGAAGACGACAAACGTAGCTGGCGTTTGCTTCATTGGGGTCATCACTGGGTCGTCGCGACGTCATGACCAGTTCGTCACCACGAATCCGATGCCCCCGCGAGTCGTATAAGTCTCCCGAGTTTCGCCCTGCCAACCTGCTATCCCACTGGACAATATCGCGCTACTATAGGCTTAGCCCCCGCACCTAAATTACCAGTATGGCGATTTGGCTGGCTTGTTTGTTTGGCCTATTCGCCTGGGAGTAACCGGTTGGAGGCGGCCCTAATATGAGTGGGAAACCCATCGGCGTGTTCGCGGCGGCTAGCTTGTTCGTTGCTGCAGGTGTTTTGCTTTGCCTCGCCAGACCTGCGGAAACACTCGCGGTGGGGTCGCTGAAGGCCCCACAGAACCCGACGTCCAATCCCGCACCGGCACAGGCGAACCCTTCTCAGGCGATTCCGCTGGCGCAGACGCAAGAACCAAGTGCGAAACCCAATCTCTACAGGCCCGCCGGAGTGGTGTCTGCCGCGGACGTACTGTTTCCGTTCCAAACCACTGCTGACGGCATCGTAGTCTTCGGTGTGTCTCTCGGCGCTCGAAGCGAGATCAAACAAATCAGCGTGCTAAAGGACCTGGCCCCATTCACGTCCGTGGCGGAGCAATCGCTACGAAACTGGAAATTCGCGGCGGCTTCGCTGAATGCCCAGCCGGAAGATTCGGAAATGCTGGTGGCGTTTGTCTTTCGCCACGCGGTGTACATTGCCAATCCGCCGGCATTCACGCCCATATTCCCCGCCAGGGAATCCGCTGAAACGCGTGGCCTCATCCCTGCCGGCATTCTCTCCGTTTCGTATGCCGGATATCCCGCCAGCACCATAGCCTTCGGCGCCGTGGTAGTGCAGGCGAACGTAAGGCCCGACGGCTCAACCGGCGGCGTCAGCGTCGTTCGCGATCTCCCAGGAGGCTTCGGGCCGCTGGCGACCTCTGCCGCGAAACACTGGGGATTTCAGGCGGCACTGCGGGATGGCCGACCCGTGCCAAGCAAAGTGGCCGTCGCGTTTGTCTTCTCTTCGCGCTCGCTCAATCCCTTTTGACGCCGGGCAGCGCGGGGCGTTTTGAAGCGCCACGTTTAACTCACCTCCAGCGAAATCCTACGGAGTGGCTTATTACATTCGGGCTGCCAACCACCTGGATCGCTCCTGCTTCGGGCGGGAACAGCAGAATATTCGCTAACGCGTGCTTCGTCGGATCGGCGCTGCTGGTCGCGGTTACGGTTACAGATTGATTTGCGCTGAACTATGGATGGGGCCGTGTACAGGCCGATCGCTAAACCACCAGAGTTAACCACATGGCTGATGCTGTCGAGCGCCGGGCTTACCGAACCAGTTTACCGATGTATTTGATTGGATACGATGGCGATGAACTGCTGCCGGTCGTTTGCGCCGAGCAACGGGCTTTTCGACGTCAGTCGAACAAAACCGGTTGATCTGCAGCCGGAGCGCGGGATGTGTTGTGCCGATCCAAGAACGCGCACTCCCATAAAAGTGACGCTTTGCGGGCGATCTCGGCGCAAAGTGTGCAAATTTTAGGCACGATGATTGCTCCTAAAGAGGCGCGAAAGAGCCGACCAAGGCGCAACCAAAACTTCACGGAAAGGCTCGCAAGTGCGTGATAAATCTGAAGAAATGATTGGACGAGAGGCAACGTGAGAGGAAATAAATTACCACTTTTGGGCTTTTCATTGGGCCTGGTGGTTACTGCGGTCATCTTGTATTTGTATCTCCACCCCGGCGGAAGGTTGCCGAAGCCATGGAATTCGAGCGCGATCACTGCGACTTACGTTGGTGCACAGCTTCGTGAATTAGATTCGGGTAGTGCGGCCTTGTACTTGGCCTACGAGGTGCAGAACCACACCGATTCGGACTACCAACTCGCGGATGGCCCCGGAGCACTGGTGATGAGCCGGCTACGAGCCGACGGCAGCCTGAGTTCGCAGCAGAAGGCCCGACTGAGCTATCCCACTTTCCTCCCCGCTCGGCAGCGCGCCCGGGTGGCCCTCGAAATTCCCTCGCCGTTTGGGTGGCCGGCGGATGGCGATCCGGCATACCAGGATAAGCTCAGGGATTTCGTGAACCAGAAACTTGTCGACGTCCAAGGCTTTGTGCTCTTCGACCAAGCCGATCGTTTTGACATTGAGTTTCCCAGCGGCTGGCAGGAACTAAAAATGACCTCGGCATTCCCGAGGTAACCGTACGGAGAAAGCCAAACATGTCGTTTGCAAACTCTCATTCAACGCTGTTGCAAGCCGGGCGCAGGTTTCACGCGCGCCGCAGATTTGACGTTCTGGCTTATGTGGAGTTCGGCCCGGATAACGGCGCCATCCTCATCGACCTCGGCGAGGGCGGACTGGGGTTCCAAAGCGTCATGCCTGTGAGCATAAACCAGGCGCTGATGTTCAGGTTCAAGCTGCCGGCGGCCAGTAACTATATCGAAGGTTATGCAGAAGTAGCGTGGATGAACGAATCGGGAAAGGGCGGTGGCCTGCGCTTTGTGGAATTGAGCACAGATGCGTGCGCTCAAATTCGCGCATGGGCTGGCGTGCTGTCGGCGCACAAAGCCGGCGCCCTCCAAGCTGGAAAAAGCGCCGACTCCGATGCTGCGCAGGAGAGCCCGACCGAACACGTTCCTGCTCGATCGATGCAGGAGAGCACAAGACCTGACGCAAGCAACGGCGGCGACGCCCCGGCACAAATTTCCGACGTCCTAGCTCCGGCCGAAAGCGCGCCGGGCGCGGGCCTCAGCCCTGGAGCCAGTGATGCGCCTTCCTCAGCAGAAGGCGCTGGCGAAGAAGTTCCAGCCGACCAAGCGCTTTTGCCAGAAGCATTGCCGGCTCCAGAATTCAACGTTGAGGTCACCGCAGCGAATTCGACCGAGCCGCTTGCCAGTCACGTTGAACCGTTGCCACCTGCAGTGCCGCCGCGCGCTGCCACGAGTACGGTGGAAATCGGCGCGTCAGAATCCACGCTGCCTAAAGATTCGGAGCACATGGTCACGGACGCAGTTGGGTCCGCCGACGCCTCAGAGCGGGGCCAAGAGCAACTGCGATTCAATGGGTCCGCTCGCTTCCACGCGGGTCCCGAAATCGGAACCGCGGGCCGGTCACCCTCGAACCGTTCTGCGCATCCCGGTTCAGGCATCGCAAAAACAATCGAATGTTCGGAACCAACTGCGGCAGCGCCCGGGAGGCCTGCAAGGAGCTCACGAGTACCTGGATCCGAAGAAGGGAATTTGGTGCCTGTTGAGAAACGCCAGCGGCAGCAGGCACCTGCAAACGCCCGCGACTCGGCCGTTCGCGGATCTTTCGTTCGGCAACCCGAGAAACCCGCGCCATCCACTACCGAATGGCAAAAGCCGGTGGCGAGCCAAGGAAACAAATTGAAGCCGGAGGCCACACTAGCCTCTCAGGCGCTCAAGATCGGCATCGGCGCCGCCGCCGGCGCCTGCTTGATGCTGACTTTAGTCTTTGGCGCGCCGTCGCTAGTGACGCGCGTAAAAGGGACCGCAAACGCGCGGTCAGGCGGCTCGAATCGAGCCAGTTCGCGCGCATTCCAGGTCGAAGTGGCCGACCTCAATAATCGACGGTGGATTTTGAGGAGTAGCGGCGAAACGGGTTCGCCCTTCAGCGATACGCCTTCACCCCGGGAAACGCAACCCCCCGCTTCCGCGCGAAGCGAATCCGCGAAGTCGTCCCGGTCTGAGGATTCCGCCGATTCCAGCAGAACGGTCCAAGCGCCGCAGCCGAAACTGCCAAGACCCAGCGAACTGGCCCTTTCGCGTCCCCGCGCGACTCAGGCTGGTGAGCCTTCTGCGGTGCTCGTGGCGCCCTCAATTTTTGACGGCATCACTCCGCCGATTGGTTCGGTGAGCGACCGACTGGCAACAGGCGGTCCGGAGGCGCCACGGATCGTTCAACCCGAAGTCCAATCGCCGAGCCACCCATCGGCGCTGCAGGCCGCAGTCCTTGTGCAACGGGTAGCGCCGATCTATCCCAGCGGCGCGCGGGAGTCACACCTTCAGGGCGAAGTTCTCGTCAGCGCCACGATCGGCACAGACGGAGTTCCCGCAAATCTCAAGGTTATCAAAGGCGACGAGCGGCTGACTGCAGCGGCGCTCACAGCGATCCGTCAGTGGCGCTATCGTCCAGCCACGCTCGGTGGCCAGTCGATCGAGACACAAATCGTTATCACTGTCAGCTTCGAGCTGAAATAGCCAACCGCTGCTCGCAGCGGCAAGGGGCGGCTTCATAACGCCGTTGCCGGCCCTCGCGCACCCGCATTCCGGGTTGGCTTTCCGCGCCGCCCAACTTGTTCTCCTGCACTATGCCCCTTCTCTTGACGAGCTTCGTAAACCCTCTCTTTAGAGCAAGCCAAGCAAGGTATGGCGGCTTTTCGAGGGGCTGCACACACTAGCGTCGTGGAATCTACGTAGGAGCGAAGGGGAAGCTTGGGAGAAGGACTCGCGCCTGTGTAGGGCGAGCTTCGGAGGAAATTGAACGGAATCGACCTGGACGGTTCATGGATAGAGCACGATATCGACTCGACTAAGGCGTTGTACGGGAAGAATGACACCAGCGCGGATTTGCTAACCGGTGTTCCGGTCCCGAGCGAGGCCAAGACTTTCATTGCGGAAGTCGCCCGCGTGAAGACCGAGGCCGAATAACGATAAGTTCAGGAAACTGCCTTCTCCCTGTTCACTGCCAAACAACCTTATGGCTCGTTCCCAGCCAACGAGAAGCAAGCTGCCGGTAGGTTCCGCGACCTGAGTGCAGACCTCACGACGCCGTGTATAACGCGCAGCCACGCCGCCCGCGCACGTGAAGGTTCCGCGAGTGCCCGACCCCTAGTTTTTAGGGCTGGGCGTTTTTTGATTTGTGGCTCGGTGACTCGATCAAGCCCATTGAATGCAGGTATCGTTAGCGTTGACGTAATTCATGCGCGCAGGATTCTGGATATTCGTGCGGGATGGATTTGCCACTTGTTCGCTGCCCTGCCCGATGTCAGCGTTCGCAGCCGACGTTCCACTCCGTGACGCTGTGATCGCCGATATTAAAATTCACGGAATGGCAGCCGTCGCAGAGTGCGCTGGTCTCTTTAGTCGGACCGCCCTGCGGTGAGCAGGACCTTGGTACGACTCATGTGCTGACCTGCCGCAGGCAGAACAATCAACTGTCGAAGACGCTTCACAATTTAATAGCCTCATCGTCACCGTCACGCATCAGCTTGTTAGAGTGCTCGGTTTTCCTCAAGGGGTTTCCTCGGCATACTGGCTTTCAAGGAACGGTACAGTGAACTCTGTATAGAAAAAGTTTTCCAAAGGCGAGATGCTTTAGGGTAAGTTCGTGAAAGTTTCGCAGTCATTGCAGACGCAGCACCTCTCCTCAGGTTCGTCGGTCCAGCCCACTTCCACCCCTGCTTTGATAATTCAGTGTGAGGGTCTCGCAGGAAGAGCAGTAAGAGCAATAAGAGAAGCGGAAGGCCACGTACCCGATCAGTTGGAGGTTATGATGGGGAACCTTCGCTTACTCGTGGCGGACGACCACGATATCGTACGCAGAGGCGTGCGCACATTGCTCGAAGAGCAACCCGGCTGGGAGGTTGCTGCTGAAGCCGCAGATGGAAGAGAAGCCGTGGAGAAGGCCAAACTTGTACATCCTGACGTGACCATTCTAGATCTAAGCATGCCGGGACTGAACGGTCTCGAAGCGGCGCGGGAAATTCTGAAGAGCGTAGAGACAAAAGTCCTGATTTTGACGATGTACGATTCCGATCCGCTGATCCGGCAAACGCTCGAAGCCGGAGCGCAGGGATATTTGCTGAAGTCGGACGCAGGACGTGATCTCGTATCCGCCGTCGAGGCGCTGCGGCGCAATAAGACGTTCTTCACGCCCAAGGTCGCGCAGATGGTTCTCGAGGGCTATCTGGGGCGCCCGTCCAAGGAAAATGAGGGCGATCGCAATCGAAAGAACGGGTTGCGGCTGACTTCGCGCCAAAAACAGATCCTGCAGCTCCTGGCTGAAGGCAGGAGCAGCAGGGAAGTGGCGGTGGCGCTCAATATCAGCGTGAAGACAGCGGAAACCCACCGCGCCAATATCATGCGGCGGCTCGATTGCCATTCGGTGACGGAATTGGTGCGCTACGCCATTCGCAATCACATCATCGAAGCATGAAGCGCTGCGTGAGTTGCCGGCGGTGTCATTCTGAGGGGCGGAGCGACGGGGTCCCCTGTTGGAAGCCGAATACGAAGAGGGATTCTTTGCTTCGGTCAGAATGACAGGCTCTTACTGTGAAGTTGCTTGGACCTTCCGGACTGGTCTGACCGCCGCCGCAGGCAAGGGAATTGTGGCCTGCACGACCGTACCGCTTTCGCTCGACTGAATCTCGAAATGCCCGCCCAGCTGCCGGACTCTCTCTCGCATGCCCTGGATGCCCACGCCGGGTAGAGCCGGGCCC
>Ga0209577_10006877_pt1 | contig 10496 bp, 8 predicted proteins | sample GraSoiAngelo_109_FD_185874 | JGI IMG/M metagenome (GOLD analysis project Ga0209577, IMG submission 185874) | Grasslands soil microbial communities from the Angelo Coastal Reserve, California, USA - 14_0903_12_20cm (SPAdes) (version 2) | ecosystem: Environmental > Terrestrial > Soil > Grasslands ...
GGCGGTCGGCGGCCCGCTGATCTACGCGCTCGAGGAGCAGGACCGCAAGGCGGTCGTCATCGGCTTCGATCTGTTCAAGACCGACTTCCCGCTGCGCGTGGCCTTCCCGCTGATCCTGTCCAACACGCTGCGCTGGCTGCATCCTGCCGCGCTCGACCAGTCGAGCCTGCAGGTGGCCGCCGGGCAGCCGATCCTCCTGCCGGTCGCCCACGGCATCGCCTCGGCCACCATCACGACGCCGAGCGGCCGCACCGTGAAGGCGCCGATCACGCGCGGCGCGGTCAGCTTCACCGAGACCGACGAGGTCGGCCTCTACACGCTCTCCACCGTCCGTGGAGACCTGCGAGTGGCCGTCAACCTGATGGACGCCGACGAGTCGAACCTGACGCCCCGCCCGCTGCCGGCGCCGAGCGGTCCCGGCCCCCAGGCGGCCGCGCCGCAGCCGGTGCAGCGCGACCTCTGGCCGTTCTTCGTCGTGCTGGCGATCCTGCTGCTCGCCCTGGAAGGGCTGCTCTACTGGCGCCGACAGACCGGCGGCCGCCCGGTGTTGCCGGCCGGAGCAGGGGACCGGTGGGCGCTGGCGCTGCGCGGCAGCCTCGTGCTCCTGCTCGCGCTCACGCTGACGCGGCCGGTGCTGCCCCGGTGGGTGGATCGCCAGAACGTCGTCTTCCTGCTCGATCTCTCCGACAGCGTCAGCCTGGCCGCGCGCGAGCGCGCGTATCGCTTCATGGCGGAGTCGGTGCGCCATCTGCGCAGCGGCGACCGTCACAGCGTCATCGTGTTCGGCGAGGAAGCCGTCGTCGACCAGCCGCTGTCCAACCGGACGGGCGTCGATCGGCCGAAGGCGCAGGTGGGCGGGCACGGCACCAACATCTTCCAGGCGATCCAGCTCGCGCTGGCCACGCTGCCGCCCGGTCACGCCAACCGGATCGTGATGCTGACCGACGGCCGTCAGAACGCCGGCAACGCGCTGGCGGGCGCCCAGGCGGCCAAGAACGCCGGCGCCGACATCTACTACGTGGCGGCGCCGCTGACCTTCACCCAGGAGGTCGTGGCCGAGTCGATGGTGCTGCCGCAGGAGGTGAAGTACGGCGAGCCGTTCCAGGCGAAGGTCGTGGTGTGGAGCCACCGGGACACCCAGGGTCGGGTCTCCCTCTTCCGCAACGGCGAGTTCCTCGGCTCCCAGATCGTCCGGCTCAGCGCCGGCAAGAACGTCTTCGCCTATCGTCAGTCGCTCGATCAGAGCGGCATCCACGTCTACCAGGCGTCCATCGAGGTCGAGGGCGACACCATCGAGGAGAACAACCGCGCTGTCGGCACGGTGGTGGTCCGCGGCCGGCCGCAAGTCCTCCTGGCCGACAAGGACCGCTCGCACGCCCAATCGCTGGTCGCCGCGCTGCGCTCGCAGAACATCGACGTGACGGTGGTGGAGCCGGCGGCCATCCCGAAGGACGTTGCCGGACTGCAGAAGTTCGACGGCGTCGTCCTGTCGAACGTCTCGTCGCTCAAGCTGACCCGCGCGCAGATGACGCAGATCCGCGACTATGTCCGTGACTACGGCGGCGGCCTCATGATGGTCGGCGGCGAGGAGAGCTTCGGCCTCGGCGGCTACTACCGCACGCCGATCGAGGAGGCGCTGCCGGTCACGATGGAGGTCAAGCAGAAGGTCGAGATCCCCAGCCTGGCCGTGGTGCTCTCGATCGACCGCTCGGGCTCGATGGCGATGTCGACCGACGAGAAGATCACCAAGCTCGACCTCGCCAAGGAGGCCTCGCATCTCGTCGTCGACCTGCTCGACGAGCGTAACGAGGTCGGCGTGATGTCCTGGGACACCGAGTTCATCTGGGACTCGCCGGTGCGCCCGGCCAAGGACAAATCGGCGATTCACCACGCGATCGCCACCATCAAGGCGGGCGGCGGCACCGATGGGTATCCTGCTCTCAAGGAATCGTATGCCGTTCTCTTCGAACGGCCCGCGCTGCTCAAGCACGTGATCTTCCTGTCGGATGGCCAGATGACGCGCGGCGATTTCCAGGGCCTTCTGCGCCGGATGTCCAAGGACAAGATCACGGTGTCGACGGTGGCGATCGGCAAGGACGCCGACGTCCAGCTCATGGTCGACATCGCCAAGTGGGGCAAGGGGCGCTTCTACTACACCGAGGACTCCCAGACGATCCCGCGCATCTTCACGCTGGAGACGCAGCTGGCCTCCAAGGCCTCGCTGATCGAGCAGCCGTTCAAGCCGCAGCTCACCGCGCCGGCCCACGAGGCGATGCAGGAGATCGACTGGAAGAACGTCCCGCCCCTCGGCGGCTACGTGGCCACCACGCTGAAGCCGACCGCCGAGCTCGTCCTCATGAGCCACCAGGAGGACCCCGTGCTGGCCACCTGGCGGTTCGGCCTGGGCCGGGCGGCCGCGTTCACGTCGGACGCCAAGGCGAAGTGGGCCGTGCTGTGGCTGCGCTGGCGCGACTTCAACAAGTTCTGGGCGCAGCTCACGCGTTGGACGCTGCGCAGCGGCTCGCGCAGCGACACGACCGCGGTGGTGCAGCGGATCGACACGACCGGCGAGGTCGTGGTCGACGCCGTCGACGCCAAGGGCGACTTCATCAACTTCCTCGACTCCCAGATCGGCGTCGTGGCGCCCGATCGCGGGCGGACGGTGATCGACCTCGAGCAGATCGGCCCCGGGCGCTACCGCGGCCGGTTCCCCGCGCCCGACGAGGGCGTCTACCTGGTCGGCATGGCCCAGCGGAAGGGCGAGCGCGTGATCGGCTCACAGCTGGCGGGTCTAGTGGTACCGTATGCTCAGGAGCTGCGCGACCTCGGCGTCGACGAGACCCTGCTCCGCGAGCTGTCCGAGTTGACGGGCGGCGGCCCGCTGGAAGCTCCGCGCGACGCGTTCCTCAAGTCGCGCCGCCAGTCGCGCATCGGTGTCGATGTCTGGCCGTGGCTGGTGGGTCTCGCGGCGGTCCTGCTCATTCCGGACGTGGCGCTGCGGCGCCTCGGCCCGGGCGGCTTCGCGCGGCTGGGCGGGTGGCTGCTCCCGCCCAGGTGGCGTCGCCGCCGCGAGGCCGCCGCGGAGCCGCAGGAGGGCACCTGATGCGTGACGCCGGACGCTCCGTGCGGTGGACGCTCGTGCTCGTGGCGGCAACCGTGGCCGTGAGCCTGATCGGCGGCGCCCAGGCCGCCACCAAGCCTCGCGCCATCCTCGTCGTGCCGTTCGATGCCAGCGCCCTCGGCGAGGATCAGTGGCTCGGCGAGGGCGTCGCCCAGGTCGTGTCGCTCGGGCTCGCCCAGCATCCCGCCTTCGTGCAGGTCGACCGTTCGCGCCAGCGCGCCATGGGCCGCCCGGACGTGTGGGGCGAACCGGTCGTCGTCCAGCCGCGGCTGCTCGAGTTGAAGGGCGGGGCAGGCGAGCCCGTGTCCCTGGAGCCGATCACCGCCAGCGAGGCGGATCTGCTGGCCCGTCTGGCGCCGCTAGCCGTCGCCTACGCGCGCACGCTCAAGGTCACGCTGACCGAGGCCGAGGCGCGGCGCATCGACAAGGCCGCCCAGCCCACGCGCTCGCTGAAGGCGTTCGAGCTCTACGCGCGCGGCGAGATGGCGATGAGCCAGCGCCCCGGGCAGGAGGGCAACGAGCAGGCGATCGATCTGCTGGCGCGCGCGATCGAGGCCGATCCGAACTTCACCGTCGCCTATTACGCGCAGGGCGTCGTGCATCAGGAGCTCGGCAACCGCTGGAAGGCGGCGTCCCAGTTCCGCGCGGCGATCCAGCTCGATCCGAACTACCCGGAGCCGCACAAGGCGCTCGGCGACCTGTTCCTGGCGGCGCCGCGGCGGCTGTTCGAGCAGGCGGTCGAGTCGTACGCCAAGGCGATCGATCTCCGGCCGTTCTACGGCGAGGCCTACGTCGGTCTCGGCGAGGCCAAGGCCGCCAAGGGCGACATCGACGGCGCCATCGGTGCCTACACCAAGGCGCTCGCCTACAACCCGATCAACCCGCGCGTGCACATGAGCCTGGGCAAGATTTACTACTCGGAGAAGGGTCTCTACTACGAGTCCGTAACCGCCTACAAGAAGGCGATCGACCTGGATCCCAACTCGGTCGACGCGCGGATGGGGCTCGGCGAAGTCTACGAGGACAAGGGCCTCTACAAGGAAGCGATGGAGGAGTACCGCCGGGTGATCGACCTCGACGGCAAGCACACCGGCGCCATGTACAACCTCGCCCTCGTGTACGAGAAGGTGGATCCGAAAGAGGCGGTGGCCCAGTGGGAGCGCTACATCGGGCTCGCCTCGCAACTACCCTCGGAAAAGGACTGGGTCGACGTGGCCCGACAGCACTTGAGGAAACTCAAGAGCCAGATCAAGGACTAGTGCCTCCCCGTGGACGAGCTTCGCAAAGATCCGACGCGCGGCCAGTGGGTGCTCATCCGCCCCAAGGCCGAGCCTCCCGCCGACGGTCCCTGTCCGTACTGCCCGGGCGCCGAATCGCTCTCGGGCGGTGAGATCGCCGCCTACCGCAAGGAAGGCTCGCCCGCCAACAGTCCGGACTGGACCGTGCGCGTCGTGCCCGAGCACGACGCCTACTTCCGCATCGAGCGGGAGCTGGCCCGCGAGGGCGTCGGGATGTTCGACATGATCACCCCGCGCGGGGCCAGCGAGCTCATCATCGAGTCACCGCGCCACGACGACACGCCGGCCACGATGTCGCTGGAGCAGATCGAGGCGGTGCTGTGGATGTACCGGGACCGTCTGCTCGACCTCAAGCGCGACGGCCAGATCCGGGACATCCTCGTCTCGCGGCGCCATCGCAAGCCGGGCGTGCCGTCTCACCATCCGTACTCGCGCGTGACGGCGATCCCCATCGTGTTCGACGACATCCGGCGCGAGCTGCGCGAGGCGCGCGAGTACTACCAGTACAAGCGCCGCTGCCTCTACTGCGACATCCTGCGCCAGGAGATCGCCGCCGAGGAGCGGATCGTCAAGCTGACGCCGCGCTTCGCCGCGCTGGCGCCCTACGCGGCGCGGGGCCCGGCCGAGCTGTGGATCGTGCCGCGGCAGCACGCCTGCTCCTACGAGGAGTCGCTCACCGCGGACTCGGCGCGCGACCTGGCCCGTCTCATGTCCGACGCCTTCGCGGCGCTGGCCCGCGCCTTCGACGACCCCGGCTACGAGATGGTGCTACACACGGCGCCCAACCTGCGCTCGCGGATCCTGCAGGGCGACTGGGCGACCATCCGCGACGACTACCACTGGCATCTGGAGATCATGGCCCAGCCCGAGCGGACGAATCGGCTGGGCGGCATCTTCATCACCGAGATGGCCCCCGAGGTGACGGCCACCGCGCTGCGCGAGGCCTGGGAGCGCCGCTAGCGAGCGCCGTCGAGGGGTGCCCCCATCATGGATAGAGCCCGCGGACCCGGTAGCCCTCGGCGACCCGGCGCACGCCCTCCATCAGCGCGGCCGTCCGGAGATCGGTCCCTTCCTTGGTGGCCAGGGCCCACACGCGGTTGAACGCGCGCGTCATGACCTCCTGCAGTCGCGTAGTGATCTCGCTCTCGCGCCAGAAGTAGTACTGCAGCCCCTGCACCCACTCGAAGTACGAGACGACCACACCGCCGGCGTTGGCGAGGATGTCGGGGATGACGGTCACCCCGCGGTCGCGGAGGATGACGTCGGCTTCGGGCGTCGTGGGCGCGTTGGCGCCCTCCGCCACGATCGTCGCCTTGATGCGGTCGGCGTTGTCGCCGCGGATCACCGAGCCGATGGCCGCCGGCACGAGGACGTCGCAGGGCTGGAAGAGGATGTCGGTGCTCGAGATCGCCTCGGTGCCGGGGAAGCCCCCCACGCCGCCCGACTCCGCCACGTGGGCCTCGAGCTGGCGGATGTCGATGCCGTTGGGGTTCCAGATGCCGCCCTTGATGTCGCTGACGCCGGCGATGACGCAGCCTTCGCGCCAGAGCAGGCGGGCGGCGACCGAGCCGACGTTGCCGAAGCCTTGCACGACGACGCGGCGCCCGCGCAGCTCCTGGCCAAGGCGGCGTGCCGCCTGGTAGAGCGCGTACACGATGCCGCGGCCGGTGGCCTCCCGCCGCCCTGCCGAGCCGCCGACGATCAGCGGCTTGCCGGTGACGACCCCGGGCACCGTGCGCCCCTGGGTCATCGAGTAGGTGTCCATCATCCAGGCCATGGTCTGCTCGTCGGTGCCCATGTCCGGGGCCGGGATGTCGAGGTCGGGCCCGATCAGCAGGATGATCTCCGCCGTGTAGCGTCGCGTGAGGTTCTCGAGCTCGTGGCGCGACAGCGAGCGCGGATCGCAGCGGACGCCGCCCTTGGCGCCCCCGTACGGAAGGCCCATGAGCGCGCACTTCCACGACATCAGCATCGCCAGCGCCGACACCTCGGGCAGGTCGACGTCGGGGGCATACCGCAGCCCTCCCTTGGTGGGGCCGAGCACGGAGTTGTGGTGGACCCGGTAGCCGGTGAAGACGGCCGTGCGTCCGGTGTCCATGCGGATCGGGATCGAGACGACCAGCGCCCGCCGGGGGTGGCGGAGGCGTTCGTGGATGTCCTGGTCGAGCTGGAGCCTGGAGGCCGTCTGGTCGAGCTGGGCCAGGGCCGTCCGCAGCATGGGGGAGTCGAACTCGGATTTCTCTGTCATGAGCACCCTTTCCATTGACAACCCGGCCGCCAGGTGGCAGAATCCGACTGAAATGGTCGCCGACTAAAACAGTCGGGCATATCCGGCCATAAGGTCGGAGGGAATTGGGAGATGCTTCGCTTCACCAAGCGCGCCGATTACGGCCTCATGGCGATTCACTACATCGCCATTCACGACGAGGGTGCCGTCAGCGCCAAGCGTATCGCGGAGGAGTTCTCGATTCCACAGGAGTTGCTGGCCAAGATCCTCCAGCGGCTCGCCAAGCAGCGGCTGATCGTCAGCCACAACGGTCCCAAGGGGGGCTACGTGCTGTCGCGGCGGGCGGCGGAGATCTCGGTAGGCGAGGTCATCCGGGCGCTCGAGGGGCCGATCAACATCGTCTCCTGCCTGGAGGACAGCGAGTGTCCCCAGATGGAGCGCTGCAGCCTGCGCCGGCCGGTGCAGAAGCTGCAGGCGGCGATCACCCAGATGCTGGACACGATGAGCCTGGCCGAGCTGACGACCGAGGACGTGCCCGAGATTTTCACGATCAGGGCCTGACGAACGGACGGGGAGAGCGAAATCGATGGCGCTGAAGTTCCCGATCTTCATGGACGCGCAGTCGACCACGCCGTGCGATCCGCGGGTGGTCGAGGCGATGCTGCCGTACTTCACCGACAAGTTCGGACATCCGGCCAGCCGTAACCACCCCTTCGGCTGGGAGGCGGAGGCCGCGGTCGACGCGGCGCGCGGCCGGCTGGCCAGGCTGATCGGCGCCCGCGATCCGAAGGAGCTCGTCTTCACGTCCGGCGGCACCGAGGCGATCAACCTCGCGCTCAAGGGCGTGGCCGAGATGTACCGCGAGAAGGGCACGCACATCGTCACCACGGTCATCGAGCAGCGGGCGGGCATCGACGTCTGCAAGCGGCTCGAGCGGCAGGGCCTCCAGGTGACGTACGTGCCGGTGCAGCCCGACGGCCTCATCGACGTCGACGAGATCCGCAAGGCGGTCACCGACAAGACCATCCTGATCTCGGTGATGTTCGCCAATAACGAGATCGGCACGATCCAGGATATCGCGGCCATCGGCAAGCTGGCGAAGGAGAAAGGCATCCTGTTCCATACCGATGCGACCCAGGCCGTCGGCAAGACGCCGGTCGACGTCGAGGCCATGGGCATCGATCTCCTGTCGTGCACGGCGCACCTCATCTACGGCCCCAAGGGCGTGGGCGCGCTCTACGTGCGGCGCAAGGGCCCCCGCGTGCGGCTGGCGCCGCTGTTCGACGGCGGTGGTCACGAGCGCGGCATGCGCTCGGGCACGCTGCCGGTGCCGCTCATCGTGGGCTTCGGCCGGGCGGCCGAGATCTGCCAGGAGAGCATGGTCGAGGAGAACCGGCGGATCGCCAGGATGCGCGATCGGCTGCAAGACATGATCCTCTCGAGCGTGGACGAGGCGTTCCTCAACGGCCGCCCGGACCGCCGGCTGGCCGGGAACCTCAACATCTCCTTCGCCTACGTCGAGGGTGAGTCGGTCCTGATGGGCCTCAACAAGGAGACGGCCCTGTCGTCCGGCTCGGCCTGCACGTCGGCGACGCTGGAGCCCTCGTACGTGATCGCTGCCCTGGGGGCCAGCGCGGAGCTGGCGCATTCCTCGATCCGCTTCAGCCTGCACCGGTTCAACACCGACGAAGAGGTGGAGTACGTCGGCCAGCGCACCATCGAGGTCATCAAGCGGCTGCGCGACATGTCGCCGCTTTACGAGCTGGCCAAAGAAGGCGTGGACATCAAGACGATCAAGTGGAAGGCCGAGTAAGGGGGAACCGATGGCATACAGCGAGAAGGTGGTCGACCACTACAACAACCCGCGCAACGTCGGGTCCTTCACCAAGGACACCCCCGGCGTGGGGACGGGGCTGGTGGGCGCGCCGGAGTGCGGCGACGTCATGAAGCTGCAGATCAAGGTGAACCTCGAGACGGGGGTCATCGAAGACGCCAGGTTCAAGACGTTCGGCTGCGGCAGCGCCATCGCGTCGTCGAGCCTGGCCACCGAGTGGCTGAAGGGCAAGACTGTCGACGAGGCGGCCAAGATCAAGAACACCGACATCGTCAACGAGCTGAAGCTCCCGCCGGTGAAGATCCACTGCTCGGTGCTGGCCGAGGACGCCATCAAGGCCGCGCTGGCGGACTACAAGGAAAAGCAGGCACCGCAGACGGCGGGAGCGGCATCCCAATAGCGGGAGGACTGGACGCAATGGCGGTCGAGCTGTCGGAAAACGCGAGCAAGCAGGTGAAGCAGCTCAAGCAGTCGCAGAACCTGCCCGAGAACGTCTTTCTGCGGATGGGCGTCAAGGGGGGCGGCTGCTCGGGCATGAGCTACAGCCTGGAGTTCGACACCGAGATCGGGCCCCACGACAAGGAGTTCGACATCGACGGCATCAAGGTGGTCGTCGACAAGAAGAGCTACCTGTACCTCAACGGCACGACACTCGATTACGTGCAGCAGGGGTTGACGGGGGGCTTCACCTTCATCAACCCCCAGGCCAAATCGAGCTGCGGCTGTGGGACCTCGTTCTCGGCGTAGCCGGGCCCGGCGGCGCACCTGCGACGGGCCCGGGCGAGGGCCCGTTGCTGTTTCAGGAGACGCATGAGCGACTTTTTCGAGGTCTTCGGTCTCGAGCGGCGCCTAGCGATCGACGTGGCGGCGCTGCAGCGGCGCTTCTACGAGCTGTCGCGGCGCTGGCACCCCGACTTCCACCAGGCGGCGGCGCCGGCCGAGCAGGCCCGCGCGCTGGAGGAGTCGGCCCGCGTCAACGCGGCGTACCGCGCCTTGCGCGACCCGCTGGCGCGCGTCGAGTACCTGATCCGCCTCGAGGAGGGCCGCGCCACGCGGGAGGGCGCCGTCGCAAAGCCGAAGGCGCCGCCGGCCCTGCTGGCCGAGATGTTCGAGATCCAGGAGGCGCTGGAGCAGGCGCGCGGCGGCGGCCTGGACGACGGCACGCGCGGCGCCCTGACCGCCCAGCGCGACGCGCTTCGCGCGCGGATGGCCGAGGGCGAGGCGCAGATCGCCGGGCCGCTCAGTCGCGCCTGGGACGCCGCCGCCCCGGCCGACCGGCCCGCGGCGCTGGCCGTGCTCAAGGACGCCCTGGCGACCCGCGCCTATCTCAGAACCGTGGTCGACGACCTGGCCAGCGCGCTGGGTGAGGGGACAGAGGAGACGCATGTCGCGAATCGTCGGGATTGACCTGGGCACCACCAACAGCCTGGTGGCCTACGTCGACGAGCGCACGGGCTTGCCGGTCGTCATCCCAGCCGGCGACGGCCGCCGGCTGCTGCCCTCGATCGTCGGCTTCACGCCCGAGGGCGTCCTCGTCGGCGAGGCAGCGCGGCGGCAGCTGGCGCGGCGCCCGGCCGACACCGTCTACTCGGTCAAGCGCTTGATGGGGCGCGGCTGGGAGGACGTGAAGGACGAGCTGCGATACCTTCCGTTCCGCGTGCTGCCGGGCGAGGGCGTCGTGAGACTCGCGGTCGGCGGCCGCGAGGTGACGCCGCCGGAGGTGTCGGCGATCGTGCTGCGCGCGCTCAAGGAGCGCGCCGAGGCCCACTTCGGCGAGTCGGTCGAGAAGGCCGTGGTCACGGTGCCGGCCTACTTCAACGACAGCCAGCGCCAGGCGACCAAGGACGCCGGCCGCATCGCGGGGCTCGACGTCGTCCGCATCGTCAACGAGCCGACCGCGGCCTCGCTCGCCTACGGCCTGCATCGACTCGGCCAGGGCGTGATCGCCGTCTACGACCTCGGCGGGGGCACCTTCGACATCTCGATCCTGCGCGTCAAGGACGGCATCTTCGAGGT
>Ga0209577_10006878_pt1 | contig 10496 bp, 5 predicted proteins | sample GraSoiAngelo_109_FD_185874 | JGI IMG/M metagenome (GOLD analysis project Ga0209577, IMG submission 185874) | Grasslands soil microbial communities from the Angelo Coastal Reserve, California, USA - 14_0903_12_20cm (SPAdes) (version 2) | ecosystem: Environmental > Terrestrial > Soil > Grasslands ...
TCTCCGCTATGGGGTCAACTGTCTGCCATCCCGCGGGATTTTCGGTCAGCTTAGCCAACCCGAAGTCTAAGATTTTCACGTAGCCGTCCGGGCGGAGCATGATGTTCTCTGGCTTAATGTCTCGGTGAATTACTCCTGCCCTGTGTGCCGCTGAGAGTGCCGAAGCTAGTTGAACTGCGACTTTGAGCACTTCCGTGAATGCCATCCGCGCACTCTCTAGGTGTTGGCGCAGCGTCCGGCCTTCGACGAACTCGGTGGCGATGTAATACGTCCCATCAGTCTCGCCGATCTCATAAATCGTGAGAATGTTCGGGTGATTCAGAGACGATGCCGCCCGCGCCTCTCGCTCGAAGCGGCGCACCCGCTCGGCCTCAGTCGTGAACTGCGCGGGCAGCAGCTTAAGCGCGACCTTGCGCCCGAGCTTCATATCCTGCGCCAAGTACACTTCGCCCATGCCGCCCACGCCCAGCAGCGCCATGATCGTGTAGTGACCGATCTGCTGCCCGATTGCCAACTTTACTCGACCACCGGCGAGCAGTTCAGCCGCGACATCCGACGGGGGGTGTTCGATGAAGCTCTCTGCTCGCTCATGGGACTTGAGGAGCGACTCGACTTCCCGCTTCAGGGCTTCGTCGCCGGCGCAAGCCTCTGTGATGAAGAGGGCGCGCTCCTGCGGCGCACGCTCTAAAGCGGAGTGGAATAGTTGATCGATCTGTTGCCAGCGTTCAGGCGTCATAAGAATAATGGCGCGGCACAAGAATCAGGCGCGGCTTTACTCGTCGCCCGTAATTTCCCTCCGCAGCCATGCCTTAGCGAGCGTCCAGTCGCGCATGACCGTGCCGGGCGAGATCTGCAAGACCTCGGCCGTCTCCTCTATGCTCAGTCCACCGAAGAACCGTAGCTCGACGATCTGGCCTTTGCGTGGGTCAATCTCGGCCAGACTTTTCAGCGCGTCATCGAGCGCAACCACGTTCGCAGAGCGCTCCTCGGACACGATCATCTCTTCATCCAGAGACACTTGGCGCACGTCACCTCCGCGCTTCCGGGAGCGACGATTGCGTGCGTAATCAACCAGGATTTGGCGCATCAACTGCGCGGAGATCGCGAAGAAGTGCGCGCGGTTCTGCCAGTGCGGGTTCGTTTGGTCAACCAGACGCAGGTAGGCTTCGTTCACCAGTGCCGAAGTTTGCATCGTGTTGCCAGGACCTTCACCGCGCATGTAATGATGAGCCAGCCTGCGCAGTTCTTCATGGACCAGCGGCATCAGCTTATCAAGGGCAGCCCCGTCCCCGTCACGCCAGGCGACGAGCAGTTGGGTTACTTGTTGTGGTGAGGGTGTCATCCGGATCACCCCGTTTGTAGGTAAACCTAACGCAGGTGCCGCGAATTATAATCCCTTTAGGAAATTGAAGCTACGCCAAATCCCCCGGTGAAAAAGAAACTTTCGCTGCCATTAGAGGTTTCGGATGCAGTTTTCGCTTTACTGGGCGAGAGACATCAGTTCAGCGAAACGCACGTATATCCGGCTTGCGAGGAGCTGTAAAAGCATGGCGACGGTACGCACCCCGCGCATGGTTCTCTCTCTAAACCCTCTCTTACAGATAAGGAGAACTATAATGAACATAAGAAACTTCAAAAGAAGGTTTGCCCTGAGCCTTGGGGCCGCACTTTTCGCTATCGTTCTGTGCGGTTCGGCCAGAGCCGACGTGGTCACGGAGTGGAACCAGAAAATGCAGCAAGCGCTCCTGACCGCGAAGACCTCGCCCATTGCTTCGTCACGAGCCTTAGCCATCGTGCAGGTGGCGGTTTTCGACGCGGTCAATGGGATAGAGCGCCGTTACACACCCATTCATGTAGACTTTGACGCGCCGCCGGGAGCCTCGCGCCGCGCCGCAGCCGTTCAGGCGGCCTACGCCACTCTCGTCAAACTCTTTCCCTCGCAGAAGGCCACGCTCGACGCCGAGCGCGACGCGTCCATAGCCTCAATCGCTTCCGACGAGGCGGCTGAGGACAGCCAGTCAATTGCCCGCGGCATCGAGTGGGGCCAACAGGTCGCCGATGACATTCTCCTGTGGCGCAGCACGGATGGCCTTACTCCTGCGCCGCCTCCTTTTCTCGGCGGGATGGGCGTTGGCCAGTGGCGACCAACCCCGCCCGGCTTCCTGCCAGGTGCCGGGCCGCAGTTCGCCCACATGACCACGTGGGCGCTCAACTCTCCGTCGCAGTTCCGCCCATCGGGACCGCCGGCGCTGACGAGCGATCAGTACACGGCTGACTTCAACGAAGTCAAAGAGATCGGCAGTATAAACAGCTCGACCCGCAGCGCCGAGCAGACGCAGATCGCGGTCTTCTGGAATGGCAACACGCCGGCCTACTGGAATCGTATCGCCACGTCGGTGGCCGACGAGCGCCACCTGACGCTCTCGCAGAACGCACGGCTGCTGGCGCTGCTGAACGTCGCCATGGCTGATGCGGTCATCTCATGCTGGGATGCTAAGTACACCTACGTCTTCTGGCGGCCCATCACTGCCATCCGGCTGGCGAGCACGGACGGCAACCCTGCCACCATAGAGGACGCGGGATGGACACCGCTGCTGGTCACGCCCAATTTCCCCGAGTATCCATCAGGGCACGCAACCGTTAGCCCCGCGGCGGCCACGGTGCTGGGCACATACTTCGGCAACGGCGCGGAGTTCACGCTCACATCGGAGACCCTGCCCGGCGTCGTGCGCTCCTACACCAGCTTCACGCAGGCGGCGGACGAGGCGTTCGACGCGCGCATCTATGGCGGCATACACTTCCGCTCCGCCTGCCGCGACGGGCGGGCGCTGGGCACACAGGTGGGTAGTCTCGTCATGGCCAACGTCGCGCAGTCGGCCCGCGGCACGCGCCAGGGGCAGGTCAGCCACGACCACCCGCGGGGCGAAATCGTAGGCGACGGCGAGGCCGGCGGCAGCGACCAGTGAACGGAACCGTCGCGCGCAGGCGGTATGCGAGAGGCGGATCTCGCCGGCATAACGCCCGCGTGCGAACCTTCCTCGCGCGATGAAAGCGAAGGGGCGTCGTAAGTCTCCGACGCCCCTTCAAGTCCAGCAGCGAGTTCTGCACGGCAAGGAAGAACGGCCATGATCTACGCATGCACTCGAAGACGCCCCATCAAGCGCCTGTTCGGTCTTACCGGCAGCCCCAACACGCCACGACAACCAACAAAAATTTTACAAGGTTGCCTGGGTCTTTGAAGTTTTGCTTGTCGAAGGCCCCCCGGCATGAAGAAACTCCCTCGGAATTGGTTAGCGATCGAATCCTAAATCTAAACTTGGAAAAGGAGAATGAGAATTCCTGCGTCTTCAGAATTGCAACTTCAAAGACATCTGAATAGTGCGTGGCCCGCCGGTTTGATAGATCGAGTTTAAGCCGACGCTTCCTACATTGCTTCCCAGACTTCTGCCGAACATCGCGGTCGAGCGTCCAAAGAGTCCGCTGTTGAGGTCGCTAACGGGATCACCAAAATTCGGTCGATTGCAGAGGTTGAAGATGTCTGTTCTGAATTGCAGGTTGACTCTTTCAGTCAACGCGAAGCGCCGACGGAGCGAGAGGTCTAACTGTGCAAACCCGAAACCACGCAGAGCATTGCGACCTAGCCTGCCCTGTCGCGCGGGTTGCGGAACAGTGAACGCTTCGCGATTAATCGCGCGACCACCAGGAAACGTTGGGTTCTTGAGATAAATCGGCACGCCAGGAATTAAGTCGGGACGAAAATTGAATGGGCCAAAGCCAAGGTCCCGCTGAAAGAAGACATCGACAGGCGCGGCCGAGCGCGCTGTGATGATGCCGTCCACTGACCATTCGCGCAGGAGTTGCTTAACGAACGTGCCGAAGGCTGGATTGGGAATATTGTAAGTTATAGCTCCGGCAAAGGAATGACGAACATCGAAGTCAGATGAGGCCCGATCGAGGCGCGGGTCAATCATCATCGACGGCGGATTGGCGATTGAGTCGTTCGACGCGTTGTCGATCGAGTGCGACCACGTATAGGCAATATGCGATTGTAGATTGCGTGAGAGTCGGCGCTGAAATTGAAGCTGAAATGCATGGTAGCTTGATGCGGCCCCGTTCGTCGTGACAAAGACCTGCGCAAAGTCAGGGTTCGGATTATTAAGCAACTCCAAACGCAACAAGCGGCGGCCGACTGCCCCCACATATGAAGCCGAGAAACTCCGATTCGAGCCCAGCGACTGTTCAATCGTAACGTTCCATTGCATGGTAAAGGGGAGCCGCAGCCGCGGGTCAGCCGCGCGAATGCGCCCGACCGGTGAAACGAGGCTAAAGGGAAGCGGATCTATCAAAGATAGGCTCAATGGATATACGACATTCGAGAGAATCTTTCTTCGCAGGTACGGAAAAGAGACCGACGCGTTCGCAAGCGACCCGGTGCCCAGATCGTAAAAAATGCCAAAGCCTCCGCGCAACACTCTTTCGCGGCCGGGTCGATCAGAGAGTTGATAAGCCAAGCCAATGCGCGGTGCAAAGTTATGGTAGGTAATTCGGTAGAAAGACGTTCCTGCCGGCGCGAGAGTAAGCGTGCTTGGATCGTTCAATCCTTGCACGCTGTAGAGCGGTTGACCGTCTCTTCCTTTCGGCGGCGGGTTGAATTCCCAGCGCAACCCATCAGTGACCGTCAGACGACGCGAGACTTTCCAAGTGTCTTGGGCGTAGGCAGAAAAATCTGTGAACACCATGCCAACTTGGTCTTGGGTTTGGATCAAGACGGACGAAGCAATGCCATTGAGGGCATCTTCGATGCCGTTGAATGAAGCCGACTGTTTGTATCTCCAGCGACCATAGACGGGAGTCAAACGGCGATAGTCAACGCCAAATTTCAATTGATGCGAATCTGATACGATTGCCAGGCTGTCAACTAGATTTATCTGATGCTGAAAATTCGTCGCATCCTTGCCAAGCGAGAAAGCTGCATTACCGCCAAGATTGAAACTATAAAGTGAGTCCAGCTCGGACGAGAGCGGTGGAAAAACCAGAGAACTCTCGAAAGGTTCAGATCCCCCAAAACCATCCAGTTCAAAATATTTACCGGCTACAGTCGCGCTGTAGTTGATCCGAAAATCGTGTGTAATCCTGGGACTGCTGGAGTGGGTGGCGCCGATGGTAAGGGTCTGAGTCGCAAAGGCCATTTGCAGCGTTGTATTGAGGCTGGTATTTGCTCCGCCGCGTGTCTCAGTCTCTGACGGTGAATAGCTGTAGCGACCGAACAACAAGAGCTTGTCGCCGAGCTTCTGGTCCACGCGCAGGCTTGCAGCATGCAAGAAGGCTTCGTCGGTGTAGCTGGCCGTGAAGCGCGCTAAACCGTTGGTGGTCTCCTGACCATTCGGCAAAGGAAAAGCGTTCAAGAAAGGCCTCAGTGCTGCCGGAGCATTTTCACGCGCCGCCATTGAAGGCACAGCCACCGTGGCGACCCGAGGCAAGCGAAGACGTAGCCCTTCATAAGAAAGGAAGAAAAATGTCTTGCCTTTGACGATTGGCCCACCGAAAACCCCGCCAAAGTCGTGATGACGAAGATCGGGCTTTTGCAAACCGCCACGGTTGGCAAACCAATCGTTGGCGCTTAAAGCGCCACTGCGAAAATATTCAAATACACTGGCGCGAAACTGATTAGTGCCAGAGCGTGTCTGCACCAAAACTTGCGCGCCAGGCGTGCGGCCAAATTCGGGTGCAAATGTGCTCGTTAGAATCTTGAACTCTTGCAGCGCATCAATCGAGAACAGGCTGTGAGTACTGCCAAGCGCGGTCAGGCCCGGCAGCGAGCCCGCGCCGGACTGGCCCAATCCCTCAGCTCCGGCAGCGACGCCAATGTTAGCGCTGACGCCATCGACCATGAAGTAATTCGCGCTGGCGCGTTGGCCATTCACGCTGAACTGTCCTTGTTCAGCAAACGTCGGTTTAGTCACCGTGACTCCGGGCGCGAGAGTTATTGCTGACTGAAGACTGCGCCCGTTGAGCGGCAGGTTCTCAACCAGCTGCCGGTTAAGAGTAGTCGCAACTGCGGGAGACCGCTGAACAATGGAACTGTCGGCATAAATCGTAACAGTCTCTCCGATCTGGCCCACCTTGAGATGAATCTTGAGCGCGAGCTGATCGTTAACCTTCAGCGACACGCCTCGGATTTCGGCCGTAGCGAAGCCTTGATGTTGCACGGCGACCGTGTAGGTTCCAGCTGGAAGCTCGCTCAGAGTGAAAAGACCAATGCGGTTGGTCTTCGTGTCCTTTTCTATACCTTTGCTGATCTCCTTAACCAGGACACTTGCTTCGGACACCACAGCATCGTTGTCATCTACCACGGTTCCAGCCAATGCGGCAGTCGCCGGCGCCGGATTGACGAATATGGAGGTGCCTGCGAACAGTCTACTCTGGCCGTAGCTTCCATGTATGATTAAGAGGAGAAGCCCTAAAGACAAAAGAGCCTGCTGGAGTAAAGCTTTGAGAGACATCGTTCTCACTGCTTTTCTTCACCCGTTAGTCTACTTGGGGGTTTCGAAGGATTCTACGCCGCTGCTTGGTCCGGGTGCAAGGAGTATGCGACGAGATTTGCGGGGAACGGGTTTGGACCTACCCGTCATGCATTGACAAGCCACAGTAAACAACAAGAATTATTCTAACTGTCCGAAAGACAGGCAGCATGAAGGTTACTTCTGGAATGTCTCGCGAAGCTCGATCAGACTCGAACGGGCCACGTTGCCGGATTGCTTTGCTCGCAATCCTTCTTCTCGCTTCATCATCAACTGATCTGGCTGGTCCTTTCTTTCCGATTGCCGCGATAACGCAACAAGACAACAAGATCTTAGCCGCTCAGCAAATCTTTGCTGAAGGCCAGCAACTGATTGCAGAAGGCTCAGCCACCTCGCAACGCAAAGCCATCGAGAAATTTGCAGAAGCAGCCACGCTCTGGCACGCGGTCGGTGACAAACGGCGGGAAGCTATCGCGCTTAGCTTGATCGGCAAGATCAATGATCTTCTGGGCGAGAAGCCGAAAGCGCTCGACTATTACAATCAAACGCTGGCGCTCATACGTGCGGTCGGTGATCGTTTGAGCGAAGCCGCCACGCTGAATAACATTGGGTTAATTTATGATTCGCTGGGCGAGAAACAAGAAGCACTTGACTACTACAACAGCGCTCTTCCGATCCTGCAAGAAACGCACAATACGCGTGTAGAAGCTATTACGCTCTCCAACATCGGGCTGGTCCACGATTCCATCGGCGAGAAACAAAGGGCGCTCGGGTTTTATCAGAGAGCGCTTCCGCTTCTGCGCGCGGCGCATGATCGCGGAGACGAAGCTGTCACGCTCAATAACATTGGTTACCTTTATGACTCGATTGGCGAGCCACAGAAGGCGCTCGCCTACTTCGGCCTTGCGCTTCCTATCTTGCAAGAGCTCGGCGACCGCCGCGTTGAAGCCATCACGCTTAACAACATCGGTTATGTTTACGACTCACTCGATGAAAGGCAAAAGGCGCTGGATTACTACAATCGTGCGCTTCCCATCTTGCGCTCCGTCGGTGATCGGCGGATGGAAGCCATCACGCTTAACAACATCGGTCTGGTCCACAAGGCGCTTGGTGATAATCAGCAGTCGTTGGATTTTTTCAACCAGGCGCTGGAACTACGACGCGCCGTGAACGATGGTCCTGGTGAAGGCCTCACGCTAAGCGATCTCGGTTCGCTGTACGCCCAAGTTGGCGAAGAGCAGAAGGCGCTCGATCTTTACCAGAAATCTCTCCAGCTTAGCCGCGCCGGCGAAGATAAAAGCACCGAAAGCTCAACGCTGCGTCGCATCGCTCTCATCGAACTCAATCACGACCAATTCGAAGAGGCCCGCAAGAACCTGGAAGATGCTCTCGCCATCGTTGAACACTTGCGCACCAGAATACCGGGACAGGAACTGCGCGCTTCCTACTTTGCTTCAGTCCAGGAGTTCTTTGAATCGTACATTGATCTTCTGATGCGGCTTCATCACGACAATCCGACTAAAGGTTACGATGCGCTGGCGCTCAAGGCAGCCGAACGCGCCCGCGCTCGCAGCCTGCTCGACAGTCTTACCGAAACCCGGGCTAACATTCGCGAAGGTATCGCCCCTGCGCTCCTGGAGCGCGAACGGACTTTACAACGGACGCTTGATGCCACGGCGGAACGACAAGCGCGATTGCTCAACAACAACCACCGCGAGGAAGAGGGCGCAAGTTTGAAGAGCGAGACGGAAAAGCTCCTTAGTCAATATCAGGAACTCGAAGCAGAGATCAGGGCCAACAGTCCGCGCTATGCCGCGCTGACACAGCCGGAGCCCTTGAGCCTCGAGGAGATTCAACAGCAAGTGCTCGATTCAGAGACGTTGCTGATCGAATATGCGCTGGGAGATGAAAAGAGCCACGTCTGGGCGGTTACGACTTCTTCGATTCAGAGCTTTGAATTGCCGCAACGGAAGACGATCGAGACAGCAACACGTCGCGTCTATCAGCTACTGACCGAACGCAACAAACACATCCGGTTCGAAAAGCCTGCCGCGCAAAGTGCGCGGATCGCCAAAGCGGATGCCGGCTACGTTTCAGCCATTGCCTCTCTCAGCCAAATGCTGCTCGGCCCGGTTGCGCCACAGTTGGGGAAGAAGCGATTGCTTATCGTCGGCGATGGCGCCCTCAACTATCTGCCTTTCGCGGCATTGATCGAGCCTACCCGTAAGTCACCGTTAATCGTCGAACATGAAATCGTGAGCTTACCCTCGGCTTCGACGCTTGCGGCGCTGCGCCGGGAAGTGACCGGTCGCAGCACTGCGCCAAAGACGCTGGCGGTGATCGCCGATCCCGTGTTTGAGAAAGACGACGCGCGCCTCATCGGGCTAAAACCAGACGGAGGAACGAGTAAACCCAAACCTAGATCGATTGCAGAAGGAAGCATTAGAGGCTTTGCGAAAACTGATGGCTTAGTTTTGAGTCCGCAATCAGAATCAGATGAGGTTACGGAGATTCATCGTCTCCCTTTCACGAGACGAGAAGCTGACGAGATTCTGGCGCTGGTGCCCGCAATAGATCGTTTCAAGGCACTTGATTTCGATGCCAACCGGGCCATTGCTACCAGTCCCACGTTGGGCCAGTACCGCTACGTCCACTTCGCTACGCATGGTTTTCTCAACACATCTCATCCGGAGTTGTCCGGCATTGTGCTCTCGCTCGTAAATCGGCAAGGAGTGGAGCAGGATGGTTTTCTCTGGGCGCATGAAGTTTATAACTTGCGCCTGCCCGTTGAGATGGTCGTGTTGAGCGGTTGCCGCACGGGACTTGGCAAAGAGATCAGGGGCGAAGGTCTGGTGGGACTCACGCGCGGTTTCATGTACGCAGGAGCGGCGCGCGTGTTGGTCAGCCTGTGGGATATTGACGACGAGGCTTCTGCGGAGCTAATGGCCCATCTCTATAAAGCCATGCTCAAAGAACACATGTCACCAGCAGCGGCACTCAGAGCTGCGCAGATCGAAATCATGAAAGACAAGCGCTGGCAAGCGCCGTATTTTTGGGCGGCGTTCGTGCTTCAGGGCGAGCCCTGGTGAGGAGCTGAAATAGTTCATCTTCGCCCCTGCGACTCTTGGATAGCGGCCGTTAAGCCTTTGACGATCTTCGAACTCACATCGAAGGTAGAGCCTTGATACTTTCTGGAATTCGCGTTGGGCCAGATTACCTCGCCGCGCGCGTTGATGAGTTGCACGACGACGCGGATTGTGTCTGGTTCGGCGCCAGCGCTTTTCATTACAGAGATTTCCAGCAGAGCGTCTGCTTCGTCCTGATTGCCAACCACAATGATTCGGTTACCTGAAATAAGCTTCTCGCTGAGTGTTTCGCGCAGGCTGTGGCTTGAGATTTCGTCCCCGCCTACTTGAATGTAAACTTTCTTAACGGCAGACAGTGGGGCCGTTCGAAGCTTCTTCATACTCCTGGTCTCTGTTTCCGTTGTTGTTTCCGTCTTAGTTTCAGGCCCTGGTTGCGCGAGTTGACGAGCTGTGTTTCCGGTTGTGGGAGATGGGCCAACGCCTTGACGTCGTTGACGGGAGGTGTCTTCCGCGTTCGAAGTTTTGTTACTTTCCGTCCCTGCATTCCCCGTCGCTGGAATTTCATTTCCGCTTGGCGCCCCGATCTGCTGACTGGTTTTCACTTGGTTTGGCGATGCTGGGGCGTTTTTCTTCCCAGCAAATTCAATTACGGCGATCAGACCGATGGCTAATACCAAAACGGCAAGCGCGGGCGCGAGAATCCTGCGATCACTCCAGACTTTTCCAGGTGCGTTACTGCTCATCGATCGCGCCAGTTGATGAAACCAGAGCGACGCGGCGCGGAATCGGTTGGTCTCGCCGTAAGCGATATCAACAGTCGCCCCTGAATCGCCGGACACCGGCGAGATGACAAATGAAATCTTTTGGCCGCCTTCCAACATGATCGAAG
>Ga0209577_10006879_pt1 | contig 10496 bp, 9 predicted proteins | sample GraSoiAngelo_109_FD_185874 | JGI IMG/M metagenome (GOLD analysis project Ga0209577, IMG submission 185874) | Grasslands soil microbial communities from the Angelo Coastal Reserve, California, USA - 14_0903_12_20cm (SPAdes) (version 2) | ecosystem: Environmental > Terrestrial > Soil > Grasslands ...
GACAACAGCGTCACCGAGGCCTATGCCTTCAGCCTCGAGCACCTGCTCCTCGACGCCGCCTGGCTCGGCGAGCACGCCGACGCCGGGGGGGAGGAGCTCCGCTCCCTCCTCCACCGCGTCCACGTCTACTACCTCTACATGATCCGGCGCTACGCGACCAAGCTCCTCTACGAGCTCGAGCTCCACGCCGCCGTGCCCGACGGCCTGGCGGCGATGCCCGACCACTACGCCGCTCTTCTCACCGAGCACCTCGGCTTCGCCTACCCGACCGAGACCTGGCTCGACGACGTCGACGCCGGCTTCTACTCGTCCCAGTACCTGCGCGCCTGGATGCTCGAGGCCCAGCTCCGCGAGCACTGGCGTGCCGCCCGGGGCGAGCGGTGGTGGGCCTCGGCCCAGACCGGCGCGGAGATGCGCGGCCTGTGGTCGCTCGGCCAGGCGCTGCCCGCCGACCTGGTCGCCGCCGAGCTCGGCATGGAGGGCCTCGACGTGGCGTCGCTCGAGCGGCGGATCCGCCAGGGCCTGGGCGGCGGGCGGGGGGTCGCCGCCCGGTGACCGGTGACCGCGGCGTCGCCGTCGTCACCGGGGCGAGCAGCGGGATCGGCGCCGCCACCGTCGGCGCCCTCGCCCGCGCCGGCTGGCGGGTGGTCGCCGGGGCGCGGCGCGAGGACCGGCTGCGCGAGGTCGCCGAGGCGGCGGGGGCGCGCTGGATGCGCCTCGACGTCACCGACCAGGCGAGCGTCGACGCGTTCGTCGCCGCGCTCGACGAATGTGCCGTGCTCGTCAACAACGCGGGCGGCGCCTACGGGGTCTCCCCCATCGCCGAGGCCGACGACGAGCAGTGGCGGCGGATGTACGAGGTCAACGTGCTCGGGCTGATGCGGATGACCCGGGCATTGCTGCCCCTCCTCGAGAAGGCCCAGCCGGTCGGCCACGTCGTGAACATCGGCTCCATCGCCGGCGGCGAGACCTATCCCGGCGGGGCCGGGTACACCGCGGTGAAGCACGGGGTGCGGGCGATCAGCCGCACCCTGCGCCAGGAGATGCTCGGCCGCCGGGTGCGGGTCTCGGAGATCGCCCCCGGGGCGGCGGAGACCGAGTTCAGCCTCGTCCGCCTCGGCAGCGCGGAGAGCGCCGCGAAGGTCTACGAGGGGATGACCCCCCTCACCGCCGAGGACATCGCCGAGGCAGTGCTCTGGGTGATCGAGCGGCCGCCCCACGTCAACGTCGACGAGATGGTGATCCGCCCGATCGACCAGGTGATGGGCCAGCCGACCGTGCACCGGCGCGGCTGACCCACCCCCCGGGGTGCTCAGAAGACGTCGATGAACGTGCAGTCGGCGTCGAAGTCGTCGCTCAGGTCGCTGTGGTGGACGAGGAAGTCGAAGAGGTCGCCGTGGTCCTCGAAGAAGTCGCGGACCGCCGGGTGCTCGTCGAGGAAGTCGAGCAGCGCGCGGACGCTCCCGATGCCGTGGAGTTCGTCGCAGTCCGTCCGGAAGTCGGCATCACGGAAGTGAGCGCGGAAGTCGTCGATGTGGAAGCGATCCTCGAACCGGCCGCGGTCGCGATCCTCGAGACGCTCGTGGCGCGAGTCGAACGAGTGGTCGCGCCGGAAGCGGTCGTCCCGCCAGTTGCTGTCCCAGTTGTGCCAGCTGTGCGGGTCGTTCGCACCCATGCGACCGCCGTTCGACGGAGGCTGCTGCTGCTGCGGGCCACGCGGCGGCGGGTTCTGCCGCTGCGGGCTCTGCCCCTGCGGCCTCTGACCCGGCGGGCTCTGCCCCTGCGGGCTCTGCCCCTGCGGGTTCTGCCCCTGCGGGTTCTGCCCCTGCGGGTTCTGACCCTGCGGGGTGCCGCCCTGGCCCGGGGGCGTGGCGACGGCCGCGGAGACGCGTCCGGCCGGGCTCAGCGCCAGGCAGCCGGCGCCGACGAGGGTGGCCACCGAGACGAGCACACTGAAGCGGCGTGGTGGTCTGTTTCCCATATCCCGCCTCCCTGAGGGCCGCCTCACCTTCCGATCGGCGGCCGCATCTTCTATGTGATAGCGGGAGTATAGCAAAAGCGCCCTTTCATCCCTGTCGGGAGGGGCCCACGCGCTCCGGGGTGATGTGGAGGAGCACCCGCCGCTCCCGCACCATCGCGGCGCGGTAGTCGTCCCAGTCGGGATGCTCCCCGAAGTTGGCGCGGTAGTAGTCGACGAGCGGCTCCATCGCCTCGGGAAGGGAGACGACCCGGGCCGGGCCCTCGACGAACACCCATGCGCCGAAGAAGCCCTCGTTCAGCACGCAGACCGAGGCGTGACCCGTGCGCCGGGCGTGGTGGGTCTTCATCGCGGTCTCACGGGTGCTGACCACCACGTCGCCGGTGAGGTCGATGCCGCAGACGATCGGCGACATCGCCACCCCGCCGTCCGCCCGCTCGGTGGCGAGGACGGCGCGGTGGTTGGTGCGGATGAACTCCCGGGCATCGTCGACGGTCATGGCACGGCTCCCCGGCTCTGCTGCTGGCGGCCGCGACACCATACCTGCGACAGTGGTGCTCGGTGCCCGGCGACCTCCCCTCCAGCCCGCCCACGTGATCTGTCACCCTTGGACGCCGTGACCTCTCCCGTCGCGGAGGCGACGACCCGCGAGCCCGACGCCGGCCGCCGCTGGTCGGACCGCCTCGGTGTCCGCCCCGAGCTCATCCTCGCCTCCGCCACCGAGCTCTTCCGCGAGCGCGGCTTCCACGCGGTCGGAGTCGACGACATCGGCCGGGCCGCGGGGATCACCGGCCCGGCGGTCTACCGCCACTTCCCCAGCAAGGTGGCGATCCTGATCGCCGTCTTCGACCGGATCACCGAGCGACTGCTCGAGGGCGGCGAGGCGCAGCTCGCCCGCGCTCGCTCGCCGCGGCGGCGACTGGAGCGCCTGGTCGCCTTCCACGTCGACTTCGTGCTCAACGAGCGCGACCTGATGGCGGTCTACGCGCGCGAGGACGACAGCCTCCCGGGCGCCGACCGCCGCCGGCTGCGCCGCCGCCAGCGTCTCTACCTCGAGCACTGGGTGGAGACCCTCTGCCGGCTGCGCCCGGAGATCGGCGACGAGGCCGCCCGCGCGGCGGTGCGCAGCGTCCTGGGGATGCTCAACGCCGTCGCCCACTACGACGCCGCGCTCGCCCGCGGCGAGCTCGCCTCCCTCCTCGAGCGGATGGCGATCGCCTCGCTGCTCGCCGCGGCGCGGGGACCGCGACTTGTGGGCTCCGACCGGTAGCCTGTCGGCCGTGAACCGCGGCTCACTCGCGACACCGTCGTCCGGAGCGGCGCTGCGCAGCCACGTCGATCCCGGCGCCCCGCACTTCCTCGCCAACCGGGAGGCGATGCTCGCCCGCCTCGCCGAGGTCGACGCGCTGCTCGCCCAGGCCCGCCTCGGCGGCGGCACCCGCTACGTCGAGCGCCACCACGCCCGCGGCAAGCTGCTCCCGCGCGAGCGCATCGAGCTGCTCTGCGACCAGGACGCGCCCTTCCTCGAGCTCTCGCCGCTCGCCGCCAACGGCACCGAGTACGAGGTCGGCGCCGCGGTGGTGACCGGGATCGGGGTGGTCAGCGACGTCGAGTGCGTGCTCCTCGCCCACGACCCGACGGTGCGCGGCGGCGCCGCCAACCCGTACACCCTGCAGAAGACGCTGCGCGCCCTCGACATCGCCCGGCAGAACCGCCTGCCGATGGTGAGCATCGTCGAGTCGGGGGGCGCGGACCTGCCTCGTCAGGCGGAGATCTTCGTCGCCGGCGGGCGGATGTTCCGCGACCTCACCCGGCTGAGCGCCGCGGGGATCCCGACGATCGCCCTCGTCTTCGGCAACTCCACCGCGGGCGGCGCCTACGTCCCGGGGATGTGCGACTACGTGGTGATGGTGCGGCAGCGGGCGAAGGTCTTCCTCGGCGGCCCACCGCTGGTGAAGATGGCGACCGGCGAGGACGCCGACGACGAGGAGCTCGGCGGCGCGGACATGCACTCGCGGGTGAGCGGGCTCAGCGACCAGCTCGCGACCGACGAGCGCGACTGCCTGCGGCTGGGACGCGAGGTCCTCGCCCACCTGCGCTGGCGCAAGCTCGGGCCCGGCCCGACCCAGACCCCCGACCCGCCCCTGCACGACCCCGAGGAGCTGCTCGGCATCGCCTCCGCCGACCATCGCATCCCCTTCGACGCCCGCGAGGTGATCGCCCGGGTCGTCGACGGGTCGCGCTTCGACGAGTTCAAGCCGCTCTACGGCAGCTCGCTGGTGACCGGCTGGGCGTCGGTGCACGGCTTCCCGGTGGGCATCCTCGCCAACAACGGTGTCCTCTTCTCCGAGGAGTCGGAGAAGGCGGCGCAGTTCATCCAGCTCAGCAACCGCATCGACACCCCGCTGCTCTTTCTCCAGAACACCTCCGGCTACATGGTCGGAAAGGCGTACGAGCAGGGCGGGATCATCAAGGACGGCTCGAAGATGATCAACGCCGTCGCGAACAGCACCGTGCCCGCGATCACGGTGATGATCGGCGGCTCCTTCGGCGCCGGCAACTACGGGATGTGCGGCCGCGCCTACGAGCCCCGCTTCCTCTTCACCTGGCCCAATCACCGGATCGCGGTGATGGGCCCGCAGCAGCTCGCCGGGGTGCTGAGCATCGTCGCCCGCGCCGCCGCCGAGGCCCGCGGCCAGGTGTACGACGACGCCGCGGACGCGATGATGCGCCAGGCGGTCGAGGGCCAGATCGAGCGCGAGTCGCTCGCCCTCTTCGCCACCGCGCGGCTCTGGGACGACGGCATCATCGACCCTCGCGACACCCGCACCGTGCTCGGCATCTCCCTGTCCGCCTGCCACTCCGCCGAGGTGGCCGGCGCCCGCACCTACGGCGTCTTCCGGATGTGAGCGACATCGAGCGGCTGCTCGTCGCCAACCGCGGCGAGATCGCACGGCGCATCCTCCGCACCTGCCGGGAGATGGGCATCGCCACCGTCGCGGTGTTCTCCGACGCCGACGCACGAGCTCCCTTCGTCGCCGAGGCCGACGAGGCGGTGCGACTGCCCGGAGCCTCCGCGACGGAGACCTACCTGCGCGGCGACGCCATCGTCGACGCGGCGCGGCGCACCGGCGCCGACGCGGTCCATCCCGGCTACGGCTTCCTCGCCGAGAACGCCGGCTTCGCCCGCGCCTGCGCCGGCGCGGGGCTCACCTTCGTCGGCCCGCCCGCCGAGGTGATCGCCTCCATGGGCTCGAAGCTCGAGGCGCGCCGGCTGATGGCCGAGGCGGGGGTGCCGGTGCTCCCCGGGGCGGCGATCGACGAGGGCGTCGCCGGCGCGGCGCTCGCCGGCCTCGCCGCCGGCCTCGGCCTGCCGCTGCTCGTGAAGGCGAGCGCCGGCGGCGGCGGCCGGGGGATGCGGCTCGTCCGCGACGCCGCCGAGCTCGAGGACGCGGTGGCGTCGGCGCGGCGCGAGGCGCTCTCGGCGTTCGGCGACGGCACCGTCTTCCTCGAGCGCTACGTCGAGGCTCCGCGCCACGTCGAGATCCAGCTGCTCGCCGACACCCACGGCAACACCGTCCACCTCTTCGAGCGCGAATGCTCGATCCAGCGCCGCCACCAGAAGATCGTCGAGGAGTCGCCGAGCGTCGCCGTCGACGAGGAGCTGCGCGAACGGATGGGCGCGGCGGCGGTGACCGCGGGACGGGCGATCGGCTACGTCGGCGCCGGCACCGTCGAGTTCCTCCTCGGCCCCGGTGGCGAGCACTGGTTCCTCGAGGTGAACACCCGTCTGCAGGTCGAGCACCCGGTGACCGAGTGCGTCACCGGCCTCGACCTCGTACGCCTGCAGCTGCTCGTCGCCCAGGGTGAGCCGCTGCCGCCGGACGCGCTGGCGCCGCGCCGCGACGGCCACGCCATCGAGGTGCGCCTCTACGCCGAGGACGCCGAGCGCGACTTCGCGCCCTGCACCGGCACCCTCAGCCGCGTCGCCATCCCGACGCCGCGCGGGGTGCGGGTCGACAGCGGCGTCGAGGACGGCTCGGTGGTCTCGACCCACTACGACCCGATGCTCGCCAAGGTGATCGCCCATGCGCCCACCCGCACCCAGGCCGCGCGGCTGCTCGCCGCGGCGCTCAGCGGCGCGCGGCTCCACGGGGTCACCACCAATCGCGACCTGCTGGTCCGCGTGCTCCGCCATCCGGAGTTCCTCGCCGGCGCCACCGACACCCACTTCCTCGAGCGTCACCCCGCCGCCGAGCTCGGCGCCCCGCTCGCGGACGAGGCCGAGGAGCGGTGGGCGGTGGCGGTCGCGGCGCTCGCCGGGCAGGTGCGGCGTGCGAACCGCCGCCGAGTGCTCGGCACGGTGCCGCCGGGATGGCGGAACAACCCCTCCCAGCTCGAGCGGGTGGAGTTCGAGGGCCCGCGAGGACGCCACGCCGCCGGCTACCGCATGGGCCGTGACGGGCTGCGGCTCGAGGTCGACGGGACCGCCCTCGACGCCGTCGCCGTGGAGGTCACCGAGGACGCGGTGGTGCTCGAGGCCGGCGGGGTGCGCCGCCGCCGCGAGGTGCACGTGGCCGGCGACGTCCACCACGTCGACGGGCCCGGCGGCGCGGTGACGCTTCGCGCACTGCCGCGCTTCGCGGCCGCCGAGACCGCGGAGGCCCCGGGCTCGCTCCACGCACCGATGCCCGGGACGGTGCTGCGCGTCGAGGTCGCGGCCGGCGACGCGGTCGAGGCCGGCACCGTGGTCGCGGTGCTCGAGGCGATGAAGATGGAGCACGCGGTGGTCGCCGGCGCCGCCGGCCGGGTCGCCGAGGTGTGCGTGCGCACCGGCCAGCAGGTCGAGGCGGGCGCGGTCGTCGCCGTCGTCGAGGAGGCCTGAGGTGACCGCCGCGGTCTGGTCGAGCGACGAGCACCGGCTGCTCCGCGAGAGCGTGCGCGCCTTCACCGAGCGCGAGATCGTGCCACACCTGGCCGAATGGGAGCGGCAGGGCGAGCTGCCCCGCGCGCTGGCCCGGCGCGCCGGGGACGCCGGCCTGCTCGGCGTGGGCTGGCCCGAGGAGGTCGGCGGCTCGGGCGGCGACATCACCCATGCGTCGGTGGTCACCGAGGAGCTGATCCAGAGCGGCGGCTCCGGGGGCGTCATCGCCGGGCTCTTCACCCACGGCATCGCCATCCCCCACATCCTCGCCGCCGGCGACGCCGAGCAGATCGAGCGCTGGGTGCGGCCCACCCTGGAGGGCCGGCTGATCGGCTCCCTGGCGGTCACCGAGCCCGATGCCGGCTCCGACGTCGCCTCGCTGCGCACCCGGGCGGTCCGCCACGGCGACCACTACGTGGTGAACGGCGCCAAGACCTTCATCACCTCGGGCGCGCGCGCCGACTTCGTCACCACCGCGGTGCGCACCGGCGGCGAGGGCCACGGCGGCGTATCCCTGCTCGTGATCGAGCGCGACACCCCCGGGTTCACGGTGAGCCGGCGGCTGGAGAAGATGGGCTGGTGGTGCTCGGACACCGCCGAGCTCTCCTTCACCGACGCGCGGGTGCCCGCCGCCAACCTGGTCGGCGCCGAGGGCACCGGCTTCCTCCAGATCATGCGCAACTTCCAGACCGAGCGGATCGGGATCGCCGTCCAGGCGTACGCGACCGCCCAGCGCTGCCTCGACCTCGCGCTGGCATGGGCGCGCGAGCGCCAGGCGTTCGGACGGCCGCTGGTCGGCCGGCAGGTGGTTCGCCACAAGCTCACCGAGATGGCCCGGCAGGTCGACGTCGCCCGCGTGTACACCCGCGCGGTGATGGCGCGGATGCTCGCCGGCGAGGACTGCGTGCAGCAGGTGTCGATGGCGAAGAACACCGCGGTGATGGCCTGCGACCACGTCGCCGACGAGGCGGTGCAGATCTTCGGCGGGATGGGCTACATGCGCGAGAGCGAGGTCGAGCGCCACTACCGCGACAGCCGCATCCTCGGGATCGGCGGCGGCACCAACGAGATCATGAACGAGATCATCGCCAGGACCATGGGCCTGTAAGGGGAGACTCGGGTTGGACTTCGCGGACTACCGCCATCTGCTCTTCGAGCGCCGCCCGGACGGCGTGCTGCTCATCACCATCAACCGCCCCGACCGGATGAACGCCACCGACGAGGTGCTCCACAACGAGCTCGTCCGGGTGTGGCCCGACGTCTCCAGCGACCCCGAGACCCGGGTGGCGGTGATCACCGGCGCCGGCCGCGCCTTCAGCGCCGGCGGCGACCTCGCGATGGTGCAGACGCAGATCGGGAACTTCCCGAAGATGGCCGGCATCATGAGGGAGGCCGCCGCCATCGTCTACAACATCATCGACTGCGAGAAGCCGATCATCTCGGCGATCAACGGCGTCGCCGTCGGCGCGGGGCTCGCGGTCGCGATCATGGCGGACATCAGCATCATGGCCGAGGAGGCGCGGATCACCGACGGCCACATCCGCCTCGGGGTCGGCGCCGGCGACCACGCCGCCATCATCTGGCCGCTGCTCTGCGGCATGGCGAAGGCGAAGTACTACCTGCTCACCGCCGACTTCATCGACGGTCGCGAGGCCGAGCGCATCGGACTGGTGAGCCGCTGCGTCCCCGGCGAGCAGCTGATGCCCACCGCGTTCGAGGTCGCCACCAAGCTCGCCACCGGCCCCCAGCTCGCCATCCGCTGGACCAAGCGCGCGCTCAACAACTGGCTGCGCCAGGCCGGCCCGATCTTCGACGCCTCGCTCGCCCTCGAGATGCTGAACTTCTTCGACGAGGACGTCGTCGAGGGCGCCGCCGCGATCATCGAGAAGCGCCCGCCGAGGTTCCCCTCGGCGCGCTGACCGCGCGTGACCGGCGCCTGACGGGCGCTCAGCAGGGCGAGGTCGCCCTCCAGGCCTCGACGAGCCCGTCCAGCAGCCGCCCACGCGCCGCCTCACCCGCGAGCAGCCGCCGCTCGTACGCCCGGGCGACGCAGCAGAGCACCTGGCAGGCGGTGGTCGGCTTGGGGATGACGCCGATGGCGCCCGCCTCGAGCGCATCGTCGATGGCGCTGAGGTCGCCGAATCCGGCGAGGACCAGGCAGGGGATGGTCCGGTCGATCCGCGCCGCCTCCCGCACCAGGCCGGCGCCGGTCTCTCCGGGCAGCCGCAGCTCGGTGACCGCGACGTCGACCCGGCCCCGGCTGATCGCCAGGAGCGCCCGCTCGCCGTCGGGAGCCTCGACCACGTCGTGGCCGCCCATCTCGAGGACGCTCGTCAGGAAGTGCCGAGCCTGAGGGTCCTGCTCGGCGAGGAGGACGCGAGCCATAGGTCTCACCTCAGGGCAAATACTCCAATCAAACTGTAAGGTAGGTTGATATCCCCACAGTCTCACGTCATCGTTTCGTGACAGCCGGTGTCAGATTGCCAGCCGCACCCCCTGGGCCACCGGCGCCGAGGCCGGGAGCCCGAGGTGGTTCCCCTGGCCCACCGTGATCCCCAGCTCGAGGAGATCGCGGGCCACCTCGGGGCTCTCCACCCCCTCGGCGATCACCGTGGCGCCGCGGTCGCGGGCGAAGGCCTGGGCGGCGCGGATCGCGGCCCGCGAGCCGGTCCGTGCGGTGGTGGTGCTGAGGCTGCGGGCGAGCTTGATGAACTCGGGATCGAGGGCGGCGAGCACCTCGAGGGTGGAGTGGCCGTCGCCGACGTCGTCGGCGGCGAATCGGATCCCGTGCTCGCGGTAGGCGCCGGCGACGAGTTGGAGGCGCTCGAGGTCGGGCACGGCCTCCTGCTCGGTGAGCTCGAGCACCACGTCGGTAGGCGAGCGTCCCGCCCAGCGGAGGAGGAGGAGCAGCTGGTCGACCTCGTGGACGGGGTCGAGGAAGGCGGCGGCGCTGACGTTGAGGAAGAGGGTCGTGCCCGGCGCCAGCCCGCGGGCCTCGCGGAGCGCGGCGCGCCGGCAGAGCCAGTCGAGGTCGCGGATGCGGCCGAGCCGGCGGGCGGCGTCGAAGAGGCCGGCCACGCTCGCCGCGGGGGCGGAGCCGGCGGGCCGGGCGAGCGCCTCACAGCCGAGCACCCGGCCGTCCCGGAGGTCGACGATCGGCTGGTAGACGACGTCCACCGTCCCCCGCTCGAACACCTCGGTGAGCAGCGCGCCGTCGGCGGAGATGGCGTGGTCCGCCGCGTCGTCGCGCGCCACCGTGCCCTCGACGCGGTCGCGGCCCGAGCGCTTGGCCCGGTAGAGGAGCTCGTCGGCGGCCCGCCAGGTGGAGGACGGATCGGCGCCGGCCGGCGCCGCCGCCCAGCCGACGCTGATCCGCGCGCCGCCCTCGAGGACGGTCACCGCATGCATCGCCCGCCGCATCCGCTCCGAGATCGCCGCCGCCTCGTAGGCTCCGGCGCCGGGGAGGACCACGGCGAACTCGTCGCCGCCGACCCGGGCGACGACGTCCGGCGCCCGGACCAGCGAGCGCAGGGTGATCGCCACCGCTTGGAGCAGGACGTCGCCTGCCTCGTGGCCGAGACCGTCGTTGATCGG
>Ga0209577_10006880_pt1 | contig 10494 bp, 11 predicted proteins | sample GraSoiAngelo_109_FD_185874 | JGI IMG/M metagenome (GOLD analysis project Ga0209577, IMG submission 185874) | Grasslands soil microbial communities from the Angelo Coastal Reserve, California, USA - 14_0903_12_20cm (SPAdes) (version 2) | ecosystem: Environmental > Terrestrial > Soil > Grasslands...
CTCGTTCGTCTCGCAATACACCGACACCGGCCAGATCGGCGTCTACCTCGGCACGCGCGAGGACAACCTCGCCGACGCGCTCGCGATCACGGCGGAGCAGATCGCCGACATCGCCGGCGGGAACCTCTCCGACCGTGAGGTGAGCCGCGCGAAGGAGAACCTGAAGGGGCGCATCCTGCTCTCGATGGAGTCGACGTCGACGCGCATGAACCGGCTCGGGAAGTCGCTGATCACCGACTCGGAGCTGCTCTCGCTCGACCGGATCGTCGCGGAGATCGACGCGGTCGAGCCCGCGTCGGTCTCGGAGCTCGCCGCCGCGCTGCTCGAGCCCGAGCGGCTGTCGGCTGCCTGCATCGGCCCGAACGAGGAGCGCTTCCTCTCTGCGCTGGAGCGCGTCACGCCCGGGCTCGCGCGCGCGGCATGAAGGTCCTGCTCAACGGGCGGAACGGGAAGGTGGGGTCCGCGCTCGCGCCCGGGCTGGAGGCGGCGGGCCACTCGCTCGTCGACTCGCTCGGCGAGGCGGACGCGATGGTCGACTTCACGCGTCCCGATGCGGTGCTCGCGAACGTGCGCGCGGCGATCGACGCGGGTGTGCCGTCGGTCGTCGGCACGACCGGCTGGGACCCGCACGAGGTCGCCGATGCGAACGTCGTCGTCTTCTACGCGCCGAACTTCGCACTCGGGGCGGTGCTGATGATGCGCTTCGCAGCGGAGGCGGCGAAGCACATGGAGCGCGCGGAGATCGTCGAGCTCCACCACGCGGAGAAGCGCGACGCGCCGTCCGGGACGGCGAAGCTGACCGCCGAGCGCATGGGCGGCGACGTGCCGATCCACTCGGTGCGCTTGCCCGGGCTGAACGCGCATCAGGAGGTGGTCCTCGGCGCGCCGGGGCAGGTGCTGACGATCCGCCACGACGCGCTCTCGCGCGAGGCGTACACGCCGGGCGTGCTGCTCGCGCTCGAGAGGCTGCCGTCGCTGCCGCCGGGGCTGACCGTTGGGCTCGACGCGCTTCTCTGAGCGGCTGAGCTTCGGGGAGGTCGAGCTCGACCTGCTGCGGCCCGAGTCGGCCGAGGCGCTGCTCGACGAGGAGGCGTTCGCCGACGACGAGTTCCTGCCGTACTGGGCCGAGCTCTGGCCGGCGGCGCGTGCGCTCGCGGCCGCGCTGCCGGAGGTCGCGGGGCTGCGCATCGTCGAGCTCGGCTGCGGGCTCGGCGTGCCGTCGCTCGTCGCGGCGGCGCGCGGGGCGGAGGTGACCGCGACCGACTGGGCGGCCGACGCGATCGAGCTCCTGCGCGAGAACGCGGCGCGCAACGGGCTGGCGCTCCGGGCGGAGGTGCGTGACTGGCGCGAGCCGTGGGACGAGCGCTTCGACCTCGCGCTCGCCGCGGACGTGCTCTACGAGCAGCGGAACGTCGCGCCGCTCCTCGCGCGGCTCCGCAGTCTCGCGCCGCGCGCGCTCGTCGGTCTCGCGGGGCGGCCTTACGAGCCGGAGTTCCTGCGCAGCGCGGGAACCGCGGTCGAGGTCGCACCGCGCGTCGTCTCGCTCGGTTGACGCACGAGCAGCGCTGCGGCGACGACGACGCAGGCGAAGGCGAGCACGCGCAGCGCGCCGAGCGCCCCGCCGGGTAGCTGCTCGTGGAAGAGCCACACGCCTGCGGCGATCGGCAGCGCGTTCGTCAGCAGCGTCGAGGTGCCGGCGGTCGCGAGCGGCGAGCCGCGCTGGAAGCCGAGCTGCAGCGCCGCGAAGGCGAGGCCGTGCGCGACGAGGATCGCGACGACGAAGACCGGGCGGTGCACCGCGGCCTTCGTCGCGACATCGCCCGCCGCGTAGAGCGTCCCGGCGGTCAGCCCGAGGTTGACCGGCAGGAAGCTCGCGGCGACGAGCGCCGAGACGACGAGCCACACGACGACTGCCCGTGACGACGCATGAGAGCCGTGCGTGCTGCCTCCGGCGAGCGAGATTGCGAGCAGCACGAGGCCTGCGACCGCGATCCCGACGGCCGGCCATTGCGCGTCGTGCCCGCGCCGGTGCGCGAGCGCCGCGAGGATCCCGATCCCACCTGCGGAGGTCGCCTGCACGAGCGAGAGCGGCGCGAGCGCGAGCGCCGCCACGTAGAACGCCCAGCCGGCAAGGCCGACGAGGAAGCCGACGAGCCACGCGCGGTCGGCGAACAGCGACCGCAACCCGCGAATCGGGTGGCGGGCCGACAGTGTCGGCAGCGACTGCGCTGCGCCGTGCTGTGCGAGCCACCCCCAGTTGAGCGCGAAGGCCGAGAGCAGCGCGAGCACGAGCCCGGCCGCGAGGCTCATCTGCGCTCGTGCTGGAACGGGAGGTACGCCTCGGCCGCGAGGGCGGCGATCCCGACGCGTGGCAGGTCGAGCCGTTTCTCGTAGACGACGAAGCGGCGCTCCCAGCGCGGGAAGAACTTCCGGTTGAAGGCGAGCAGGTTGTCGAGCTGGAAATGGCCCTTGAGCGAGAGCAGCGCACGGCGCTGCACTTCTTGCAACCCGTTCAGCTCGACCTCGGGCGCGAGCAGCGCGGCGAACGGCGCGAAGTTCAGCGACACGCGTTCGTAGCCGTTCGCGCGCGCCCAGTCGATCGCTGCACAGATCAGCCATTCGTTGAAGCCGTTCGGCGTGTTGCGCAGGCGGGGCATCGACGAGAGCGAAAGTGCGCGAGACGAGATCGCGAAGTGCAGGAACCCTGCGGCGTCGCCGTTCGGCGCGAAGCCGACGACGAAGACCGCGTCCTCGTCGCCGAGCGCGAAGAGCGCGTCGAGCGCCATTACGAAGCCGCGCTCGGGCTGGTCGCCTCGCCAGCCGTGGGACACGCGCTCCAACTCGTGACGCAGGGACGCAGGCACCTCGCTCGGGCGGAGCACTTCGGCGACGTAGCCGGCGTGCCCGAGGCGATGCACCGACTGGCGCACCTTGCGGATCGCGCGGCCCTCGAGCGAGAACGACTCGGTGTCGACGATCGCCTCGTCGCCGTGGTAGAGCGCGTGCAACCCGTGCGCCGCGTAGAGCGGGAGGCACCCTTCGGAAGCGCCGAGGATCGCGACGCGCCAGTCGCGTTCGTGCGCGAACGCCACGAACGCGGCGATCAGCCCGTCGAGGCGCTGCCGCGGGCCGATCGGGTCGCCGGAGACGATCGCGACTCCGCCGACGACGCGGTAGGCGAGGAACGCGGACTCGTCCGGTGTGAAGAAGTACGACTTGTCGGCGCGCAGCACGAACGGCGCGAGGGTGTCGACGCCCCACGCATGCACGAGCGCGCGGGCAAGCGCGCGCTCTCGTTCCTGCTGCACGACGCGGTGCCGCCACGGCGCGATCCAGCCCGCCACGACCCAGACTGTCGCGGTGATCCCGAGGAGCATGAGCGAGAGCGGGAACCAGTCGCCGAAGGCGCCGACGAAGTGCGGGGAGCCCCGGAGATGGATGCCGAGAAGGCCCTCGATCGTCTCGCGGCCCGCGAACCGGAACGTCAGCGGCTGGTCCGCGCTCGCGCGGTTCAACCAGACGGCGACGACCGAGTAGAGCGCGATCACCGCCACGGCCGTACCGGCGCGCCGCGCGACCAGGCCGCGGGCGTCCGCGTCGCCGGGGCCGTCGAAGTCGTGCCGTCGCGCGACGAGCAGGATCAGCACGACGACCGACGCAAGCGTCCCCTGGTTGAGCCCGTGCAGCACGTGGACGATGCTCGAGAGCGCCGTCACCGTCGTCGCGACCTGCCACGCGCGATGGCGCCGCCGCGCGAGACCTCGCGAGGCGACGAGCATCGCAACGGCGGCCGACGCGGCTGCCGCATGCGTCAGCGGCCCGACGGCGTCGGGCGTCAGCTTCGGCAGCAGCCCGCGGTTGTGGCCCGGGATGACGGCGTGGACGAGGTTCAGCAGCCCGGCGAGCGCGACCATCGTCGAGACGACGAGCGGTGCACGCGCGACGCTTCGCGGTGTTGCGAGCGCGGCGACACCGAGCGCCGTGACCGCCGCGGAGAGGTACACGACGTGCATACGGCCCGCTGCGTCGAGCGTGCTCTGCAACGGGACCTGGCGCACGATCGCGAGCGACACGCCGACCTGCAGGTACGTCCACACTCCGACTCCGAGCCCGACGATCGCGGCCGCCGCCATCCGCTCGAGGCGCGCCCAGCGCGCATAGAGCCCGATCAGCGCCGCCGCGACGCCCCAGACCGCGACGAACCACAGCAGTGGCGTCGAGGAGTGACGGGAGAGCTCGTCGAGCGGCAGGGCTTGTCCGATGTGCGGGCCGGGCAGCGCGGGGCGCACGACGTACAACCACCCGGTCGCGGCGATCGCGACGAGCAGCACGACCGGGACGCCGGCGGCCTTACGAACCATGGAGCCTCCGGGCGGCGGCGAGGTACGCGACCGAGGCGTGCCCGCGCCAGAGCGACCAGTTGTGGCCGCCGTGCACGACGAAGTACCGATGCCGCAGGTGCAGGCGCGTCAGCGTCCGTGCGAAGCGGTCGTTTTGCTTCAGCTCGCGGTCACCGGTGCCGCTGTAGAGCCAGAAGTACGCGTGCTCTCGCCGCAGCAGCTTCGCGACGCGCGCGATCGTCAGCTGCGGGCTGTTGCGGTGCAGGATCGCCTTGCCCTTCCCGAAGATCGCCGGAATCGCGTCGGCCTGCTCGTAACCCGACCAGCTCTCGACGACGCGGAACTCGCGCGGATGGTGCAGGGCGATGTTGAGGGCGCCGTACCCGCCCTCCGACAGACCGCCGATCGCCCGCACCGCGGTCGTCCGGTAGCGCTGCTCCACCGCGTGCACGACGTCGCGCGCGACGAACGTCTCCCACCCCTCGTGCGGGCGGACGCCGTTCGCCCATTCCTCGTCGGTGAACGCCCCCGTCGAGCCGAACGGCATGACGAGGATCAGCGGACGCGCACGGTGCAGCGCGACGAGCTCGTCCTCGACGACGCCCATGCGCACGGTGTCGATGAAGGCGCCGGGCCGCCCGGGCACGCCGTGCAACAGGTAGAGGACGGGGTAGCGCGTGCGCGGATGCGTCGCGTAGCCCGGGGGTAGGTAGACGTCGACCGGCTGCTTGCGGCCACCGAGCGCCGCGCTCGCGATGTAGAACCGCGTCGCGGTCCCGTGCACCCTGACGAACGGCGCGTCGTGCGGCGGTGCGAACCCTCGGTAGACCCAGTAGTTCTCGACGTAGCGGTACACGCCGAGCAGGCCGACGGCGGCGAAGACGAGCAGTGCGGCGCCCGCGGCCCACCCGCGCAGAGGGACCGGCAAGGCCGACGCCGACACAGCACCGTTGTACGCCGCCGCGCCTGACGAAAGGATTAACGGGCGAGGTGGGCGAGCGCGAGGTGCAGCCAGGCGCGCGCGTGCGCTCGCCAAAGCGACGTCTCGTGCGCGCCCTTGTACAGCTCGAAGAGGTGCGCCACGTGAGCCTGCGAGAGCTCGCGGTCGAGTTGCACGTTCTCGCCCGCAAAACGCGCGTCCCCGCGGCCGACGTAGAACGCGAACCAGGTGCGGCGGCTCTGGATGTCGTGCACGAGCGTGTGGACGTTCGTTGCCGGCCCGCGCGCGAGCGCTTTCGTCCCGGTCGGGTCGGTCGGGTGGAAGTACCCGGACCAGGCCTCGATCACGGAGAACACGTCGGGGTGGTGGAGGCCGACGACCGTCGCGCCGTAGCCGCCTGCGGAGACTCCGACGAGCGCACGGCCGCGGGCGGCACGGATGGTGCGGAAGTGGGCGTCGATGTAGCGCGGCACCTCGCGGGCGATGTAGGTCTCCCAGTCGCGGCCGGCGCCCCAGGTCAGGTACTCGGGATCCGTGTCGGAGTCGCGCGCGCCCTGCGGGACGACGAGGATCGCGGGGCCGGCAGCCCCGATCGCGGTCGCAAGCCACGAGTTGCCGAGGTAGGACGTCGACCCGGCCGGCAGCCCGTGCAGGAAGTAGACGACCGGATAGCGCCGGCCCGGCTGGTCGTCGTAGCCCGCGGGGAGGATGACCCGCGCGTGCACCTTGCCTTTCAGTGCGACCGAGACGATCCCCTCGTCGAGCTCGCGGTTCTGGTGCGCGAGGGCGCTCGCCCCGAGGGTGAGGGCGAGGACGGCGAGGACGAGAAACGCGCGGGCACGCACCCGTCCACCATGCCCGTTCAGGCCGTGGTCGGACCCCGGGAAGCAACGATTTCTTCAGTATTTCCTCGCTACCGTCGGCGTGGATGCTCGCCCTGGCCGCCGCTCTGGCAACCGCCGCGCTGCTCCCGGGCTTCGCACCGGCGGCGCAAGGGCCGGCGGGCGGGCAAGTGCTCCGCGGCACGTTCCCCGGCACCGTCCGCACCGGGTTCGTCTACCTGCCGCCCGGCTTCGACGTGGCGGAGCGCTACCCGGTGGTCTACCTGCTCCACGGCATGCCGGGCTCGCCGGACGAGTACGTCGACGGCACGCAGCTCGCCGAGTTCGCGGACACGGAGATCGCGGAGGGCAGCCTGCGGCCGTTCATCGCCGTCATGCCGGCGGCGGGGACGAGCCGCGACTACAACGGCGAGTGGGCCGGGCAGTGGGAGCGCGCGGTGGTCGACCTCGTGCCGTGGGTGGACGCGCATCTCCCGACGGTTGCCGCGCGGAGCGCACGCGTGCTCGCCGGCCTCTCCGCCGGCGCGTTCGGCGCAGTCGACATCGGCCTGCGCCACCTCGACCTGTTCGCGACGATCGAAAGCTGGAGCGGGTACTTCGACCCGTTGCACGACGGGCCGTTCAAGGACGCGCCGCGGACGGTGCTCGCCGAGCACGATCCGACGCAGCTCGTGCGTGGCGAGCGGCGGCTGCTCGCGCGGTATCCCACGCGCTTCTACCTCTCGACCGGCCCGCTGCACAGCCACTGGGCAAAGCCGGCGCAGACGATCGCGTTCGCTGCCGAGCTGCGCGGCCTCGGTCTTCGCTACACCCTGCGCGTCTTCCGCGACAAGAAGGGCGAGTGGCGTGCGCAGCTGGACGACGGTCTCAGCTTCGCGCTCGGCACCCCGTAGAATCCGCTCGGTGCTGGGAAACGTCCTGACCGCGATCGTGACGCCGTTCCGCGAGGACGGGTCGATCGATTTCGACGCGTTCCAACGCCTTGCGCGGCACCTCGTCGACAACGGCTCCGACGGCATCGTCGTCGCCGGGACGACCGGCGAAAGCCCGACCCTCTCCGACGAGGAGCGGATCGACCTCTTACGCGCCGCGATCGAGGCCGTCGGGAGCGACGCGACGGTCGTCGCGGGAACCGGGACGTACTCGACCGCTCACTCGGTCCACCTGACCGAGCGCGCGGCCGAGCTCGGCGCCGACGGCCTGCTGATCGTCACGCCGTATTACAGCAAGCCTCCGCAGCGCGGGATCGTCGCGCACTTCGAGGCGATCGCGCAGGCGAGCGACAAGCCGATCGTCGTCTACAACATCCCCTCGCGCGTCGTCGTGAACATCGAGCCGGCGACGATCACGGAGCTCGCGCAGATCCCGACGGTGCGCGCGGTCAAGCAGGCATACGACGACCTCGCGCAGGCGAAGCACATCGTCGATACCGGCCTCACCCTCTATGCGGGCGACGATAACCTGATCCTGCCGTTCCTCGAGCTGGGCGGCGTCGGCGGCATCTGCGTGCACACGCACGTCGTGGGACCGCAGGTCGCCGAGCAGGTGCGCGCGATCGACAGAGAGCTCGCGCCGGCCTACGAGCTCCTCCGCGTGCAGACCAATCCGATCGCGATCAAGGCGGCCCTGAACCTCCTCGGCCACGCGGTCGGGGCGCACCGCCTGCCGCTCGTCCCTCCGACGGAGGACGAGGTGGGCGCCGTGCGCAGCTGCCTGGAGCGGCTCGGGCTGCTCGTCGCCGCCTGAGCGGCGCCGATCCCTACACTCCTGGGCCAATGACTGACGTGCTCCGCGTGATCCCCCTCGGCGGCCTCGGCGAGGTGGGCAAGAACATGACCGTCTACGAGCTCGGCGACGAGTCGATCGTCGTGGACGCCGGGATGGCGTTCCCGCGCGACGAGCACCTCGGCGTCGACGTCATCCTTCCGGACTTCGGCTACCTGCACGACAAGAACGTGCGCGCCGTCGTGCTCACGCACGCGCACGAGGATCACGTCGGCGCGCTGCCGTTCCTGATGCGCGAGATTCGACGCGCCTCACGCTCGGCCTCGTGAAGTCGAAGCTCGACGAGCACGGCCTGCTGCGCGCCGCCGAGCTCCGCGAGGTCGACCCCGAGGGACCGCCTGCCGAGATCGGCCCCTTCCGGCTCGAGTTCATCCGCATGGCGCACTCCGTCCCCGACTGCGTCGGGATCGCGATCGAGACGAGCGCCGGCCGCGTGTTCCACACGGGCGACTGGAAGCTCGACCACACGCCCGTCGACGGACTGCGCACGGACGTCGGCCGGCTCGCAGAGCTCGGCAACCGCGGCGTCGACCTGCTGCTCGGCGACTCGACGAACGCGGAGCGGCCCGGCTTCACGCGCTCCGAGCGCGTGGTCGGCGAGGCGTTCCGGCAGATCATCCCGAACCGCACCGGCCGCATCCTCGTCTGCAGCTTCGCCTCGAACATCCACCGCATGCAGCAGGCGATCGACGTCGGCGTCGCGTCGGGACGCAAGATCGTCGTCGTCGGCCGCTCGATGCGCCGCAACATGAACGTCGCGCGCAACCTCGGCTATGTCGAGATGCCCGACGACATGCTCGTCAAGGCAGCCGACATCGACGAGCTCGCACCGCACGAGCAGCTCGTGCTCTGCACGGGCTCGCAGGGCGAGCCGCTGTCGGCGTTGACGCGCATCGCCTACAACGACCATCCGGCGCTGCAGGTGCAGCGCGGCGACACGGTGATCATCTCCGCACGCCCGGTGCCCGGCAACGAGCTGCGCGTGCACGACACGATCAACCGGCTGACGAAGAACGGGGCGGAGGTCCTGCACGAGGAGAACGCCGACGTGCATGTGTCCGGCCATGCGCGCGCCGAGGAGCTGCGCACGCTGCTCAGCCTGCTGCGCCCGAAGGCGGTGATGCCGATCCATGGCGAGTACCGCATGCAGGCCGCGCACGCCAAGCTCGCGCAGGAGCAGGGCATCCCGGCAGGCTCGATCGTGATCGCGGAGAACGGCGACGTCGTCGAGCTCTCGCGCGAGGGTGTGCGCATCGCCGACAAGATCGAGGCCGGTGTGACGTTCGTCGACGGCCTCGGCGTGGGGGACATCTCCGACGTCGCGCTGCGCGACCGCCGGCACATGTCGGAGGACGGTGTGCTGATCGTCGTCACGACGCTCTCCGACGGCTCGGCGGGCACCCCGGAGCTGATCAGCCGCGGCTTCGCCGAGAACGACGACGAGCTCTTCTCGGAGATGCGCAGCGAGGTGCGCGACATCGTGCACGAGCTCCTGGCTGACGACATGCGTGAGATCAAGCTCCTGCAGGAGCACATCCACGACGGCCTCGGCCAGCTGATCTACGACCGCACGCGGCGCAGGCCGATGATCCTCCCGGTCGTCATCGAGGTATGAGCACGATCGGGACACGGCCCGCGTGGGCCGCGGTGATCGCCGAGCATGCGGTCGAGGAGTCGACGGCGAAGCGCCTGATCGCGCAGCTGCTCGCAGTCGAGGTCGCGTCGCTCGCGTTCTGCCGGCTGCTCGAGCGGTGGGCGCGCGGAGAGCCCGACCCGAGCACGCCCGGCCGGCGCCAGGCCGCAATGCGCCGCGCAGCCGACCGCGTCGAGACTGCGCTGTCCGGCCTCGAGCAACCGCTCGGCCGCTTCCTGCTCGAGCTCGAGGCGGACTCCGCGGAGGGCCAGTCGTGGTTCGGCGAGCCGAGCCAGGCGGAGCTCGTGGACTGGGAGCCGGTGCTGAACCGCGCGGGCGTGCACGTCGAGCCGCATCGGATCGCGGCCGCGTACCTGGAGCTCGCCGTGCTCGTGCGCGCGCTCGAAGGGCTGTCGTCAACGGTGCGCTGGCAGTCGAGCATCGACCCCGGCTCGTTGTGGGCGGGCCTGTTCGACCTGCGCGAGAACCTGCTCGGCCGTGCGCTCGACGATCTGCGCGCGATCGCCGCGTAGCCCGTCGGCGCAAGCAGGCTCGTCGACTGTCAGGTACCTGGTAGCTGAGGTACCAGGTACCGATTCTTCGCCACCGCCGTGAGCGCCTTTTCCGTCAAGGCGTCCTTCCGCCTGCGTCACAGCTCGGCGAGGCGGAGCACTTCGTCGACCACCTGGTCGAGCGGCTTCGTCGCGTCGATCTCGATCGCGCCGGCCGGTCCCTCGTCGCTCGGATTCAGCGTGAGCATCAGCTCGACTCCCTCGGCGCCGAGGGGCCAGTCGTCGGCCGTGCGCGCTTCGAGCCGGCGGCGCATCGTGTCGTCGTCGATGCGGAGGTTGAACACCTTCGTGAAGTACGGCAGGAAGCGGTCGCGGTCGCGGCTGCTCCCGCAGACGAACAACACGTCCGGTTCGGGGCTCTCGAGCGCGCTCACAGCCTTCT
>Ga0209577_10006881_pt1 | contig 10493 bp, 10 predicted proteins | sample GraSoiAngelo_109_FD_185874 | JGI IMG/M metagenome (GOLD analysis project Ga0209577, IMG submission 185874) | Grasslands soil microbial communities from the Angelo Coastal Reserve, California, USA - 14_0903_12_20cm (SPAdes) (version 2) | ecosystem: Environmental > Terrestrial > Soil > Grasslands...
AGTTTCTGAACCCGCATCAGTTGAACTATGAATGATAAACTCTGAATTCAACATTCAGCATTCTGCGTTTCAGTTTAGCACACGCCTCGCTTGACTTCATTTCGCCCCACTCATTATAGTGACACCTTCTCATGCACGTGCGCTCCGAACACCTCACTCGATAACCCTTGGCGCGGTTCCCTGCCCAATCCGTGAGAAGAGCCGGGCGCCTCTGCGCCCTTGCCATGCTGGCGGCCGGCCTGCTCCTGACAGGTGGCATGCCTCTCGATGCCCAGCCGCGGCCTGCCCCGTCCAAGGCCGAGGAGGAGGTCAAGGCCCAGATCGACAAAGCCAGCGGCTTGGCCGAGGAAGGCAGGGCTGACGCGGCCGTCGAAATTCTACAAAAGGTCATCGCAGCCTCGCCGCAGAGCGAGCATATCCCCGTGGCCTATCTCCTGCTCGGCAAGGTCCTGAGCGGCCAGAAGAATTACGAGGAGGCCGGAGCGTACTATCGACGCCTGTTGGAGGAATATCCCGGCTCCGACCTGGCTCCTCAGGCCCGCCTGGGATTGATCTCGACCCTGCTCAAGACCGGGCAACTGAACGCCGCACTGCCCCTGCTGTTCGAAGCCAAGGGCCAGACGACAGACCCGGCAGTAAAGCGCATCATCCTCCAGCAACTGGAAGAGGTCTACCTCGCCAACCAGGACTATGTCCAGATGGTGGAGACCGCCGTCGAGGCCCGCGCGCTCGCCCCCGAGGAGGAACGGCGCTCGATCGAGCAGCGCATCGCCGAGATCGTCAGATCGAGAATCGGCGAGAAGGACCTCCGTCATTTCGTGGACAAGTATCCGCGCACGTCCCCCTCTGATATCGCGCTGCTGCGGCTGATCGAGCTCTACGAGTCGGCGGGCGAAGATTACAAACTGGCCCGCACCGCCCGCGATTTCCTGACTCAGTTCCCACTGCACGAGCAGGCCGCCTCCGTCGAGGCCTTCCTGACCGCGCAACGGAAGAGGCTCAAAGGCATGGCGTACCGCATCGGCGCCCTGCTGCCCCTCTCGGGCGCGTTGAGCCCGTACGGCACCGACGTACTGAACGGCATCCGGATCGCCTTCGGCGAGGCCACCGAGGCCATCCCGCAACTGGCGGTGGGCCTCGTCGTCAAGGATACCGAAGGCACTGCGCAGGTCCTGGCCTCCGAGCTCGACGACCTGCTGAACGAGTACCAGCCGATCGCCGTCATCGGCCCATTGCTGAGCCGCGAGGTGAAGGCCGTGGCGGCCGCCGCGGACGCCTATGAAGTGGTCTTCATCACACCGACGGCCACTCTCGCCGACGTGCAGCTCCTCGGCCAGTACCTGTTCAACACCGCCGTCAACAGCCGCGCGCTCGTGCGGGACATTGCCGCCTATGCGACTGGCCCGCTAGGCTGGAAACGCTTCTGCATCCTTGCCCCGCGGGACCAGTACGGCGCGGAGATGACGCAAGCCTTCGCGGAAGAAATCCACCGCCTCGGCGGGGAGATCATCGCCGTCGACACGTACAGGCCCGACGATAACGATTTCGGCCCCCCCATCAAACGCATCAAGGAGGCCGACCTCAAACGCTACGGCAAGATGGAGTCTCCCCCAACTCCGCCTCAGAAGAAAGGTATCAAGGAAACCAAGATCTACATCCCTGGGTTCGACGCGATCTTCCTCCCGGGCGAGGCCCAAAAAGTGAGCCTGATCGCCGGCCAGATCCGGTTCTATGCTGCCAAGGTGGGCCTCCTGGGGACCAACGGGATGGACACGCCGGAGTTGCTCCACTTCGACACCCGCGCCGTCGAAGAGGCTATCTTCGCGGATAGTTTTTTCGTGGACAGCCCCGACCCTGCCGTGCGAAACTTCGTCGAGCAGTATCGGAAGCGCTTTCAGCAGCCCCCGACAGCCTTTGCCGCGCAGGCCTATGAGGCCACCAAGCTGGTTTTGGATGGTATACTGAAGGGAGCGACGACGGGCAGCGCCCTCCGAGAGAGCGTCAAGAACGTCAAGAACGCGCCCGGGCTCATTGGGCCTTTGACCATGAACCCGGCAGGATATCTGGAGCGGCGCTACGTGCTCATTCAGGTCAAGAATGGCAAGCTCGTGCCGCTGATGGACATGCGATGAACCACATCGGCCAGATCATCCATACGATCTCGTACATGGCGCTCCCGCTGCTCCTGGCCATGGTGTTCCACGAGTACGCCCACGGCTGGGTCGCCGACCGCTACGGTGATTCCACGGCTCGCCTGGAAGGGCGGCTGACACTCAACCCCGTCGCGCACATCGATCCGTTCGGGACGATCCTGCTGCCGTTGCTGTGCCTGATCTTTCCCTCCGGCATCCTGCTCGGCTACGCCAAGCCGGTGCCGGTCAACGCCTGGAACCTTCGCAATCCGCGCCGCGACATGGCGCTGGTGGCCGCCGCGGGACCTGGCATGAACCTACTTCTGGCCATCGCGAGCGCCCTCGCGCTCAGCGCCATCCTGGCAATTGACCCATCCGTCGCCGATTCCATCTCCACCGGCGGGCCCGGCATCCGAAGAGACCTGCTGGGCATGATCCTGGTACCCCTGGCCTGGATGTGCACGTACTCGGTCCTCATCAACGTCGTGCTCCTGGTCTTCAACCTGATCCCCATCCCGCCGCTGGACGGCGGCCGGATCATGGTCAGCCTCCTCCCCCCGCGCCAGGCCGAAGCGCTCAGCCGTCTGGAGCCGTACGGGATGCTGATCATCTTCTTCCTGGTCGTCGCCGATCCCCAGATCCATCTGTTCGGCATGGTGATGGGACCGCTGGTCAACACGCTGACGACGACGATCATCTCGACTTTCATCTCGTAAATCGGATAGAAACGCGCCATGGCCAAACGTGTCCTGAGCGGAATGCAGCCGAGCGGTGTGTTGCACCTCGGGAACCTGTTCGGCGCGCTCGACAACTTCCTGCGCCTCCAGGCCGAGCACGAGTGCTTCTACTTCGTCGCCGACTGGCACGCGCTCTCGACGAACTACGAGGACACCACCCGCATCCGGGAGTACACCCGCGAGATCCTCATCGACTGGCTGGCCACGGGCCTCGACCCCGAGCGCTCGACTCTCTTCATCCAGTCCCACGTCCCGGAGCATGCCATCTTACATTTGCTCCTCTCCATGATCACGCCGGTGCCGTGGCTGGAGCGGAACCCTACGTACAAGGAGAAACAGGAGAACCTGGAGGGACGCGACCTGTCCACCTACGGCTTCCTCGGCTACCCCGTCCTGCAGGCCGCGGACATCCTGTTATACAAGGGCGACTACGTGCCGGTGGGTGTGGACCAGCTTCCCCACCTTGAGCTGACGCGGGAAATTACCCGGCGCTTCAACGCCCTCTACAAGCCAGTTTTCCCCGAGCCACAGGCCCTCCTGACGGAGATCCCCAAGGTCCCCGGCACGGACGGCCGTAAGATGAGCAAGAGTTACAACAACACGATCAACCTCTCGGACTCCGAGGCGACGGTCCGCGCCAAGCTCAAGACGATGGTGACCGATCCCGCCCGCGTTCGGCGGACGGACAAGGGCAACCCGGACGTCTGCCCGGTCTTCACGCTCCACAAGTCGGCGTCCCAGCAGGGCGTCATCAACCGGGTGAACAAGGAGTGCCGGACGGCCGAGATCGGGTGCCTTGATTGCAAAGGCCTGCTCGCGGACGCGCTGGTCGCCCGCCTCACGCCGGTCTGGGAGAAGCGGCGCGAGCTCGTGCAGAAGCCGAAGCTCGTTGACGAGGTGATTGCCGCGGGGACCAAGAAGGCCAGCGCCGTTGCACAACAGACCATCGCAGAAGTGAATGATGCGATGAAGATGGGGTAAGGCCGCCAGGGTTAGGTATGGAGGTCACACCATGGAACTGAAAAGCTCCGCGTTTACAGCCGGGGGGATAATCCCCAAGAAGTACACGTGTGATGGACCGGACGTGTCCCCGCCCTTGAGCTGGTCCGACGTTCCGGCAGGAGCCAAGAGCCTGGCGCTCATCGCGGACGACCCGGATGCGCCGATGGGCACCTGGGTGCACTGGGTGGCGTGGAACATCCCGCCGAACGCGCGCGGCCTCGAGGAAGGCATGCCGAAAAAGGACTCGCTTCCGAACGGGATGAAGCAGGGCACGACGGACTTTCGCAGCATCGGCTATGGCGGCCCCTGCCCGCCATCTGGCACACACCGCTACTTCTTCAAGTTGTACGCGCTCGACACCAGCCTGAACCTGCCGCCGAGCACGACCAAGAAGGATCTGGAGAAAGCGATGCAGGGGCATCTCCTGCAACAGGTTGAGCTGATGGGCAAGTACGCCCGGCGGTAGGGTGGAAAGCCCGGCCAAAAAAGTCGCTTTTTTTATGCATTCGGCGTATCCTTCATAAGATTTCACAACATTAACGTTCTCGCTCCAAGATGTGGCTCCCACCTGGCACATTTTGAGGTGGTCATGTCCGACATGACTCCTATCAATGTCCTCATCGCAAACGAGCAGGCTCAAGAAGCCAAGGAAGTGACTTTGAGCCTGCGTGCATTCTTTCCCAACAGCCGGATCGAGGTGGTGTACTCAGCCGACGAAGTGGTGCAATGGGCAGTCAAGTGTGAATGGCACACGATCCTTGCTGATGTGGACTTGTTCCGTCAGAGTGGGCTTGCGACGCTGACCGAGCTCAAACGGCACGCACCAATGGCAACCATCATTATTCAAGCCGATTGCAACGATATGACGCTTGGACTGCAGGTCCTGCGCTTTGGCGCAGATTTTTATATTTCGAAACACTCTCCTGCATTTTTGACTGAATTGCCCTTTGTTCTGCGAACATTGTTGAAGAATCAAGGTCTGAATGCGGAGTTGACTGCCGCGAAAGAGCGAGTCCAGCGCCTGGAGGAGCAAGGGTCACGGACGCAGACGGAACGGCAGTCCTTAGTTGAGCAACTCGACCAAGTACGCCAGCAGCGTACACAGTTGCAGGGACGCCTTCACGCCCAAGAAGTTGAGTTATCGCAAACAAAGGAGAAGAAGCAGCAGCTTCTGGACCAATGGGAGAAGTTCCGCCAAGCGCACACTCAGATGGAGGAAGAACTCCAGCGGGTGACAGGGCAGGTGTCTCAGGAACGCGGAGAAAACCAGGCTTACAGGGAGCAGCTCGAGAGGCTCCGACAAGAGCGCGACCAGCTGCAGGAGCGGCTGTTCCAGATAGAGGGGGAGAAACAGTCGCTCCTGACACAGTTGGGACAAACTCGGCATACGTATGCGCTGTTGGAGGAAGGACTCCAGCGCCACGACGCAGAGCTGTCTCTCGAACGGACCGAAAAGCAGGCGTACATGGAGCAGATCGAGAAGCTCAGCCAGGAGCGCGACCAACTACAAGAGCGGCTGGCGCAGGGCCAGATGGAAAAGCAGCCGCTCTTCACCCAATTGGAGCAAATGCGTCAAGGCCAAACCCCGGCACAGGAACAAATCCAGCGCCTTGAAGAGCAATTGTCTCAGGAGCATCGGCAACAACAGACCTTCTCAGAGCAGATCGAAGCGCTGCGACAAGAGCGGGCCCAGGCGCTGAACGAGCTGGCCAAGATCCAGGAAGAAAAACAGTACCTACTGCGCCACCTGGAGGGTGAGAGTCAAGAGCACACCCAGACGCTGGAGCAACTGGCCCAGCTCCAAGGAGAAAGACAGTCTTTACTGGAGCAATTGGAGGAAATGCGTCGAACACGCCAACAGATGGAAGAACGAATCAGGCGCCTCGAAGAGCGGTTGCTTCAGGATCATCGACAAAAATTGCTCTAGCTGAAAATTGAGTCTGCTGAAGCCGCAACAACACGATGACAGGCTTGCGAGGAGTCTCATCCTGGATGAGCTGTTCGACCTGTCACTGTACACAGCCCTTCGCGACCTGACGGTTGGCGACGTTCAGGGGGTCCTTGACGAGCTCGTCCGGGTCGAGACCACCCACTTCGCCTTCTGGCAGACCTTCTTCAACCTCCAGCTCACCACCCTCGATCTTCCGCGCCGCCTCAAACTCCGGGGCATCATCCTGGCGTGCCGCCTCTTCGGCACACCCGCCATCCATCTGGTCCTGCAAGCCATTGAGGTGTACGGGGTACGGAAATACCTGACGCTCTGGAAGGCCTACAAGGACGGGCCGCTGGGCGCGGCGGTCAAGGACATCCTGACGGATGAATTCAAACACGAGGACACGGTCGTGACCAAGCTGACCGAACGGAAGATCAATCCGGAGAGAATCCGCAACATTTTCTTGGGCATGAACGACGGTCTGGTCGAGATCCTAGGGGCAGTCAGCGGCTTCTTCGGGGCTTTCGGCGATGCCGTCACTGTCCTCATCGCCGCCTCCACCACAGCCGTGGCCGGATCGCTCTCAATGGGCGCCGGCATCTATGTGGCGATCAGCTCCGAGAAGGAAATCAAAGCAACGGAACTGGCCAAACAGCAATTCCTCGGGGCGGATACGGTCGCAGCCGAGATGGAAGAGCAGCCATTAGGCTCTGCACTCGTTGTGGGCGTCAGTTATATCGTCGGGGCCATGGTTCCGGTGCTGCCGGTTCTGTGCGGCGCAAAGGATGCGCTGTTCTCGCTCCTCACGGCCGGCAGCATGATTATCCTGGTATCCATGGTGCTGGCGTTCCTCTCCGGCATGGAGATCAAAAAGCGCATCCTCACGAACCTGGTCATCATCGCCTGCGCGGTGGCCATCACCTACGCGATTGGCCTTTTGGCCAAGACCCTCTGGGGCGTCTCGGTCTGACGCGACCCCGGGTTTCTTTCTTTTCAAATACATCTTCGCCAAATCCAGCCGGGCATGATGGGCGAATACGCCCGGAAGTAGGTAAAAAGCCAAAATAAAATAGTCGACATTTGTCTGGTTTTGTCATACCATGTCATGGGGTGTCCAGAAGTACTGGTCTCGCTCCAAGATACTGAGGCCAAGCCCCACTCCCCTCTCAAGAAAGCAGGAGTGAACGAAAAATGGCGCATGTCAAGCTACGTGGCAAGGAATACCACGCAGAGAGAGCATATTGTGAAGACGCCCACAGTTTTAATCCAGCTGGTTACCACCTAACACATTGGGAGGTTGATCATGTCAGACATCAGTCCCATCAATATCCTCATCGCAAACGAGCAGGCGCAAGAAGCCAAGGAAACTGCTTTGAGTCTGCGTGCATTCTTTCCCCATAGCCGGATTGAGGTGGTGTACTCAGCCGACGAAGTGTTCCACTCGGCAGCCAAATCTGAGTGGCATACGATCCTTGCTGATGCTGACTTATTTCGTCAGAGTGGGCTGGCGACGCTGACCGAGGTCAAACGGCAAGCGCCTAACGCAACCATCATAATTCAAGCGATTGGAACAATATGACTCTGGGTACGCAGGTCCTCCAATATGGCGTCGATTTTTATATTGCGAAGAACACTCATGCCTTTTTGAGTGAATTGCCCTTCGTGCTGCGAGCCTTTTTGAAGAATCAAGATCTGAATTCGCGGTGGAATGCCGCGAACGAGCGACTCCTGCGCCTAGAGGAGCAAGTGTCACGAATGCAGACGGACCAGCAATCCTTAGGTGAACACCTCGATCAAGTACGTCTGGAGCGTACCCAACTGCAGGAACAACTTCAAGCCTACGAAGTTGAGTTATCGCAGACCAAGGAGAAGAAACAATTGCTTCTGGACCAATGGGAAAAAATCCGCCAAGCGCACGCGACAATGGAGGAAGAATTCCAGCAGGTGACAGGGCAGTTGGCTCACGAACGCGGAGAAAACCAGGCTTACCGCGAGCAGCTTGAGACGCTGCGGCTAGAGCGCGACCAGCTCCAAGAACGACTGTTCCAGCTCGATGAGGAGAAGCAGCCGCTGCTGACACAGTTGGAACAAACACGTCACACGTATACGCTGTTGGAGGAAGAACTCAAGCGCCACGATGCAGAATTATCTCAAGAACGGAACGAAAACCAGGCTTACCGCGAGCAGCTTGAGATGCTGCGGCAAGAGCGCGACCAGCTCCAGGAGCAGGTGTCGCTTCTCCAGATGGAGAAGCAGACGGTCCCCGCCCAATTGCAGCAAATACGTCTTGGTCATACACAGATGGAAGAACGGATCAAGCGCCTCGAAGAACGGCTGCTGCAGGAACAGCGAGGCTAATTGCTCTAATTGGCGTGGTTCAGTGACTCAAGGAGCCGCTCCGCCTCCGGGCGGTACTCCTTTGCCCACGTGTAGGGATCCCTGGGACGATCCATGTTCACGATGGCGAGCAGCTCGCGCTTCGCTAAGTCGGGTTTCTTTCTTTTCAAATACATCTTCGCCAAATCCAGCCGGGCATGGGTGTAGGTGGGATCCAATTTCACCGCTCGCTCCAGGTATTCGAGGGCGGCTTCAGGATTGCCTCCCATAAACCGGGGCAGTTCCTCCAGCATCATCCCTGCCATATGGATTGCGGGAACGTGATCCTTCTGCAACTCGAGAGCCCGGGTCACATGCATCCTCATCTCCTCCAAGCTCAGCAAGGACGCCGTCACCCCTTTCAGTTCTGCTGCCTTCCCGAGGGCGGCGGCATACAGGAAGTGGGCCTCCGCGTCGGCCTCCTTCAGCTCCAGCGCGCGCTGCGCCAGGCGGGCTGCCTCTTCGTAGGCCCCAATCCGTTTCTCGTTGTCGGTCAGAAGGTCATCACCCATGTCGAAGTACGTGCCGGCGAGCTTCAGCAAGAAACTTGGGTCCGAGGACTTCTGCGACCGAACTTCCAGCAAGGCGGCGAGCTCTCGTTCAAGGGACTGAGGGTAATCCGGAGGCAACGTGGGGGTTTCGGCAAAAACCGAGAGAGCCGTCAGAACGATGAGCAAGCAGACCGCGAACACCCTCATCGGTAAGTCTTTCGACCCCCCCAACGCCTACTTCCCCGCCGGCTTGATCCTTTTCCCTTCGAAGGCGATCGTTTCGCCCGGGTGCAGCTGCCGGAAAGGAACGCCTTGCTTCTTGAGCGCCTGACGGAACAGTGTGGTGTCCTGGGCCAGGACCGGGAACGTGCCGAAGTGCATCGGGATCGCCAGCCTCACTTTCACGTTGGCCGCCGCCCGCGCCGCCATCTCCGGCTCCATCCCGAAGTGCCCGCCGACGTTGAGCAGGGCCACGTCCGGCGCGTAGCGCTCGCCGATGACTTCCATATCCTTGAAGTACGCGGTGTCCCCGGAGTGATAGATCGTGGGCCCGTTCTTGATCTTCAACACGAACCCGGCGGCGCTGCCGCCCGGGGCGATCTCAGGGTCCGGCTCTTTGGCCAGCGGATTCCCCAAGCCGCTCGAGTGCACCGCCGGCGTCATCGCCACCATGACTTCGCCGTCGGCGATCGTGATCTCACCGCCGATGTTCATGAGGGTATCGAAGCCCATCTGCTCCTTGGGATAGCCGAGCAGCTTGCCCATGTTTGTGCCCAGCTCGAAGTTCGTGACCAGGCGGGCGCCCGTCTTCTTCGCAATCGCGACGGCGTCCCCGACGTGGTCGAAATGGCCGTGCGTGATCAGGATGTAATCGACCTTCTTGAGATCCGCCAGCGGATCGCCTTTGTCCTTGGCCTTGGGGTTCACTGGGTTTGTGAGCCACGGATCGATCAAAATCACCACACCGTTGGGCGTCCCAATCTCAAAGGCCGCATGGCCGTGCCACGTGATGGTGGTCGTAGACCCGGCGTTGGCGTCTGACGCGACCAGCACGATCAGTCCGAGCAGCACTACGACGAGTTTCCGTATCATGCGACGCCTCCTGTCTACGTGTTCCAGGTCTAATGGTTCCCTCGAGCTGGGGCGGCGGCTAGACCGAACCGCGCGGGCTCAACGCTCCCTGCACGGTCTTGCCGATCTCCGCGGGATTGCGGACGACGATGACGCCGGCGTCCTCCAGCGCGGCCATCTTTTCGGCGGCGGTGCCCTTGCCTCCGGTGATGATCGCCCCGGCGTGTCCCATGCGGCGCCCGGGCGGCGCTGTGATGCCGGCGATGAAGCCGATGACCGGCTTGCGGATGTGCTGCTTGATGAAGGCCGCAGCCTTCTCCTCAGCCTCCCCGCCGATCTCGCCGATCATGACTACCGCGTCCGTCTCAGGGTCCTTCTCGAACATCGCCAAGAGGTCGACGTATCCGGTGCCGATGATCGGATCGCCGCCGATCCCGATGCAGGTCGTCTCGCCGAGCCCCAGGGTCGTGAGCTGGTTGACCGCCTCATAGGTGAGCGTCCCGCTGCGGGAGATCACCCCCACCCGCCCCTTCTTGTGGATGAAGCCGGGCATGATGCCGATCTTGCACTCGTCCGCCGTGATGATCCCCGGACAGTTTGGCCCGATCAACTGGACGTCACGGCCCCGCAGGGCCCGTTTCACCCGCACCATGTCGTTGACAGGGATGCCCTCCGTGATGCAGACGATCAGCCGGATGCCTGCATCGGCGACCTCCAGGATGGCGTCTGAGGCGAACGCCGGCGGCACGAA
>Ga0209577_10006882_pt1 | contig 10492 bp, 8 predicted proteins | sample GraSoiAngelo_109_FD_185874 | JGI IMG/M metagenome (GOLD analysis project Ga0209577, IMG submission 185874) | Grasslands soil microbial communities from the Angelo Coastal Reserve, California, USA - 14_0903_12_20cm (SPAdes) (version 2) | ecosystem: Environmental > Terrestrial > Soil > Grasslands ...
GCTGATACCCGCCGCCAGGGGTCGTTTGCCGGCGAGGCTGCGCACCCCAAGGAGAACCAGCCAGAGCGTCATCGGCTGTTCGACGTGACCGTAACCGAGAACACTCAGCCAGAGGGTCGGAGAGGCGACAAACACCCCGTACGCCAGCACCCGAGCGAGTCCGCCCAGGCTGGTCCCTCGCAATCGATCGATCGCGGAAACCGCTTCCCGCGCCATCAGCAGGCTAAAGATCGAAAAGGCAGCAAGGATCACCATCCGCCGCAGACGCTCGTCGTCAAGCCACCCAAGCCGGGCCACAAGAGCGGCGACCGCCGTGAGCGGCAGCAAGCCGAGCGGTCCGTTGTCGATCGCGAGGACCGTCCTGAAACGAACCGCGTAGACCATGAACGGATGGCCGCTCAGCGCGATCCGCACCGCCGGCAAGAAGAAGTAGTCGAGGTCATTCAGCGGGCCCGTCCATAGCCATCCGGCAATCGCCCAGGCCACCGCGTAGGCGAACCCCAGGGCCCAGTCGGTAGGACGTCTTAGCAAGCCAGCGTCCAGTATCTGCGATTTAATACCGGAATGCCGGCGCCGTCCCAGCCTTCCGCCGACCTGCTTCCGGTCCAGCGGCGGGCGACCCTGGCGTACCGGGCGCTGCGGCTATGGGCGGTGCCGCTTCTCCACTTGCTGTTTCGCATCGATGTTGAGGGGCGTCACCGCATTCCGACCGACCGCAATTACGTGCTGATCGCCAACCACCTCAACTGGCTCGACTCGTTTGCGATCCTCGCCGAATTTCCCGCCGAACCGCGGGTGCACTTTCTTGGCGACACCACGATCCTGATCACCCGGCGCTTTCAGTGGGCGATGGTCAAGAGCGTCGCCGGTTTCATTCCTGTCAATCGCAAGCTCAGTCCCGACACCGTCCTCTTCGATCACGTCAACAGGTGCCTCCAGCGCGGCGGCGTCGTGGCGCTCTATCCAGAAGGTAACTACGGTCCCGCCGAGGGCGAATTGCTGCTGCCGTTCAAGAAGGGCTTCGCGCACTTCGCCATCGACAACCGCGTTCCGGTGCTCCCGGTTGCCTTGTCCGGAATGAAGGACCTCTGGCTGCGAAAGACGGTGCGAATGATCGTCGGCGAGCCGATCGAGTCGACCGGCCAGACGGTCGACTCGCTGGTGGCGGCTTCCGAGGTCCGGATGCGCGAGCTGCTCCCGACCTACCAGGATCCCGGCGGTGTCAAACTGTTCCGCCATCGCCTGACGCACCTTTTCTAACCGCCGCCCGTTACTCCCGTCGTGAAGGGCTGGATCGCTCAGCTCGCCGGGGCGCTCCTGGTGCTGGTCTTCGCGGTCGCGATCGGCGGCTTCGTGCTGCTCTTGCGAGCCCAGCAGGCCGGCCTCGCCGCGACCATGGCCACGGCCCACATCCGGGCGGTCAGCCCTCCCGATGGGGCCACGAACGTGCCGCTGGCTGGCGAAATCCGCGCCGACTACGTCAGCCGGCCCGCCAATGACCCAGCTATCAAGCTCGAGCCACCGGTCGGGGTTACTCTGGACAACCCGCACTGGGATGGCACGACGTTCGTCATCGACGACCACGGCCTGCGCGACAACAGCCTCTACCACGCCGAGCTTGACCAGGACGATTGGACCGGCAAGGGCGAACACAAGCAAATCAAGGTCCGTTGGGCGTTTCGAACGGGGACCCTGCGTGCCGTCACCCCTACGCCGACAGTCTCCCCCACTCCGATACCCACGACGGGAGTCTCTCCCACCCCCACCCCTTCATCGTCGCCTTCCGCGACGCCGGATCTGATCTGGTACAGCGGCCCAAACGGTGCCGGCGGCAATGAGGATAACGGGGTCGACTGGAACGGACAATTGGTCAAGACCGTGAGGTGGGTCGGCACGACGCAGGCTCCGGACGGGCTGCGGATCTACGACTCGATCACGCCGAGCACCTGGATCTACGACGCCAACGGCAACCGCGTGGGTTCCATGGCCGGCTCTGCGGCTTCGGTGTGGGCCGACGACAGCGCGCGGTTTTGCGGGATCGCCCGTCAGTCGACGTCAGCACCCTATAGCCTCGTGACGATGCCGCTGGACGGCAGCATCCATACGGTCGGCACGATTTCGGTGACGCCCGGTACGACGCAGACCCCACAGGTCGCCGCCTGCAGCGTGCTGAGTGGCCGCGCGATCATCGTTGGCGAGTCCAACGGCTATGTCTGGAGTCTGTCGCTGGTCTCGTTAGTCGACGCCAGCGTGATTTATAGGCGGAACTATCCCAACCCCCTCACCCGCCTGATCGCGAGCCACGATGGGCGATACGTCGCCGAACAGCTGGCCGGTAGCGCGAACGGCAGCCCGACGACCCTGATCCGCGAGTTGCCGAGCGGCAATGTGGTGAGCCAGCTCACCGGCATCAGCGTCCAGGGTTTCTCCTGGGATGGCTCGATGGTCGCTGGTGGCATCCAGGGCAACGGCGGACTTACGGGCGCCGAGGTCATCCGCTGGCAGGACCGACAGGTGATATGGAACCGCTGCGGCTGCCCCTCGCCCTACACCATCCGGGTAATCGCCCAGCCCGGGGGCAGCAAGCTCGTCATAGCCGCCTACGACCAACACGGCGTTGGAACGTTGACCATCGTCGATAGCAACGGGGCCGCTCAGCCGGTGTCAGTCGGCAAAGGGTCGATGCTGCCGGCCTTCTGAGCCACCACTCCGGCCGCGCCCGCCGTCGGAGCGCGACGAACGCCCCGACGGACAAAGCGACCGGCACGTTTCTCTAGGTATGCGGGGCGATCAGGCAGGCTCCAGAGGTCTGGTTGGCCGCGCGGAGCTTGTTCACGGTGTTGTCGTCGGCGTACGCGATGTGTGCGCATCCCTGTGGGTCGAGCGTTTCCATGATGAAGTCGAGCAGGTTGCGGTTGGAGCTCGGTGCCAGGCAGAAGATCCCCAGGTTGCAGATGTCGCCGACGTGCACCGGGGTCGTTGTGATCTGGGTCGGGGTCCAGGTCGCCGTCGCGGGCGAGTTCGTCAGGTTGATCGACTGAGCCGCATAGAGATTCCACGGGCAGGCCGGCGGATAGGTCGTTGGATTGCCATTGCTCGGCCCAGGCCCGGCGCAGCCGCCGGGATTGGCCTTGCCAAGGGGGTCGGTGGGCAGGATTTCTGTAGTGCGCAGGTACGCCACATCGACGTGGCCTGGATCGCCGGCGGCAATCGCCGGGAACCAATGCGTACCGGTCTCCTGCGGCAAGTTGACCCTATAAGGCAGGGCGGCGCTCCCCGGGATCAGGCCACCGCCGCCGTCCCACGTGTTCCCCCCGTCGTGCGACCACACAACGAACATGTCGTACTCGCAAGAGGGGTCTGACTGGACCGTCCCGGCGGTGGACTCCGCCGAGCAGGTCGCCGGATTGGAATTCAGGTTGTTCGCGAAGCCGAAGTATGGGTTGCCCTTGTCGTCCAGCGTAAAGCCCACGAACGGCGTCGAGGCATCGTGTCCGAAGCCGGCATCGAAGGCCTGCTGGGGCGTCCAGGTCGCGCCGTTGTCATCGGAATAGGAAACCCAGAGCGTGTGGAAGGACTGCGTCATGGTGACGTTGCAACCGGTGGCGTTCTGCGGAATATCGGCCGCGTTCCAGGCCACGAAGATGCGCCCGGCGTGCGGCAGTCCCGGCTTGACGATCTGGACGCCGGCCGGCACCGTGTTGCAGAAGGTGTAGCCCTGCGCCACCAGCGTGCCGCTGATCGCTCCCGGCGTAACCGCGGGGCTGGCCAGAACCTCCTGCGGCGGGCCGAACGTCCTTCCGCCGTCGAATGAGATGTTCACCCAGATCTGGCTGGGTCCGTAGAAGTCGTGGTACATGAGCACGACCTCCGCGCTGTTCGTAGTTCCGCCGGTGGGAATCGAGGCATCGACCCAGTCGCGGTCGACGCCAAAGGGCGAGCAGCTGGTACCGCATTGCGGGATAGCGCCCGCCCCATGCGTCCAGCTCTTTCCATGATCGACGGACTTCCAGACGTCGGCCTGGAGGGGCGCGACCCCCTGGCTGCCGGCGAGGTTGCAGAGATAGACCGCGTTGGACTGGTCGGTGTCGATACAGTCGTCGCCGCTCGCCGGGTCGGCGGTCGTGACCTGCGTCCAGGACCTGCCCGATGTGGTCGAGGTGTAGGTGATCGTCCCGCCAGTGGGGGTGGTGTCGTACAGCCGGCCCAGTCGGTCCGAGGTGATCGAGGGCTCGCCCCCGTAGGGGCCAACGTTTGCCAGGCTGTATCCAATCGTGCTGCTCGTCGCAAGGGCGCTGCCCTGCGCGCCCATTGAGAGTCCGATCACGAGACCGACGCCGCTCAGAACCCGCGAGGCCGCCAATCCGCGCCCGCTCCAGACCCGCATCATCATTCGCTCACTCCCATCCCCATTTGATGCTGCTGCCTTTGAGGCAACAGCTCACGGCCAGATTAGCACTTAACCTATCGTGAGCCGACTCACCTAATGGGGACCCTAAAACGCTAGGTTTTATCCGTCTGGATGGGCAATCACCGCCGGCGCCTGCTCAGCAAGGCAACCGTCTCGTGACCCAAGAAGAAGATCACAAACGTACCGACCAGGAATGCCGCTAGCGCCGCGAGTACCCAAACCCACAGGCCGGTGAGGTAGATGGCTGCCTCGGCGCCGAACGCCGCGGCGACGACAAGCCCGGTCAAGCACAGCCGCGCCGCCGTCGAAAGCCGGAGGACCTGCGTCGATATCCACCCTCCAAGGACGACCGAAACCAAGAAAACAGCAAGCGTTAGGAAAAAGACAACAAGCGCTAGGAAGTACCAGAGCCAGAGATGGAAGATGATCAGGATCGGCGTAGCCACTAGCGTAAAAACGATTGAAGCGAGCTGGACGTAAGTATCGGAATCGTTCGACGTCGTGGAATGGCTTGCCTCCGCCTCTTGTGCACGGAGGTCTTGTTCGATTCGTTGATGTAAGTCAATCGCCGTCACCGGCAGACCCGCGGCACGTTGGAGGTCGGCGATCCGTAACTCGATTGGCGGATGCGTGTCGAATAGCCCGTTGAGCCAGTGCCGGTAATGCTCGAGTGGATTGTCGATAAACATGCCGGAAGTGGCATGGTTGAACCCCGCTGGGATCCGACTGCTGCCCTCCAGCTTCGTCAGGGCACTGATCAGTCCTGCCTCTCCGGCAAGCTCGGCGCCTGCGGCATCCGCGAGATACTCCCTCGAACGCGAAACGGCGAGTTGAATGATCGGGCCGATGAGGAGGGCGATCGCATAAAGGAGGGCGCCAAGGATGACCAGAGCAATGACTCCCCGCTCGCCCTCGTCGCGATCGGTGCTGTGGCGAGCGGCTAGCTGCCATGCCCAGCCGGCCAGCAGGAGTGCCGCGCCGACAACCGTACTGACGATCAGCAGGAGAAGGATGTCGCGATGCTTGATGTGGCTGAGCTCATGAGCCACGACTCCATCCAGCTCGTCGTTACTCATGATGTCGAGGAGTCCGGTGGTGACGGTCAGCGCGGCGTGCTTTGCATCGCGTCCGGTGGCGAAGGCGTTCGGCGCCGGATCGTCCATTACGAAGACTTTGGGCTTGGGAAGGCCGGCCCGGCTCGCCAACCGCTCGACTGTGCGGTGCAGCTGCGCAAACGCCACCGGATCGGCCGGTTCGGCTCGGGAGATTCGGAGCACCGCGGCAGCCCCACGGAAGTATCCGTAGGCGGAAGCCGCCAGGGCGATGATGCCAAGGGTAGTTGCGCCTGGCCACACACCACTGGGTCCAGAGGCGATATAGCCGATCAACCCACCAGCGCTAAGCCAAACTCCAAGAAAGGCCAGGATGAGCACCGCGCTCTTGGCGCGATTGCCCAGGGCCAGGCGCGACAGACCCCGAGCGTTCATGGCATCACGGTAGCCTTTAGGGTCTTATTCCGGGTCGATCGGGTCGTGTCGAAAACGCCCCCTGCCACTCGATGCATGAGTGAGGCCACAGAGGCTCGGACCAGATTCAATAGGAGGAGATAGAGATGCGTGTACTCGTGCTGGCAAAGGAAGACCATCAGTCCCAGGCGGGGAAGCCCCCAACACCGGAGATGATGGCGGAGTTCCAGACGTTCAACGAAGAGCTGGTCAAGGCGGGGGTGGTGATCGGGGATGGCCGTCTCTACCCGAGCTCGCAGGGCAAGCGGATGCGATTTGACGGAAAGAAGCGCACCGTCATCGACGGGCCGTTCGCGGAGACCAAGGAGTTGGTGGCCGGTTATTGGCTGTGGCAGGTGCGCTCCATCGACGAAGCGCTCGAGTGGCTCAAGCGGTCACCCTTCGATGCCGGGACCTACGAGATCCGCCAGATCATGGAGTTCGAGGGCATGTGACAGAACTCTCGCCGGCAGCCACCGAGGCGCATCGGGCGATCGAAGCCATCTGGCGGATCGAATCGGCCCGGCTGATCGCCGGGCTGGCTCGCGTCGTCGGCGACATCGGGACGGCCGAGGAGCTGGCGCAGGATGCGCTCGTTGCCGCGCTCGAGCAGTGGCCCATCTCCGGCGTGCCGGAGAAGCCGGGTGCCTGGCTGATGGGGACGGCGAAGCATCGCGCGATCGACCTGCTCCGCCGCCGGCAGACGCTCGAGCGCAAGCACGAGGAGATCGGACGGGACATCGAGCGGGCTCAGGAGGTCATTGACCCGGAGGCGGCGATGGATGAGGACGTCGGAGACGAACTCCTCGGCCTCATCTTCATGGCGTGCCATCCAGTCCTCTCGAAGGACGCCCGGGTCGCCCTCACGCTTCGCGTCCTGGGGGGCTTGACGACCGAGGAAATCGCGCGGGCGTTCCTGGTGCCGGTCTCGACCATCGCCCAGCGTATCGTCCGCGCAAAGCGGACCCTCACCGAAGCGCGCGTCAGGTTCGAGGTTCCAGCTGGACCTGAGCGCGTGGCGCGGCTTGCTTCGGTCCTCGAGGTGATCTACCTGATCTTCAACGAGGGCTATTCCGCCACGGCGGGCGACGACCTGGTCCGACCGGCGCTGTGTGAGGAGGCGCTGCGCCTGGGCCGAATCCTGGCTGAGCTCATCACAACCGAGGCGGAAGTCCATGGGCTGGTCGCGCTGATGGAAATCCAGGCCTCACGTCTGCGGGCTAGGATTGGCCCCTCGGGGGAGGCCATCCTCCTGCTCGACCAGAACCGATCGCGTTGGGATCGCCTGCTCATCCGCCGCGGCCTGGCGGCGCTCGAGCGCGCCGAGCGGCTTGGGGGCGCAATGGGTCCCTACGCGCTGCAAGCCGCAATCGCAGCATGCCATGCCCGGGCCTCGACCGCGGCGGACACGGATTGGCCGCGCATGGTGGCGCTCTACGACGCGGTCGCCGAACTCGCGCCCTCGCCGGTCATCGAGCTGAACCGGGCGGTCGCGGTGGGAATGGCGTTCGGTCCCGCAGCCGGCCTGGCGCTCGTGGATGGGCTGGTCTCCGAGCCACCGCTCAGCACGTACCACCTGCTACCGGCCGTTCGCGGCGATCTGTTGCGAAAACTCGGCCGGTCCGCGGAGGCGCGCGCCGAGTTCGAGCGCGCCGCGTCGCTCACCCAGAACGTCGCGGAACGCAAGCTCCTGCAGAGGCGAGCCGCCGAGTGTACCGCGGAGGGAATGGCTGGCTAAGGCCGTCCCGAGCGGAGGATGCTCCAGGCCACATAGACGCCGAGAACGCTGGCCAGTACGAAGCCAACGACCAGTACCACCCCGATCTGCGGGTCGCTCCGAACGTGATAGGCCGACAGCAAGACGGCGAGCGCGATCACGAAGGCGGCGGCCAGGATCCCCAGCACCACCCGGTTCATGGTCCGTTCCAGCCGGCGGAGAATGGGATCGAAGCCCGACGGCCGGATGGCGAATTCAGTGTCGCCACGCTCCAGCGAGCTCAACAGGCGCCGCAGCTGCTGGGGGAGCTCGATGCCCAGCCGCGCCAGGTCGATCCCGGCCTGGCCGACCGACTTCCCCCAGCCAAGCGGCGAGAAATGTCGCACCATCATGCCGCGGGCGTAGGGGACCAGGACTGCCGTGAACTCGAAACTCGGATCGAGCCGCGTCACGAGGCTCTCGTGCATCAGCACCGTCTTGAGCAGCAAGGCGTACCCGGCCGGCAGGTGCAGCCGGTGGCGACGAACCACGCCGAGGACATCGTTGACCACCGGCCGAATTGCTATCTCGCCTACCGGACGGCCGTAGTAGCGCGCTCGCAGATGCTCGACGTCTCGTTTCAATGCGGCGCGGTCGATATGGCGGCCCGCGACTCCCAGCTCGAACAGCGCATCCACCTGGCGATCTGGATCCTCGCTGGTGAAGGCGAGCAGTGTCCATACCAGCTGCTCCTGGATGCGCGGTCCGACCGTGCCCACCATCCCGAAATCGACGACGCCGATCCGCTCCCCCGGTTGGATGAAGAAATTGCCGGCGTGGGGATCGGCATGAAAGAAGCGATCTCGGAAGACCATCTTGAGCACCATGCGTGCGCCGTTCATCGCCACCCGGCTGCGATCGAGCCCGGCGGCATCCAGGGCGGCAAGGTCATCGACCTTGATGCCATCGATCCGCTCCAGGGTGAGCACCCGATTCGTCGTCTCTTCCCAGAACACGCGCGGGAAGGCGACGGACTCATCACCGGCAAAATTGGCGCTGAAGCGCTCAGCGTTCCGCCCCTCCTGGATGTAATCGGTCTCGGCCCGCAGCGTATGCGCAAACTCGTGGACCAGGCCGACGACGTCGTACTCCTCCGCCACCGGCCAGCGCCGGCTGGCGTTCGCGGCCAGATTGCGCAGGATCTGCAGGTCTTGTTCGATCTGGTCGGCGACGGCGGGCCGCTGCACCTTCACCACCACCGGGGTGCCGTCTCGCAAGGTGGCGGCGTGCACCTGGCCGATCGACGCCGCCGCCAGTGGAGCCGGATCGAAACTGCCGAACAACGCGTCGATTGGCCGGTCGAATTCCGACTCGATCACTGACGTCACCACACCGGCTTTCAGCGGCGGCGCGGCATCCTGCAGCTTCGCCAGCTCGGCCTGGTAGGCGACCGGCAACAGATCGGCGCGGGTGGAAATGATCTGACCGAGCTTGATGAAGGTCGCGCCAAGCTCTTCCAGGGCGCGGCGGACGTGCTCCGGTCGGGACAGCGGTTGCTCGTATCCGCGGTTGAAGATCCGCTGCAACGGGACGAAACGCTCGAGCCCGGCGACGCTGATGAAGAACCCAAGCCCGTGCCGGGCGAGCACCTGGCTGATCTGGCGGTAACGGCGGGCCGACGACTGCGGGGCGATGTGAGCCAGCCTATCAAGCACACTCGATACGCTATGCACCGGTGAAGGCCGACCTGCTCGACACCGCCGTCCTGGATCGCGTCCCTGGCTGGGCCGGACACGTGCGCCAGGTCGAGCCGCTGGGGGGCGGCATCACGAATCGAAACTTCCGGGTCACGGTCGACGATAGCAGCTTCGTCGTCCGGATCCCGGCCAGCACGGGCGACCTGCTTGGGATCGACCGCCGGGTCGAGCATGAGGCCAGCCGCTTGGCCGCCATCGCCGGGGTCGGACCCGAGGTGATCGCCTTCATCGAGCCTGAGGGCGCGCTCGTGACGCGTTTCATCGCCGGCCAACCGGTGACCGATGCCGCCGTTCACGAGCCGGCCATGTTGGACCGGATCGCGCACGCCCTCCGCCGCATTCATCAATGCGGGGAAGTCTCGGCCGGCTTTTCGCCATTCCGGGTGGTCGAGGCCTACGCTCTGACGGCGACCCGACACGGTGTGCGCCTGCCGGCCGCGCACGAGCGCGCGCAAGCGGTGGCGACCGCCATCGAGCGGGCGGTCCGCCCCGAGCCGCCAGTGCTGTGTCACAACGATCTGCTCAACGCGAATTTCATCGACGACGGCGCCGCCATCCGGATCGTCGACTGGGAGTACGCGGGCATGGGTGACCGCTACTTCGACTTCGGTAATTTCGCGGTCAATCACCAGCTCTCGGAGAACGACGAGGGACGCTTGCTGGCGGCGTATTTTGGCCGGGTCGTCGCCGGCCAGCATGCGCGACTGCGCTTGATGCGGCTGATGTCGGACTTTCGCGAGGCGATGTGGGGTGTCCTCCAGACCGCCATCTCGGAGCTCGACTTCGACTTTGGCGCATACGCCACCAAGCATTTCGAGCGGTTGCTTGTGGGTGCCAGGGATCCCCGCTTCAACGACTGGATGAATCAGGCCTCGGTGTGACGCTACCGGAGCGGGCACGCGTCGTCATCATCGGCGGCGGGGTCGGCGGCACCAGCATCGCGTACCACCTGGTCCGCCGTGGCTGGCGGGACGTGGTCCTGGTCGAGCGGGCGCAGCTCACCAGTGGATCGACCTTCCATTCCGCCGGGCTGGTGGGTCAACTGCGCTCCACCATGCCGCTGACGCGGCTGATGATGGATAGCGTCGCCCTCTATAGCCGGCTCAAGGACGAGACCGGCATC
>Ga0209577_10006883_pt1 | contig 10490 bp, 14 predicted proteins | sample GraSoiAngelo_109_FD_185874 | JGI IMG/M metagenome (GOLD analysis project Ga0209577, IMG submission 185874) | Grasslands soil microbial communities from the Angelo Coastal Reserve, California, USA - 14_0903_12_20cm (SPAdes) (version 2) | ecosystem: Environmental > Terrestrial > Soil > Grasslands...
GGCGAAATGCAGCGCACAGCTTGAAGTGTATCGAAAACAACTTCCGAAAACGGCACGTTGATCGAATCTGCCAGTTCGGATCGGACTACAGGCGTGATCTTTTTGTAAAGAAGACTCAAGTGTGGATCGAGTTTGTAATCGGCCGAATCTTCGGCAGCACTGCGAACGATCGCATTCAATTGCTGCAAGTTTGTGTTCAGCGCGAACTGCACGAACAGCGTTTTAATGAATTCATCCGAGTGATCAATCCCAAGAGTTTTGACAGTGATTGATTGGCATTCGCGCGCCGCTTTTGACAGCGCGTGCTCAGCGACGTCGATGCGATTAGCCCCGACATGAATCGTTACATGCGGCTCGAAAAGAGGCGCGTCGTACCGGCGCGCGAGATCATTGATCGCTTCCTGAAAAAAGCAGTGGGCCGGCTCGGCAGGAATCAGCCAGTAAGCAATGACGATTCCTCTGGGCACAACCGCGCTAAGTCCACTTCTGGAGTTCAACAATGTTGCCTTCCGGATCGCGCGCATAAACAACGCGAAGCGTGCCGACACCATTTACTTGTGTCGTCGCAATCTGTCCGACTGCGCTGCCGCCCGCTGCAATCACCGCCTGCAACGCTTGATCGACGTCGTCGACGGCAAACGCGACGTGCGCGAACCCGCACTGGTTCGCTGCCGGCAGGCCGTGCTCGATCAATTGATCATAGCTGAAAATTTCAAGTGTCGGACCGTCATCACCGTAGCCGGGCAAGCGTAGGTGAACACCGCGAAGATGCGCGTTCGGGACCGCATTCACGCTGTCGAGCCAGCCACCCGACAAATCGCGTTCAGGACCCTTGGTTTGGCATCCAAACACCTCGGAATAGAATTGAACCAGTCGTCTCCAGTCTTTCGCAATCAGATTGGTGTGAACGTATTTGGCGCGGTTTGGCATCGGTTTTTCTGCTCGATAGGGTTCTTAAATACCATAGCCTATCTGCCGATGTCATTCTGAGCGGACCGAAGAATCTCTGATCTTTCCTGGATGAGTGCGCTAGAAATAAAACCGAGATGTTTTGCTTCGCTCAACCTGACACTAATACTAGAGTTGCTGATACTTGTTTATGCCGACGAATGTTCTTGGGACCGAGTTGAAATGTTGTTGTCGCGACCCGCTGACCGGATTTTACCGCGACGGTTTTTGTCGAACAGGACCGGAAGACATTGGGCTGCATACCGTTTGCGTTAAAGTCACACAGGAATTTTTGGATTATTCCGTACTCGACGGCAACGATCTCGTTACGCCGCATCCGGAATTCGGCTTCCCCGGATTGAAACCGGGCGACAAATGGTGCGTGTGTGTGACGCGCTGGAAGAGCGCGCTGGATCATAACCGCGCCGCGCCTGTTGACCTTGAAGCAACGCACGCGTCCGCGCTCGAATTCGTCACACTGGAAGAATTAAGAGCGCATGCACTGAAATAGCTTGCGCGTACGTTTGAATCCCGCCGATTTTGCCGCCACGCTAGGAGCGAATTGAACCTGCCATTTAGCCTTTTCCTGGCGCTGCGGTATTTGAAACCGAAGCGCACATTTCTCTCTATCATCACACTGATCTCGGTGCTCGGGGTGATGCTGGGCGTGACGGTGTTGATTCTCGTCATCTCGGTAATGACCGGATTCGACCGCGAGCTGCGCCAGAAGGTGATCGATTTCGATGCACACATTCTCGTGAGTTCCGAGGACGTCTTGCGTGATTGGCGAACACTCAAAACAAAGATCGACAATACAACGGGCGTTGTCGCAACGGCACCCTTCATTCAAGGCCCAGTGATCGTAGAATTTCAAAACCGGCGGCTCGCACCGCTCATGCGGGCCATTGATCCCCAGCAGGAAGAAAAAGTCATTCCACTGCGAAAATTCATTAAATACGGCAAGCTTGATCTGGAAGGCGAATCGGCCGTGCTCGGGATTGAGCTCGCCCGAAAACTCCAAGCAAGCATAGGCGACAAGATAACCGTCTATTCGCCGGGTAATCTTGGTCAGATGCTCGACAGCATTAAAAAACTGGAGACCGCCAAGGGCGAAGAAGAGAAAAAAGCAATTGACGAACTGCGAGAGGTGATTCTCCCGAAAGAACTCACTGTCACCGGTATTTTTGAGACCGGCCACTACCTGCACGATTCCGAGTATCTTCTCGTGCCCGTTTATGTCGGACAGGAGCTATATGGCCTCGAGGATGCGTTGCATGGCATCACCGTTAGGACCGACAACCCATACGGCGCCGAGCGAGTAAAACAGGGGATTCAACAATTTCTCCAACCACCGGAGTACGCGCAGACGTGGATCGACATGAACCATCAATATTTTGAAGCTGTGCGACTCGAACGGTCGGTAATGTTTTTCCTCCTGTTTTTTATAGTGGTAGTCGCGGCGTTCGGAATCATGAGCACACTAATCACTGTGACGGTTCAGAAACGGCGCGAGATCGGAATTGTGAAAGCGCTCGGAGCGAATGTGGCGCAAATCATCTGGGTTTTCCTTGGCCAGGGAACAATCGTCGGCCTCTTCGGAACGCTTACCGGCCTCGGGTTGGGAATGACGCTGATCCGTTACCGCAACGAGTTCAGCCACTGGCTGGCATCGACGTTGCACATCGAGATTTTCCCGCGCGAAGTTTATCAATTCTCCGCTATTCCAGCGGAGGTGATCCCGCGAGATGTCGCGATTATCTGCATCAGCGCATTTTTGATCTGTTCCTTTGCAGCATTGATTCCCGCCTACTTCGCTGCGCGGTTGGACCCGGTGAAAGCGCTGCGATACGAGTGATTTTATCTCTTACTCCTGCTCGCCTGCCGCGCCGTAGCTTGGCGCAGGCGGGTGCTCTTGCTCCTAATCGAGTTTAAAGCGCGATCGAGAACACGAAACGCGTATCCGTATCCGTCTGCCCACTCGCTTTGACGCGGGCCAGCAACGTTGAGAATCTCGATCTTGTACTTGTGGGTAAAATCAGAAATCAATTTCGCCCCGTTTTCTGGCGAAAACTGCGATGCGTCGATCAACTCGTGTGGCTGTCGTAGCTCTTGGCAGAAGCGGACCGTTTGCTCGGTGCCGCCGCTTAACTGGCCGGGGTGAATGATAACAGTCCCATCGGAGTCCTTGACGTTCTGCAAAGTGCGCTCGGTGAAACCGCCTGTTTCCAATTCCCGCAATGGATACTTATCCGGAATCCTGCCGAACTCATCGCGACGTCCAGCGGGACACCAACCGCCGCAGTCGATTCCGTGCTTGAGCGCGACATCGAGTGCCGCCCGATCCACGCCTGTCTGTCCGCCCGAAATTATCTTCACGGCTACTCTATAGTGGCAGGCGTGTCGCCTGCACATTCAGTCGCCAGTCGGAACAATGTCCGCGCGCTCGACCATCAGGATCACTGTTCGCTCAGGTGCGCGTGGGCGATGGCGCACGCCTTGGGGAACAATAAAGCCCTGCCGCGGGCGGAGATCGATAACACGATCTTCAAGGTCGATGAGGAAATTTCCATCGAGAACAAAAAAGAATTCATCAATGTCCTTGTGCTCATGCCAGTGGTACTCACCCTGCACTACTGCCATCCTGACGACGGAGTCGTTGACCTTGCAAAGCGTCTGATTGTACCACTTGTCCGTGCACGCATCGGCCAATTTCTGCGCATCGATCAGCTCGAGTGGTCCATGCAGAATGTTGAGATAAGTCTTATATGGAAAATCCTGCGGGGATTTGTTTGGTTCCATGACCAAAATCTAACCGCAAAGATCACGGAGGTCGCCGAGAAAATCTGACCTGCGTCTGCTCTGCGTTCTCTGCGGTAAAGACAGACTTTACTCTTCGCCGTCGAAGTAATCTGTTTCCTGACCTCTTATCACGATGCGATCTGCCGCGGATGATTTATTTACTTTCCACTTCCCGCTGTCTGGATAGTAAGACGATTCGCCAATAGGATTATCTGCGATGATGTAGTAAGTGAGATCTTCCTCACCGGAATTAATGATCTGATGCGGTTCGTCAGGCCCGAAGATGAAAGCATCGCCGGCTACGACCTCGGTCCTGCCGTCTTTATGGCGAACAGTCCCTTTGCCCGAAACAACCAGATACAGTTCCCATTCGGCTGAGTGCGCGTGATACGGGAAATTGTATTTTCCCGGCGGCACACGATTCCATTCCAAATCGAACGGATGACGCTTGGACAGATCGAGCGAGGCGGGTTCGCGTCCAAGCGCTTCGGAAATTCCTTTGAAGCACACGGCGTATTTTCCGCCGGGCGACTGCCATGGCTCTTCGTTGATCTCGCTAATGTTTAGCTTTCTCACGACTGTCGATTCATTCTTCTCCATCGAAGTAATCAGTCTCGGTCCCCTTCACCAATACTTCCTCCAAGGCGTCGTTTACCACCGCCCATTTGCCGCTGTCGGGATAATAACAGGAATCACCAGTCGCCCCGCCGCTGCGCGGATTATCGGCGATCACGTAATAAACGAAATCCTCGTCGCCAGCATTGCTGAGTTGGTGCGCTTCACCGGGTTGAAAAAAGAAGGCGTCGCCCGGCCCGACTTCAGTCATTCCATCCTTGTCGCGCACACTGCCGCGTCCAGAGACAACAAGATAAAGCTCCGTTTCAGCCGCGTGCGCGTGATATGGGCAAAGCGTTTTCCCCTTCGGAATCCGCACCAGCGCAAGATCAAACGGATGCCGCTTCGACAGGTCGAGCGACTCCGGTTCGCGTCCGAGCGCAATGGAAATGTTCTTGGAAAACCTCCCGAACTTTCCCTTTGGAGATTTCCGCTCCTGCTCCGGAACTTCTTTGAGATTTATTTTCCGCACCTTGTTATGTCGAGCGAAGTCGAGACATCTCTAATGATTAACAGCTTCATATCAACTCAACGAGAAGCAGTTTGCCTTCTCGCTGCGATTGAAAAGACAGCTATCCCCGCCCAGATGAGATTCACAAACGTGGAGGGATAGGATCCACAGAAGATAGTGTTTGCGGCTAACAGAATGCTGCCGCTGATATTGAGTAATTGATACGTAGCCGAGTCTCCTTCCAATTTCTTATGGGAAATCATCGCGTAAGCGACAAGGAGAGCAGCTGCCCCTATCCATCCGATCACATCAAACCATAGCTGGCTATTCATGTTCGATAATTGTTTGCTAGATTCAGAGTTTCCATTTTCTCGGCGGCTTTTGTTTAAGGTTTTCGACAGGCTCAAAGAGGTCACCGAGTTTTTCCATGCGGGCGAGGACCTGATCGGAGCGGAATTTCAGAAGTTCAGCATTTTTCTTTTTCAGACAGTTCTCGACTTCGTTCCAGGTGACGGGAGTGGAAACAGTCGGTTCTTCCTTGGCGCGAAGGGAATAAACGCAGATGGTGGTTTTGTGTTCGTCGTTCTGGCTCCAATCGACGAACACTTTCCCTTTGCGCACTGCCTTGGACATGTTCGATGTGACAAGATCGGGATGCTCGCGCTCGAGATGTTGGGCCAGAGAGCGCGACAAACCTTTGGTGTCGTCGTAAGTCGCTGGAGTGTTTAGCGGCACGTACACCTGCAAACCTTTTGAGCCGCTCGTTTTCGCGAACGATTTCAATTTCATCCTAGCCAATAAATCACGTAGCCAAATCCCTACCTGGCAGCATTGGACGATGTCTGCTGGCGGGCCGGGGTCGAGATCGAACACCATCATTGTAGGACGTTCGATTTTATCCTTGCGCGAAAGAGATGTGTGCAGTTCGAGATCCGCCAGGTTTGCGGCCCAGACAAGCGTCGGAAGATCGTTGGCAAGGCAGTAGTGCATGGTCCGCTGATTGCCTTCGCTCCATACTTTTGCCGTTTGCACCCATTTGGGTCGATGCGACGGACAATTCTTTTCGTAGAAAAACTCACCTTCCACGCCATCTGGATAGCGCTTCATCGTGAGCGGTCGATCCTTTAAGTGCGGCAAAAGCACCGGCGCGACGCGAATGAAGTAATCTATCACCTGCCCTTTGGTGAAACCGACCTTGGGATAAAGAACCTTGTCCAGGTTCGATACCGAAAGTTTTTTGCCTTCAACAACGAGCTGTGCCTTCTGAGACATCGGTTCCAGAGATTCCTCGACTTCGCTCGGAATGACAAACGCTTAGGCGAAAAAGCGCTCCGGCGAGAGCATGGGTTTGGGTTTACAGATCCGCGCGACGCAATGTTCCCAGCTTTCGTGGCCGCTCAAAATCTCGATTTCCACCCGCAGAAAATAGATCGGCACCTTTAATTCCGCTTCAGAGAGACGCGGCATCCGCACCGAATCTTTCTCGGTCGTCACGATCATGGCCAGGTCGCGCCGGATGCAGCGATTGATGAAACTGATCAGTTCCGCCTCCGTGTAATAATGATGATCGATGTAGCTCTTCGCTAAATCGACATGCGCGCCAAGTTTCTCCAGCGCTTTTTCGAAGCTCTCAGGCGCCGCGATCGCGCAGAGCGAACCAATGAACGCGTCGTGCAAAGCGTCGAGCGGCAATCGTTCGCCGGTAAAAACATTCTCCAGATGGAGCGGTTTATGCGCGCATTCGATGACTTCGGCGGTGCGATTGTAGCGCCGGATGCGCCTCATCAGTTCGAAATTAGGCTCACCGGTATTTTTTGTGATAAAGATGTAGCTGGCGCGACGGAGATTGCGCGGCGTTTCGCGCAACGTCCCTCGGGGAAGCAGAAATTCGTTTCCGAAAGGCGCTTGCCGATCGACGAGCACCATGTCGAGCCGATGCTTCAGATGCAGATACTGAAACCCATCATCGAGCAACAGTGTATCGACCTGCCATTTATCGATCGCGAACCGGCCGCTTTTTACACGGTCTTTATCCACCAGCACAATCACGTCCTTCAAATTGTGTGCGAGCATGTAAGGCTCGTCGCCCGCGGTCAGCGAGTCGAGCAGCAATGATTTGCCGTCGGAGACAACGCGAGGAGGATCGAAGTCTCCGCGCAGCCAGGTGAACCAATTTCGCTTCCGCGGTACGCTTTTGTATCCGCGACTCAGGATAGCGATGCGCCGTCCACCGGCCTGCAACGCACGCGCAAACTTCTCAACGATTGGCGTTTTGCCCGTACCGCCCACGGTGAGGTTGCCGATACTAATGACCAGACAGCCGAGCGCGCGTTCGCGGAAGACTCTCTTGCGATAGAGATAAAGCCGTACCTGCACCAAGCGGTCGTAAACGAATGAAAGACCGTAAAGAATGCCGCGCAGCACCGATGCGCGGACGCCATGGCGGCGCTCGAGAACCACGTCGATCCCGAATTCCTCTAATTGTTCAAGCCGCCGGCCCATGGGGAAAGTGATGAGTGATAGGTGATCGGAAAAGACGCGCGCCACGGTTATCAGCCTGAGTGATAATGGTGCGGCCCGGAGTTTTTGCAGCACGCGCCATGGCAGCCGCAATTCCTTTTTGCGCTTGAAGTGTAACAGCTGCGACAGTCGAACCGCTTCCGCTTAGGAACGCGCCGAGCGCACCCGCCTGCTCGGCAGCGGCAATGACGCGTGGCAGGAAGGGAATCAGTTTCGCGCGAAACGGCTGGTGAAGGTGATCGGCAAAAGTGCCGCGCAGTTTTTGGTAATCTTGTGACCCGAAAGCCGCCGTAAGCGCACACGCGTTCGCGCAATTCTCGACCGCTGCAGTGTGCGAAATTTTCGAGGGCAGAATTTTACGTGCATGTGCGGTTTGAATCTCCATCTCAGGAACAAACAGAACGAAATGCAAGTGCGGCAAGACTGCAAAGCGCTGAACGGTAGGGCATGCGTCCGAGTTTATGGTAGGGACCCCCCGCCGCGGCGGCCGGTCGGCGCAGCGCGCCGACCCTACCACCGTGAACCCGCCGAATGTCGCCGGCGCGGCATTATCGGGATGTTTTTCCAGTTCGGCGCAGACCCTAAAGATCGTGAATCGGTCGAGCGGATCACCGCTGAGCCGGTTGAGCGCAAGCAAAGCACCGAGCCGAATCGTTGCACTGCTGCCCAGGCCCCGGGAGCGCGGAATCTGTTCCATGATCGAACAGGAAAACGAAAAGGCGCGACGACGCGCCTGTTTAAAAAATAGATCCGCTGCCTCGGAGACAATTGGCGGTTGAAGCTGCCGGGGCAATTCATCAGGCGCAATTGTAATCGTGTTGTAGATCCGCAGTGCGATACCCAGACAATCGAAACCGGGACCAAGATTGGAAGTGCTCGCCGGAACGCGAACCGCAATTTGTTGCATAGGTGAGCCTCCGCCGCAGCGGAGTGCACGCGAAGGTGTTATATAATGCGGCAGTGTAGCTACACGCCCTCTCGCGGCAACCGATCGGTTGTGCGATAGCGATTCGAAATAGCGGAGGACGCTAGCAACGCAGAATGAACTTTACGTGGATTAATCCAATGTTGCTTCGGGATTTTCACGCAGAGGCGACCAACGCCCACCGTCTCTGCACCATGGAACATGGCTGGGTGGAATGCTTCGGGCAAGACGTGTTGATCTCCTTTAGAAAAGTGCTGACTCGGGAGCGACTTCTCACAGAGCTGCAATCCTGGGCAGGCTCCGTTGGATTTCACGTGCGCCGGGTTTTCGCGAGGTTCGTTCCGCGAAAAAACCAGCAGCGCGAACCACCGCGTCTGGTATGCGGAGATCCTGCTGAAAATTTGGAGACCATCGCGACGGAACGACATTTGAGGTTCGGGATCGATTTTGGAACGGGCTATTCTCCGGGTCTGTTTTTGGATCAACGAGAAAATCGCCGGTACGTCCGCCATCTCGCGCCCAAACGGATGCTGAATTGTTTTGCCTACACCTGCTCGTTTTCAGTTAGCGCAGCCAGCGTGGGCGCGACTACGTTAAATGTCGATATTTCCAAAAAATATCTGACGCGCGGACGCGAAAATTTTGCGCTAAACAGCCTGAAAACGATCGATCATCGTTTCATTGTTGACGACGTGGGTACGGTGTTGCCGCGACTTGCACGGAAAGGTGAGAAGTTCGACGTGATCATTCTCGATCCGCCAACTTTCTCGCGCGCGCCTGGCGGCAAAACATTTCAGGTCGAACACGATTTCGAAAATTTGCTCATTGCCGCTCTCCCACTGGCAGAACGGGACAGCCATCTGTTGCTGTCGACAAACTGCTCTGCATTGCGCGAGCATGCACTGGAGGTGATGGCGCGCTATTGCCTGAAGGTCGCGCGCCGCGCCGCGACATTTCATCGGCCGCCGCAACTGCCGGATTTTCCACCAGGCGCTGGCGCAAGCTCGATTTGGCTGCGGCTACGGTGAGAGTTGCATGCGCGCACGACACCATTACAATCCGAATCAATAAAAGGAATGAACCAATCAACTGCTGAAGTGGTCGCCGAATTCCCGGAACGCGGCGTGCAATGGGTGAAAGAACAATTCGAGACAGTCGTCAGCGAGACCGGAGATTATGTGCGTCATAAGCCCGCGCAGTCTCTCATGTGGGCTTTCGTGGCAGGTTTGATTCTGAATCGGTTGCCAATTGGCCGAATTTTCAGCGGTCTCGTTCGGCTCCTGATCTTTGCATTAAAACCTGCGATCCTGATTTATGGCGCCGCGAAGCTGTACAAGACGGCGCAGGAAGAAGAATAATTCGGTAGGGCGCGTCACTCCGCGCTTTTCGCAGCTCCAGCGTTAAAGCGGTGAACCGGTGACGCGGGTGACTAGCGGAGCTTTATTCCTCCAAAGTAAAACCGATTTTCAACGTCACCTGCCAGTCGCCGATTTTACCCTCATCAATGTTTCCGCGGGTTTCGGTCACTTCGAACCAGCGCATGTTACGAACCGTCTTTTCCGCGCGTGCCAGTGCATTTTGAACGGCTTCCTCGAATCCTTTTGCCGAGGAACCGACTACTTCAATTTTTTTGTAAACGTGATCGGGCATGGCCCATTATCTGGTAGCCTGCAACGGAAAACAATAAAAAGGCCCTTCAAGTCGAGCGCACGTCCACAGCGTGTCTGATCCGTGGTTTCTCCCCCCTTCCCTTGCCAAAGGCGAGGCAAGCGACGCGCAGTTCGCAAATTTTCTTTACAACGGCAGCTCGACTCAGGCACCCTCGCACCGTGCGAAAATCTGTTACTGCCTGGCTTCTGCTACTTGCTGCTCTCCCCTGCGCACGCGGGCAGGATCAGGAACGCAAACTGCTCGACCGCATACTCAAGCCCGACATGAGTCTGCAAAATGAGGCGCAAAATAAGAAATTTATCGCCGATGGGGCTTCAACAAATAAACGGGCAAACGTCGGAACATTCTACGTCCAAAAGAGATCCACCTCGAAGAGTTTTCTGGCGATTGGTCAGTTCCTGGCGCGTCCATTCACTTCTCACTCGTACCACAGCAAACGAAGCGTATTCGAAGTTTCATCTGCGCAACCGATGGGAAATTCTCGAGTTGCGTACGCCAGTCAGACTGCGCGCGGCGTCCGAGATTTCCCGCAATCCGACAAAAAAATTGCCAGCCGCGCGT
>Ga0209577_10006886_pt1 | contig 10489 bp, 7 predicted proteins | sample GraSoiAngelo_109_FD_185874 | JGI IMG/M metagenome (GOLD analysis project Ga0209577, IMG submission 185874) | Grasslands soil microbial communities from the Angelo Coastal Reserve, California, USA - 14_0903_12_20cm (SPAdes) (version 2) | ecosystem: Environmental > Terrestrial > Soil > Grasslands ...
CTCCGGACGGCGCGCACATCGCCTCGGGAGATGACGATGGAATGGTGCGTATCTGGCAAGCACCCAGCTAACAACCTTCAAATGCAGTGAAGCTTGAAGTTAATATCTCTTCCTCTTTCCGTTTCCCCGTTCTTAAGATATACAATTCGGGATGCTCATAACACATTTCGCAACTCACAATGAGCGTAAGCGTAAATATAGATGGGAAGTAGTGCCACAGCGCAATTGTTCCCCAAATTTTTCACTCATAAACGGGAGTAGAAGAGGTAGAAACGTTGGCCCGTTGTTTGAATACACGCCCCGGCGGAGGACATGAGGTTCCCGATAATGCTATCTGCTGTCCTCGCTGCGACTTCCTGGTTCAGGGTGCACATATTGGCGTCTACGAAGTTGTCTCCTTCATCGGCGCAGGCAGTTACGGTCATGTCTATAAAGTGCGCGAACCGGCACCCCTGAGTCGTATCCTGGCACTCAAGGTGCTGCGTATCGACCAGCTCAACGAGAAAGCTCTCGGCAACTTTTTTGACGAAGCGCGGCGCATTGCCGACTTGCAGCACAGCAATATTTTGCCAGTCTACAACTTTGGTCAGCTCGAGGATGAGCGGCCCTACCTTGTCATGGAATATGCGCCGCAAACAATCTATGATCTTTTTCGCAGGCCCGATGGCAGCAGACGAGCTGCATTTGCTGAAGAGCTTGTGCCATATCTCGAGCAAGCGGCCGGGGCACTGAGCTTCGTACACGCAAACGGCTTGATACATCAGGATGTCAAGCCAGGAAACCTGCTCATTGGACGCAAGGGGCAGCTCCTCCTGTCAGATTTTGGCACGACCTTCTATCTGGGTATGCAAACCCACGCTTCGCTTGGTGAAGCGACGGGGACAGCTGCCTACATGCCACCTGAACAATGGCAGGGCAATCCACGGCGTGACTCCGATCAGTATGCCCTCGCCATTAGCTGCTATGAACTGCTTACCGGTCGTACTCCTTTTACCTACAAACGTGTAGAAGAGATGTGGAACGCGCACTTCAGAGAGCAGCCATCTTCTCCACAACGCTGGAACCAGCGCATTCCGATAGAGGTCGCCAATGTCATACTTCGTGGGTTGGCCAAAGATCATCGACAGCGTTACTCGAATATCCTCGAGTTTGCCGAAAAGTACACCGAAGCGGTACAGTTGGCTCAACAACGCTACCTCTGTGGCGAGTGCGGGCACCAGAATCGTACAGGTGCGCAGCGCTGTAGCGACTGCGGAGCAGAGCGGGATGATCGCCACTGCTTCTACTGTGATGCTCCTCTGCGCTTTGGCCAGCGCTGTTGCTCTATCTGCGGCCGGCTCACTATCCCGCCCGGTATCTCTTTACACAGCCCTTTATCGGGGGTAAGCGTACGCCAGGGGCGCTATATTATCAAACGTGTCTTGAAGAACAGCGAGGAGACGAAGATAACGGTAGCAGTCGCCAGCGACACCCAGGCAAATGATACGCAGGTTGTGCTGAAACGCTGGGAGTGTAGCAATCTTCCACTCGCTCGTCGCGCTAAGGAGTTGGTGTACTATGAGAAAGCAACCGAAGCGCTCACTCGCTTGCGGCATCCGCTAATACCGCGCGTACTTGATCGTTTTGCCGAGGGGAAGCATTACTATCTTGTGTCTGAGTATGTCGATGGTGAAAGCCTGGAAGAACGCATGCAAAAACTGCTGCGACCTCTACCGGAGCGTGAAGTGCTGAGCTACATGAATGCGCTCCTGAATATTTTGATAGCATTAGAGCAACAGCAGCCGCCACTGCGTCACTACGATATTTGTCCCGCCAACATTCTCATAGAGAAGACACGTGGACGAGCTATGCTGACAGGATTCCAGGTGCCTTCTCCACCTTCATCGCCTGAGGTACACAATGCGGTCAGCAGACATCGCACCACGCGCAAACTGGCTATCTCGCCGTACCTGCCCATACAAGATAAACCCTATGACCAGCGTACCTGCATCTATACGCTTGCCGCCTGTATGCACTATGCTCTGACCAATCATGCTCCACCGCATTATCCCGCGTTTCCACCAGTACGGCTCCTGAATCCAGCCGTTTCGCCCGCGCTCGAGGCCATTCTCGCGCGTGCTCTAACTGAGGACAACGCGGCCAGATATCAAAGCTATGCAGAGATACAAAGGGATATCAAGAGATTAATGTAGCTTTCTTACCCACGTTGATCGATTGGGACATACTCTGTCACTTTTGGGCCGATATACTCGGCACGGGGACGAATCAGGCGATTATTAGAGTACTGCTCAAGCACATGAGCCGTCCAGCCAGAGATACGACTACAAGCAAAAACGGGCGTATCCAGGTCAATGGGAAAGCCCATCATGTAGTAGACCGAAGCCGAATAGAAATCCACGTTGCTGTTGAGGCCCTTGTGTTCTTTCATATATTCTTCAATGACGCGCGATATTTCATACCACCGGCTGTCGCCAGTACGCTTGCCCAGGTCCTCGGACATGGCGCGCAGGTGAGTAGCGCGTGGATCCTCGGTACGATAGACACGATGGCCAAAGCCCATGACGCGCTCTTTATGTTCCAACGCATTACGGATATACGGTTCAGCATTATCCACATCGCCCACGCGCTTGATCATACGCATCACCTGCTCGTTGGCTCCGCCGTGCAGTGGTCCAGAAAGCGTACCGATAGCGGCTGTAATAGCTGCATACATATTGGCTAACGTCCCCGCTGATACACGAGCGGCAAAGGTGGAGGCATTTAGCTCATGGTCTGCATGCAAAATGAAGCAGACGTCCAGGTCACGAGCGGTTTGAGCATCAGGTTTCTGGCCTTTTACCATGTAGAGGAAGTTTGTCGCATGACTCTCATCAGGCAGCGGGGCAACCGGCTTCCTTCCATTACGTATATGTTCCCAACTGGCAACAATCGTCGTCATCATTGCGGTTAGACGAACTGCACGGTCATGATTTGCTTCAGGGGACCTGTCATTGGGGTTGGGGTCAAAGGCGGAGAGGGCAGATACAGCGGTACGCAGCACATCCATAGAAGAGGTCGTTGTAGGCAATAAGTGCATTAACTCGATTAGCTGGCTCGGAAGTTCCCGGTGAGATTGCATCTGGCCCTTTACTTCTTCGAGCTGTGCGCGTGTCGGCAAGACACCATGCCAGAGAAGATAAGCAGTTTCTTCAAAAGTTGAGTAGCTGGCCAGGTCGTGAATGTCAACGCCAAAGTATGTCAGTTTGCCAAGTTTACCATCGAGGTCGCAGATGTACGAATTAGTTGCAACGATGTCTTCAAGGCCACCTGTGGTAATAGTCATTAAGAGTTCCTTCCAGGGAAAGTGCATGTTTCATTGAATGCAACCGGTACTCGGCAGGATAGGTTATCTCGAGCATCTGCTGCCTCCGCTTTGAAGCAGACAACTTTCAATACAACAAACTATTAGGTTTTATGTAAAGGTAATTATAATCCTCTAAGTTCTTCCATGTCAACGTGAGTCTTTTTCTTTCAAAAGTCGTCGTATGTGTTCCCCACCCCACCCCGAAGGAGAGAAAGAGCGTGGCGCGGCGGGAACCCGCCGCGCCACGCTCTTTCTCTCCTTCTTTTGCCGCCGCAGGCGGCAAGTCTTAGCTGAGCAATGTGACTTTTGAGAAGCCTATTTGATCTACTTGGGAAAAGTTGTAGTGTTGAAGCGTTTTGTTATGTGAGATAGCCTACTCTCTTAAAATATGTTACACTGGCTCAAACGAAACAAGAAGTAGCGAGGCTGCCAAATGGCAAATCTTGTGCGAGACGATGAAGAACAACTCATCGCCCGCAGTCAGCGTGGTGATGTCAACGCCTTTAATCAACTGGTATTGCGCTACCAGCAAATGACCTATGGGGCCGTCTTGCGTATGCTCGGCGATGCCGATGTGGCAGCCGATATTACGCAGGATGCTTTCATAGCTGCCTTTCGTGGCATTTCTTCCTTCCGGGGCGGTTCCTCATTCCGTGGCTGGCTACTTCGTATTGCCTCCAACCTGGTCTGTGATCACTGGCGCAAGATACAACGTCACCCTGTCGAGTCGCTTGAGGTACTTACCGACGAAGATGAGCCACATTCAGCCAGCGACATAGGTGCATTAGTGGAGACGGGACAGGGAAAAAATCCTGAAGAATATTTACTCAGCCAGGAATTACAGGAACTCATTCAGCGCGGTTTGCAAGAACTTCCCCTCGACCAGCGTATTGCGGTCGTTTTATGTGATATACAGGGGCTTTCCTACGAGGAAATTGCGACAACAACCCAGGCAACACTAGGGACTGTACGCTCACGTATCGCCCGCGGGCGGGCGCGTCTTCGCAATTACCTGTACCAGTACAGGGAACTTTTACCGCGTAATTACCGTCTACATACTAATACAGATTGAAACCAACTGGAGTACTGGCGTGCCTAAACACGATGATCGACACCTGACAACTACACAGCTTTCAGCTTTTATAGATAAGGAACTTTCAGAACAGGAACTGGCAGTTTGCAATGCCCACCTGGAAACTTGCCAGCAGTGTCAAAGCGCATTAGCGGGCCTGAAACAGACGGTAGCTTTCCTGCAAGCATTGCCAGAGCCTGCTTTGCCTCGATCATTTGCCCTTTCAGACAGATTTACCTACTTACAAGAACGTCCAGAACCCCAGGGAGAACAGCAAGCACGTGCAAATCCGCCGGTCAGGCGACGATCGGGGGGATATTATGTCCAGCGGTCATTACGTGTAGCAAGCACTATTGCCGCCGTAATAGGGCTGGTCTTTCTCCTGTCGGGCCTTCTCCCCATGCTTCCACATGGTGAGAGCACTTCTAATGGAGGTAGCGCTCCCTCGGCATCATCAGAGCAAAGACCGTCCCTCGTCCGACCTGGTATCACATCTACGAGCAGTGCAGCTACAGCTACTGCCCAAAAAGCGGTCTCCGCTGACCAGCACGGGACTCCTGTACGAACACACATTTCTTCACCAACTCCTGGTACCGGGAACGCGGCTCTGACTCCAACGCACATCAAGGGCGCCCCAAATCAAAGCCCATCAAAAAACACCTCGACCCAACCATCATTGCCAGTACTCGACCTGGGTACGCCCCTGGGACGGCAAGAGGCAGGCTTTACCCTCCTCGTCCTTGGTATCGTGGGTGTCCTCTTGACGAGACGCAGACAAAGGGAAAGAGAAAATCAACATTAACCAGGTAGCTTCGAAGAGGCTATTTTCCAACATTCCTTAGCAATTGACCAATCCTCCTGCGTTTGAACGATCAGGACACGCACGGTAGAATCGGCAGTGGCGATATCTTGATCGGCAGGGGATTGAGCGTTTTTTGCTGCATCGAGTTTAAGGCCGAGAAACCCAAAGGCTTTACATGCGCCCCATCGGACACTGGGCGCATGTTCACCTACGCCACCGGCGAAGACAATGGCGTCCACCCCCCCGAGCGTTGCCAGCATGGCACCTATAAAAGAGCGCAGACGATGTATATACATATCAAAAGCCAGCCTGGCCCGCTCGTTACCCTCACGAATAGCAGACAACACCTCGCGCATATCGCTGGATACGCCAGAAATCCCTTTGAGACCTGACTGCTTATTGAGTAAAGTATCGAATTGGTCGGGGGAGTAGCCCTTTTGCCGCATCAGGTAGGTGAGGATGCCCGGGTCAACTGTACCCGAGCGGCTCCCCATCATCAAGCCCTCCAAGGGTGTAAAGCCCATGGTGGTATCTATACTGCGACCGCCGCTAATGGCGGCTAGTGAACAACCATTGCCTATATGACAGGTAATCAGCCGCAGGGAGGCCAGGTCTCGTCCCAGGATCTGGGCAGCGCGGCCGGCACAGTATTGATGACTGATGCCATGAAAACCGTAGCGACGGATGCCTTCCTCAAACCATTCATAGGGGCCCGGGTACACCTGCGCAGCCATAGGTAATTGCGAGTGAAACGCGGTATCGAAGACTGCCACCTGAGGAACGTGCGGCAAAATGCGCTCAACGGCCTCGATGCCTTCCAGGTTGATGGGGTTATGCAGGGGCGCATAGCTCGATAAGTGCCTGATCGCATCCTTTACGGTTGGCGTAATCAACGTACTCTCGCGAAATTCTTGTCCACCATGAACGATACGATGCCCAACGATATCAATGTCCGAAGATTGAGCAAGCACCTGCGTTTTACCACTCCACAAAGTATTTAGCAGGTGTGCAGTCACGTCCTGGCGTGAATCCGTCTGGAGTTCCTCTTCCAGGGTCTGACCCTGAGCAGTGGTAATCTTCAGTTCGGTCACGCCCGGATGTTCAGCCGAGTCAGCAAAGGCCTCCCACAACGGAGCGATTGGCAGGTCTGGCGGCGTGTCCTCCAGTTCATACAGGCGGCTCTTCTGGCTACTTGAACCTGCATTCAGCACTAATATCTTCATGAAAAGTCCTCTTAGTCAGTCCATACCCAGTCGCGCACTTCTGGCATATCCTCGAAGGTCCTTCGTACATAGCTATGGTGCCTGGTAAGCATATCGTTACACTCTTGTATTAACGGTGGCGTGAGGTGTCGTACACGTGTCGCGCGTTGCATTGCTAAAATACAGAGATGATAACGGCTTACTTCATTGAGCACGACCATATCGAATGGAGTTGTTGTCGTTCCCTGTTCGTTAAAACCGCGCACATGGAAACGAACCGGGTTTGGGCGACCGTGAATAAGCTGGTGTATGGCTCTCTGATAGCCGTGAAAGGCAAACACGACGGGCTTATCTTCTGTGAAGTGCTCTATGAAGGTGGCATCATCCAGGCCATGAGGGTGTACATCTGGCGGGTAAAGCGTCATCAGATCAACAACGTTCACCACGCGCACCTTCAATTCTGGAATGTGATGGCGAAGCCACCACGCTGCCGCAACAGTTTCCATAGTCATGACATCACCGGCACATCCCAGTACCACATCCGGCTCAAGGTCACCTTCATTGCCTGCCCAGTCCCATATGGACAGACCACGGGTGCAGTGTTCAATGGCTTGCTGCATGTTCAGGAACTGAAGGTGCGGCTGCTTGTCGATGACAATGAGATTCACATAATTCCGGCTGCGGAAACAATGGTCAGCGACCGAAAGTAGACAGTTTGTATCTGGTGGTAGATAGACGCGCGAAATTGAGCCTTTTCTCGAAAGAGCAGTGTCGATAAGCCCTGGTCCTTGATGACTGAAACCATTGTGATCGTTACGCCAGCAGGTAGATGTCAGAAGAATGTTTATCGATGAAACAGGCTTGCGCCAGGGAAGGTCGAGCGCTCCTTCCAGCCACTTTGCGTGTTGAACCATCATCGAGTCAATAATCATGGCAAATGCTTCATATGAAGCCCATAAGCCATGCCGTCCTGTAAGCACATAGCCTTCTAACCATCCCTCGCAGAGATGTTCGCTCAGCACCTCCATTACCTTGCCAAAGGGAGAGAGGTGGTCATCAATCGGAATGATTTTCTCCTCAAAAGTGCGGTTTTCCACCTCGAAAACATCCCCAAGGCGATTTGAATTGGTTTCATCAGGACACATGAAACGGAAATTTTGTTGTTTGGCGTTCCTCGTGAAAATGTCTCGCATCATCGTGCCCAGCAAGCGAGTATTTCCATAGTACTCCGTGGAGGGCTTTTTGACTTCAAACGCATATTCCGTAAAGTCAGGCAGATCCAGATCTACCAGCAACCTTCCCCCATTTGCATGTGGATTGGCCCCCATTCTACGATCACCTTCAGGTGCCAGTGCTGCAAGCTCAGGGATGAAACGCCCCTGCTCGTCAAAAAGCTCTTCCGGTTTGTAGCTCCGCATCCACTCTTCAAGTATTTTCAAGTGCTCGGGATTTGTTTTCACATTTTCTACAGGTACCTGGTGGGCACGAAATGTGCCTTCGATAGGGACCCCGTCTATCTCTTTCGGTCCGGTCCATCCTTTAGGGCTGCGCAAGATGATAGCAGGCCATCTGGGGACTCCTGAGAAGCCGTTCCTACGAGCATCTTCTTGATACGAGCGAATTTTTGCATAGCAGGTCTCCAACGTTTCAGCGAAAGCCTGGTGCATACGCATGGGATCATCGCCTTCAACGAAGTGGACATCGTAGCCATGGCCTGAGATTACCTGCCGTATCGACTCGTCATCGTCACGCCCAAAGACAGTTGGACCAGAAATCTTGTATCCATTGAGATGCAAGATAGGTAGGACTGCTCCATCCCGGACCGGGTTCAAAAATTTGATGCTTTTCCATGAGCCTTCGAGGGGCCCGGTTTCTGCTTCGCCATCTCCAACGACGGCAGCAACGATCAAGTCTGGATTATCAAAAGCCGCGCCAAATGCATGGGCGAGAACGTAGCCTAATTCTCCTCCTTCGTGAATTGAGCCAGGAGTGGGAACACTCACATGACTTGGTACACCTCCAGGTGTCGAGAACTGGCGAAAGAGGCGGCGTATTCCTTCTGCATCTTGAGTGACCTGCGGGTAAATCTCTGTGTATGTCCCTTCGAGATACACATTTGCCAGCAGGGCAGGCCCACCGTGTCCTGGTCCTGCCAGATAGATCATATCAACATCATGCTCCTGGATGAGCCGGTTTAAATGGACATAAATGAAGCTGAGGCCAGGTGATGTTCCCCAATGCCCAAGTAATCGCGGTTTGATATGTTCGGGACGTAATGACTCTCTCAAAAGAGGATTATCCTGTAAATAAATCTGACCAACTGTCAGGTAGTTGGCTGCATTCCAGTATCTATGCATGAGGTTGAGGCGAGCCTGATTTATGTTTGACATAGTATCTCCCGTAAGAATGCTATGAGCACTAATATTTGATCTCTCTCTTCTTGACTCCTCACTGCCTCCGGCAGTTCGCAAGTATTTTGTGTTGGTTGCGGGCTTTGCCGCCTGCGGCGGCAAAGCCCGCAACCAACACAAGGAAGCGAGCGAGGCGCCGCAGGCGCCGAAAAATAACGACGCTCTCGTATAACCAATAGCGACAGTGCCTTTAGATGGTTTATGATCACCATGTCATACTATAAGCTATGAAACAGGAACCGACAAGATTAATGCCCTTCAAAGAACTTATATTTTTCATTTCTCCTACGCCGCGCGCTATGCGCATTGACGTTTTGACCAGCAAAGCTCTATTATAGTAATGCATGTAGTTTTTCGTAGATTTTACTATGGACATTCACATGGGAATTAAGGCAATGAACAACCTTTTTTTGCTACTCTATCCAGGCATCAATGTGATAGTGACTGGGCTTTTTGCCGGAATCGTGCTGCGCCAGTACGTACAGCGTCATCGCCTGTACCAGCTCTACTGGGGCATAGCGCTCTCAATGGCTTTCGTCGCGACGCTGGCATATGTATTTATGATAGTTGTGCAACCTGCCAGCAATACTGGAGTATTGTTCTTCCGCCTCTACTACATCCTTGGTGCCGCGCTCATGCCCTCCTGGCTTGGCCTGGGCAGCATTGCTCTGGTTGCCAGGGCTCATATCACGCGCATTTGCCTCGTCGTCTTGTGTGTGCTGAGCGTCCTGGCAGCATTACTCATCTCCATGGCCGGCGTTGACAGGCAGCAACTTGGCCATATTGCAGGCACACCAGGAGCCGGTATTCTGCAGCCCCAGTTAGGAGCATGGCTTATCACTATCATCGTCTTGAACACACTTGGTGTCCTGGCCGTGGTTGGCGTGGCTATCTACTCCGGCTGGAAACTCATACAACGGCAGGGAACAAGTTCCCTCCTCTGGGCTAATGTGCTCATCCTGGCAGGAGATCTCATCAATGCCGCGGCCGGCACCACCGCTCGCCTCGGGGTAAAAAACATTTTCTGGCTCGTGATGACCTTTGGCTGGATTGTCTTCTTCATTGGAGTACTGCTTGCCAGCCGTCCGCGCCGCCACGCCGTCACGCAAAACGAGACGAGCAGGCAAAGAATTTCAGCGCCAGACGCAGTGTCTCGTCCACATTGAGGTAAGCATAGTTACAGCAAAACGGCCGACCAACCGGTGGTCGGCCGTTTTGCTGTAACTATGCTTACTAACGATTAACCCGCCTGCAGTTCACCCAGCTTGACGCTGACCGTCAATTGTTGATTGCCCCGATAAACTTTTACTGACACTACATCGCCGGGGTTCTTGCTAAGCAATGCATCGCCCAGGGATGAAATGTCATTGACCGGCTTATTGTCGATCTGTACGATGACATCACCGGCTTGCAGGTGAGCCTGGTCCGCCGCGCCCTTCGGAACAACACTGACGATGAGCGCCCCGTGATCGATGGACAGGTTGTCTTGTGCGGCCAACGTTGCATCAACGCTCTCGACCCTTACGCCTAAAGCTGCTCGACCTGTATGACTGACTGTGCCAGTCTGGATGATCTGAGACGTAATGGACTGGACACGATTCGATGGAATGGCAAAGCCAACACCATTGGCCGGTGTGTTGAATTCAGGGTCAATGGCAG
>Ga0209577_10006887_pt1 | contig 10486 bp, 13 predicted proteins | sample GraSoiAngelo_109_FD_185874 | JGI IMG/M metagenome (GOLD analysis project Ga0209577, IMG submission 185874) | Grasslands soil microbial communities from the Angelo Coastal Reserve, California, USA - 14_0903_12_20cm (SPAdes) (version 2) | ecosystem: Environmental > Terrestrial > Soil > Grasslands...
GCGCGAAGATGAGCGCGGCGACGACGGCCATCCAGAGAATGCTCATCACGCCGAGCGCGAAGAGGACGACCATCAAGCCCCAACAACACCCGACGCAGTACGCGCCGTGCTCGGCGCCCATGCGGATAGCGCCGAGGACACCGTCACGCCAGCCCCCGAGCAAGAAGTGCAACGGCGAGCGGCAATGGCGCAGACAGATGCTCTTCAGCGGCGTCAGCTCGTAGACGCCGGCGATCGCGAGCAACGCACCTACGACGTACGGCCCGCCGCGGCTCCAATCGAGGAACTCGAGATCGAGCGCGCGGATGCCGCGATAAAGCGCATACGCCGCGAGTCCGTAGACCGTCCACACCGCCAGGTACGACGTCGTGAAGACCCACGTGGGGACGGACGGCGTGTTGCGACGCGCCCGCTCCGACGAGATGCGATCGAAGAGGAGCACCATCGGCGCGACGGACGGGAGCATCATTGCCGCCATCATCGTCACCCAGACACCGAGGTACCAACCGAGGCCTCCGAGGTCCGTACCGGGACCCGCATCCATCCCGCGCATCCGCTGAACCACCACGATCCACGTCGCGAGCGCAGCGCCCAGCAGAATCGCGCTCTGCTGAATGCGCCGGGCCGTCAAGTCTGTGCCCTCCGCGTTCCCGCGAGGACGCCGAGGTTCGAGACGATGAACGGGACCACGAAGTTGAGGCACATCTTGACCGCCGTCGTTCCGCCGGCGTGGCCGTTCACGATGACGTCCCCTTCGTTGATGATCGACAAGATGCAGCCCACAATTGCGGCAATCGTCAGCGTCCGCCTGAGGTTGGAAGGCGCCGAACACGTCTCGAGGGCCGCGCGTAGTTCCATTCGCGAGACGATACGCCGTCGGCCAAACCCCGCCAAGTAGATGGCCGTCGCGCTCGCGGCGGCGGCCGCGCTGCTCTTCGGGGTGCTCGCGGTCGCGATTCGCGTTGCGCTGCGGCGCGCGCCCGACCCCGACGCGGGCTCCCTCGCCACGACGCTCGTCGCCGGTTCGTTGTGCGCCGTGATCGCGGCGGCGTTCGGCGAGTGGACGCGCACCCCATGGCACGAGACGTGGCCGTTCTTCACCGCGGGAATCGTCACGCCCGGGATCAGCCAGCTCCTCTTCACGCGTGCAGTCCAGCTGATTGGCCCGTCGCGCACCACGATCCTCGTCGGCATCTCGCCTGTTCTGTCGGCCGTGATCGCAATCGCACTGCTCGGGGAGCCGGTGCGCGCCGCGCTCGTCTTGGGGACGCTTCTCGTCGTCGCGGGCGGGACGATGCTCGCCTGGGAACGCGGCGGCTGGCGCGGGTTGGTGTCCCTCGGCACAGGGCTCGGCACACTCGCCGCGGTTCTCTTCTCCGTACGGGACAACTTCATTCGTTGGGCGGAACGCGGTGACGCCGTGCCCGGCGTCGTGGCGGCGACATGCTCGCTGTCTGCAGCGACCGTAGCGATCGCGATCGTCGTGGCCGTCCGCGGCGAGCTCGTTCCGCGGACGCGTCGAGTCGCGCGTCCGTTTCTCGTCGGGGGCCTTGCCTACGGCGGTGCGTACGCGTGCCTATTGGCTGCGTTCGACCGCGGACGCGTGACCGTCGTGACGCCGCTCTACGCGACCGAATCGCTGTGGGCCGTCGTGATTTCGGCGGTCGTGTTGCGCGGCACCGAGCGGGTCGGGCTGCGCCTCGCCGCCGCGTCGTTGCTCGTCGTCGCTGGCGGGGCGCTCATCGGCGGATTTCGGTGAACGCTCCTGCGATCGCCTCGTGGCGCATGAAGCGCGTCAAATAGACGACGAACACGCCGAAGAAGATGATTGCCTGCTCGATCGCCATCGTGACGCCGGCGATCTGCTGATCCGCCAAGCGGCTCAGTCCCCACAAACGCCGGGGTGCCTGCGCATAGAAGCCGTAGACCGGATGAGGAAGCAGCGCGAGTAACAGGCCGAGCGGGGATGCGAGGACGAAAGCGGCAAAGAGGTAGAGCGCCTTGGCCCCGTCCGGGTAGCGCCCATGGACGACGGGCCACCACAGGCAGCAGCCGGCGACGAAGTAGCTCGTATGCTCGAGGTGCAGCAGGGAGTGCTGATGCGCGAGCGCCGCATCGTAGATCCGCGGGACGTGCCAGATGAAGTACGTGCCGAGCCAGAGCGGCAAGGCGACGAGCGGGTGCGTCAGTGCCCTGACTCCCAGTGTCTTCTCGAAGCGTCGCGCGGACGCTGCCGAGAGACCGAGAACCGCGAGCGCCGGAGCCCACTCTGCGACGACGACGTTTTGGAGGAAGTGTGCAAAGACGAGATAACGCACGGCGATGGTGTGCACCGGTGTTGCGAACACGCCCAGCAGAAGAAGCTGTGACGCGGCGAATGCAGCCCCGCGCCCGCGTCGTGCGCTCGATGCGAGGTACGCAACCGCGAGCAGCGGAACGGCGAGCGCCTCGGCATCGAGAGGCCACGCGTACGGGTGCATGCCGCTACGCTATTCGCGCGCGCCCGTGGTGTAGTGGTAGCACCGGAGACTTCCAATCTCCTGGCACCGGTTCGAGCCCGGTCGGGCGCTCTCGGCGGCCGGACTGCTCTGCTGATTCTCGTCGGCAGCCGTGGGTACTAAGCATCCGGTGCAAGAGAGCGAGGAGCAGCGGCACAACCGCGAGTTGATGGAGCTCCTGAACGAGCTTCGCGTCGCCCTCCCGGGCGTCCAAGTTCTCTTCGCATTCCTCCTCGCGGTCCCGTTCCAGCGCGGTTGGCCGCACCTCGCGCATCGCGACCGGGCGGTGTTCTACGCGGCGATGCTCGCGACGGCGGTGTCGACGGCTTTGCTGATCGCGCCGAGCTCCTACCACCGGCTGCGCTGGCGCGACCGCGATAAGGAGTTTCTCCTCGAGGCTTCGAACCGGCTCACGATCGCAGGTCTCTTCTGTCTGGCTGTCGCCGTGAACTGCGTCGTCTTCGTGATCTCGGACTTCCTCTACAGCTACGCCGCAGCAGTGCCGGTCACGAGTCTCGTGGCCGTCGTCTTCGCGACGCTGTGGTATGCGCTGCCGCTCAGGCGGGCGCGGAAGGACCGTCGGCGAGCTCGACCCGCTCGATAACCGCATTCTCGCGGGGCTTGTCTCGCGCGTCGCGCGGTAGTTCCGCGATGGCATCGACGACATCCAAACCGTCGGTTACTTGGCCGAAGACGGTGTGCTTGCCGTCGAGCCACGGACAGGCGTCCGCCGTGACGATGAAGAACTGCGAGCCGTTCGTGTTCGGGCCGGCGTTTGCCATCGCGAGCGCGCCGCGGACGACCTTGTGCTCGTTGAACTCGTCCTCGAACGAATAGCCCGGCCCGCCGGAACCGGTCCCGGTCGGATCACCTCCCTGGATCATGAAGTCCGGAATGACGCGGTGGAAGATGAGGCCGTCGTAGAAACCGTCGCGCGCGAGCTTCGTGAAGTTCTCGACGGTCTTCGGAGCCTCGCCGGGGAAGAGCTCGACGGCAATGGCACCGTGATTCGTATGGAGCGTCGCGTTCATCTGAGCGTCTCGGCGAGCGGCTCGATCGCCGACGCGGTCGGCTCGAGCTCGCCGGATTCGAGCCCGTTCACAATCGCTCGGGCGAGCTCCAGCGCCTCGCTCTCCTGATCGGGATCGAGCACCGTATTCACCGCCGCGAGCACGCGCCCCCCGAGGCGCAGCTCGACGTCGACCGTCTCGAGCTCGCCGCGCGGGATGTACGGATCCTCCGGAACGCCGACATGGACGGTGACGTGGCGGCCGTCAGGCAGCGTCGCAGCCTGGTCGACGGTTCGTCCACGAAGGCTCACGCCGTGAACAGTAGGCCACGCGGGGGTTCGACCGTAGGACCTTCAGGACGGCCAAATCCTCCTTTTGGCTGATGTTGACCAGAGTTCTGAGGCCGATGCCCAAGACATGGCCCGCAGTGCCGCTCGGTTTCTCCTCGTCTCCGCCGCTCTCGTCCTCTGCATCGGGGCACCGACCGCGAGCGCCCGCGTTCATCACAGCGCCAGTGCGATGGGAACGCTGCAGTCCGGCGTCCTGTCGGAGATCAATGCCACCCGCCAGGCGCATGGACTCCGTGCCCTCCGGCTTACGCCGAGCCTCTCGGCGGCCGCGCGCCAGCACTCCGTCGAGATGGCGAGCCGCGGATATTTCAGCCACAACTCGGCGAACGGCTCGTCCTTCGACAGGCGGATCGCGCGCTACTACCCGATGGGTGGATCGAGATACTGGTCCGTCGGCGAGAACCTCCTCTGGTCGTCCCCGGACGTGGATGCCGGAGGCGCACTGAACATGTGGATGAACAGCCCGGACCACCGCGCCAACATCCTGGCGGCGCGCTGGCACGAGATCGGCATCTCGGCGGTGCACGTGAACGTCGGCCCTGGCGTCTTCGGCAACGGCCCGGTCACCGTCATCACGACCGACTTCGGCGTCAGACGCTAGTCGCCGTTCTCCGGCGTGCGTCAGTGAGCCGCGGCCGCGCATGTCGCCCGCAGCGGCAAATGTTGTACGTGTCAGCCGTTACTCTGTTGCGCGAGCGCCTGTAGCTCAGCGGAAGAGCATCGGACTTCTAATCCGACGGTCGGAGGTTCGAATCCTCCCAGGCGCACTACGGTCGTAAGTCCGGCCGCTTCGCGGCCAGTCAGCAGCTCGGGCGATCGCCCGGATCGTTCAGCGCCGTCACAAGCACCGTGTTGACGTTCTTCTTGTCGAGGAAGGGAAGCGCGTTCTCGTTCTTCGGGATCGTCTGGTACTCGACGTCGACCGCGCCCGGTGGATATCTGAAGGCGAGCTGATCGCTTCGCACGATCTGCGTTACGCAGAACGGCTTCTCGACGTAGAACGTCGTACGCGTATCGCGCGGGAAGGGCTGGAGCGCGATTGTCTTCGCCCTCGAGAGACTCGTGCGGGCAGGCAGCGTGACGATGTAGCTGCCGCCGCTCTTGACGAGCCGGCGCCACTCCGGGCCTGTGATCTTCACGTGTCCGGACGTCGCCACGTTCACGAGCAGCGCCGTCACGCCGCCGATGATGACCAACAAGACCAGCACGACCTCGCGCAGCCTGAGGCGCGGGAAGATGTCGCCCACTGCCACGAAAAGACGCGTGGATACCCGTGTTGTTAGCGCTCGCGGCTCTCCGGGAAGCGAAGAGTGACCACGAGAGAAGGGGGGTCCATGGGAGGCCAGCTGAAAGGCAAGAAGATTGCGTTCCTGGCTGCCGACGCCTTCGAGGAGAGCGAGCTCACGAAGCCGTGGAAAGCGCTGAAGGACGCGGGTGCTGAGCTCGAGCTCGTCTCGCTCGAGGAGGGCGAGATCACCGCGCTGGACGAGCAGAACCTCAAGGCCGCGAAGAGAGTCGACGTAGACAAGACCGTCGAAGAGGCGAACGCCGCCGACTACGACGGCCTCGTCCTCCCGGGCGGAGTCGGGAACCCGGACAAGCTCCGGGCCGACGAGAACGCGGTGAACTTCGTCCGCGACTTCTTCGAGCAAGGAAAGCCCGTCGGCGCCGTGTGCCACGGACCGTGGACGCTCGTCGAAGCCGGCGTCCTGCGCGGACGCACGCTGACGTCGTATCCGTCGATTCAAACGGACATCCGCAACGCGGGTGGCACCTGGGTCGACGAGGAAGTGCACGTCGACCAAGGTCTCGTGACGAGCCGCAAGCCCGACGACCTCGACGCGTTCTCGAAGAAGCTCATCGAAGAGTTCGCCGAGGGCAAGCACGAAGGCCAGAAGCGGTCCGTGCATGCGGAGGCTGCTTCGTCGCCGAGCTAGCGGCAATCCTCGGCATCGACCGAACGCTCGTCGATGCCAACTACCAGCACGCACCGTGCCGGTACCGCGCCTTTCGGGAGCACGACATCGTGCTCCCGATCTGGCGTTTGCACTGCCACGTCAGGATGAGTGGGTCCAGGGATCTGAGGGACGACCTGGGTTCGACGCCGCTATCCTGAGCCTTCCACCTGGTGGCGGTAGCTCAGTCGGTAGAGCCCCTGGTTGTGGTCCAGGTGGTCGTGGGTTCGAGTCCCATCGCCACCCTCTCGCGTGAGCCGGGCCCCGTAGCTCAGTGGATAGAGCGACGGACTTCGAATCCGTGTGCGGAGGTTCGACTCCTCCCGGGGCCATTTTCCCGCGTTATGCCTTCCGCGCGATATCTGCTTGCATAAGAGCGGTGGCCGGTTTCCTAGCGACCGTGCTCATCTGTGATGACGAGCCTTCCCTACGGGAGCTGATCCGGATCAGCTTGAACGGGGACTACGAGTTCGCCGAGGCGGCGGACGGGATCACGTGCCTGGAAATGGCCCGACAGCTGCGGCCGGACCTCATCATCCTCGACATGATGTTGCCGGGCCGAAACGGCATCGACGTCCTTCGTGAGCTTCGGCAGGACGCGGATCTGGCAGAAACGCCTGTCGTCGTTTTGACCGCGCAGCCTGGGACCCGTGACGATGCTCTTCGCGAAGGCGCAACTCGTGTCATGGACAAGCCGTTCGATCCAGACGATGTCAGCGTTGCGGTGGAGGAGGTTCTCTCGGGGCCGACATGAGTGAGCACGGCAGCGCCTTGGGCGCGCCGTCCGATCTGGGGCCGGACGGAGTATCCATCAATGACGATGACGGAAGGGCACGGTGGGGGCTACTGGCCCGCATCGGCATTGCCGTCGGCGGCCTTGCCGCCGGATTGGTCGTCGTCTTCGCGCTGCTCATCGTCGCGGTCTCTGGTTTGCGTGCGCGCTCACTCGAGGCGCGTCACTCCGAGCAGGTGATCGCGACAGCGAATGGCGTCCAGACCCTGGTGATCGACTTCGAGACGGGCCTGCGCGGCTTTGCGCTCACGAAGAAGGAGCGCTTCCTCGATCCATGGCGGACCGCGCGAGCGCAATACCCGATAAAGATCAACTCACTGGTTGCGCTTACATCGGACGACCCGGTGGAGCAGCGCGCCGCGCGAGCGATCAAGCGCGAGATCGATGACTACTTTGCGGCTTTCTCGCCGACCTTGATTCAGTTCCTCCGCCGGAATCCAGGCGCTGCCGCGCTCGTGGCTGCCGCAGCCCCTGAAGTCGAGTCAATCCGGGCGAGGTTCAAGAAATTCTTGGCGGTCGAGGGGGCAGAAGGCGCCGTTCGGGCCAGGCGAGCGCGTGTGACGGCCCGGAATGCCGTCGTTGCCGCTGTCGTCGGCCTCCTCGTCGCGCTTGCCTTTCTCCTTGCGCTGGCGGTCTACCTCGCGCGCGATGTTGCGCGTCCGGTGCGGCTCGCCGCCGGTGCCGCGAAACGAATGGCTGCGGGTGATCTCACGGGACGGCTTCCGCTGGGTGGTCCCGGGGAGATCGGCGAGCTCGAGCAGGCGTTCAACTCAATGGCGGATTCGCTCCAGCGCACGCTGAACGAACTCGAAGAACGCAACCGGGCGCTGCTCGAAAGCGAACAGCTGAAGACCGAGCTCGTCAGCAACGTCTCGCATGAGCTACGGACGCCGCTTGCCAGCGTCCTCGGGTTCTCAGACGTGATGTTGAAGCGCGATCTCAGTCCTGCCGAGCAGCGGCACTACCTCGAGGTCATCCGAACTGAGTCAACCCGACTCGCCACGCTGCTCAACGACCTCCTCGACTTGCAACGCCAAGAACAGAGCGCGATGGAGCTCCGCTTGAGCGAGTTCGATCTCAACGAGCTACTCACCGTGCAAGTCACGCTCTATTCGGCTCAGAGCGACGCGCACGAATTAGTGCTCACGCCTTCGCAGGACAAGCTCATCGTCGAAGCCGATCGTGACCGGCTCGCGCAGGTCGTCGGCAACCTTCTTTCGAACGCAATCAAGTACTCCCCGAACGGTGGGCGCGTGGAACTGAGCTCGGCCCTCATCCGAGGTGAAGCGTGGGTTTGGGTACGGGATACGGGTCTCGGAATCGCGCGCGAGCAGCAAGCTCAGATCTTCACGAAGTTCTTTCGCGGTGACGCTGCGCGCGAGCGCGGCATTTCGGGTACGGGTCTCGGTCTCGTTCTCTCTCAGCAGACCGTCGAGGCGCACGGAGGAGCGCTCGGCTTCGAGAGCGAGGAAGGAGAAGGCTCGACGTTTTGGATTCGGATACCCGCGTCGCGCGGCGCCTCAACGGCAGCCCGCAACGATGCGGAGGCCCGTCACGGGGCTTAGGGTCGCGCCGTTCGGAGCAAAACCGTGGCCGCGGGCGGCGGTCCATCCACCCACACCCGTCACGTAGGCAACAGCGCCGAGCGGTTGGTTGTGGTCAGCCGGCCGACCGCACTCGGAGGTGAACCTCGTCCACGTACGGATCATCGAGCTCCGAGCGCGCGCGGTCGTCAGCAGGCACGAAGGAGCGGGAAGAGTGGCGTCGACGTATGTGTTGTCGTCGGACAGGCTCAGGTGGATGACGCTCCCGACGAGACGGACCTCGGCGATCTGTGCGATCACTTCCCAGGTCTGCCGCTGGAAGGGCGTCGTCCGTCGACGCGGAAGCAACGGCGGTGTCGCGCGCGCGACGAGTGCGCCGATCGTTGTCTTTCGAGGTGTCAACGAGACCTTGCCGCGATCCTGGTCGCTCAACGTGGACAAGCGCCAGGCCGCGCCTCCGCAGCTCGCCGCGTTCGGACGCGACGCGATAGCCAGCGACGCCGAAACGACCGTCGCGGCCAGCAATCCCGCAAGAAGGCCGATGACTCCGACCCGTTTCATTCGGTACCCCCCCGTTATGGACCCAGCGAGATCGTATTGCCTCAGTCGTTCGATTGCACGGCGAGGATCGCCGAAACGCCCGGGACCTGGGAAACGTCGGGTTTGCGAGGTGATTGCGGCTGACCTATTGAACCCGGCACCCCTGCGCGAGAGAATCGCCGCGACCCCGATCAGGAGGAGGAACTGTGGCGGCACACTCCGCGCACGAAGACGACACGCGGACGCTCCACCGGCTTGGCTACGCACAAGTGCTCTACCGCGAGATGGGCGGCTTCTCGAACTTCGCCATCTCGTTCACGATCATCTCCATCCTCGCCGGCTGCCTGACGTCCTACTACATCGGCTTTCAGTGGGGCGGACCGGTTGCCATCACCTGGGGCTGGCTGATCGTCGGCTTCTTCGTCGTCCTCGTCGCGTTAGCGATGGGCGAAGTTGCATCGTCAATGCCGACGGCCGGTGCGCTCTACTACTGGGCCTCGAAGCTCGGATCGCCGGCGTGGGGTTGGTTCACCGGCTGGTTCAATTTGATCGGGCAGATCGGTGTGACCGCGGCGATCAACTACGGCGCGGCGCTCTTCTGGACGTCGCTGATGAGCCTCTGGTTCCCCAGCGTGAATACGGGCAAGCACACGGTCTTCTTGACGTTCTCGGCGATCATGGCGGCGCAGCTGCTGCTGAACCTCAACGGCGTGCGATTACTCGCGGCGATCAACTCGATCTCTGCGTGGTGGCACATGGTCGGTGTCGTCGTGATCGTGTTCGTGCTCGCCATCGTCCCGAGCCATCACCAGTCGGCTCATTTCGTCTTCGCGCACACCATCAACAACTCCGGCTTCAGCGGGGCGAATTTCGCGCATCCCGTCTTCTGGTTCGTGTTCGGCCTCGGTCTGCTGATGGCCCAGTACACGTACACCGGCTACGACGCGTCGGCGCACATGAGCGAGGAGACGCGGAGAGCATCACGCGCGGCCGCCTGGGGCGTCGTCATGTCGGTCGTGATGTCCGTGATCTTCGGCTTCGTCCTGCTCGTCGCCGTGACGTTCGCCGTTCCCGACACGAAGGGGACGATCGCCGCGGGCGGATTCGCGGTCACCTACATCTGGCAGACCTCGATGAGCACCAAGTGGGCCGAGTTCCTGCTCCTGATCGCGTGCGTGGCGCAGTTCTTCTGCGGGCTTGCGTCCGTTACCGCAGCGTCGCGGATGATGTTCGCGTTCTCTCGTGACGGCGCGGTGCCCGGCGGCCGGCAGCTTTGGCGACGCGTCTCGCATCGGTACCGAGTGCCGGTGTACGCGGTGGCCGCGATCGCGTTCCTGTCGTGGGCGCTGATGATCCCCACCTACTGGAACAACACGGTCGGCTATCTCGTCGGCACGTCGATCGCCATAATCGGCCTCTACATTGCCTACGGCGTCCCGATCTACCTTCGGTGGCGCGCCGGTAGCGCGTTCGAGGCCGGCGCCTGGACGCTCGGCAAGCACTACAAGTGGATCAACCCGATCGCGTTCATCTGGATCATCTTCATCGCGATCCTCTTCATCATGCCGATCACGCCGACGGGAATCCCGTGGCACAGCGGCTTCGACTGGAACGTCGTCAACTACGCGCCGATCACCGTCGGCGGTGTGCTGCTTCTCGTCGGGGTGTGGTGGGCGCTGTCGGCCCGCAAGTGGTTCAAGGGACCGGTGGTCGAAGGCACCGAGCAGGAGCTCGAGCGCATCGAGGCCGCCTACGAGGGCACAGTCGAGCCTGCGACCGTACCCGGATAACGACAA
>Ga0209577_10006888_pt1 | contig 10486 bp, 10 predicted proteins | sample GraSoiAngelo_109_FD_185874 | JGI IMG/M metagenome (GOLD analysis project Ga0209577, IMG submission 185874) | Grasslands soil microbial communities from the Angelo Coastal Reserve, California, USA - 14_0903_12_20cm (SPAdes) (version 2) | ecosystem: Environmental > Terrestrial > Soil > Grasslands...
CGGGGGCGGGGGGCAGGCGCTGTTGAATGCGCGCGATCAGATCGCGCTCGGTGTAGTCGGAGACCGTGGCACCCGGGCGCCCGGCCTCATTTTTCACTGCTCGCGGGGCCCCACCCCCGCTCGCTGGCGCTGCGGCGCTCGCTGCGCTCGCTCTCCTCGCGCCGGCCGCGGGCGCTTTCACTGCTCGCGGGGCCCCACCCCCGCTCGCTGGCGCTGCGGCGCTCGCTGCGCTCGCTCTCCTCGCGCCGGCCGCAGGCGCTTTCACTGCTCGCGGGGCCCCACCCCCGCTCGCTGGCGCTGCGGCGCTCGCTGCGCTCGCTCTCCTCGCGCCGGCCGCGGGCGCTACTTCGCGTAGTCAACGGCTCGCGTCTCGCGAATCACCGTCACTTTGATTTGACCGGGGTACTCGAGCTCGTTCTCGATGCGGCGCGCGATGTCCTTCGACAGCCAGACGGCTTCTTCGTCCGAGATCTTCTCGCTCTCGACCATGATGCGGATCTCGCGTCCGGCCTGCAGCGCAAACGACTTCGACACGCCTTTGAACGAATCGGCGATGCCTTCGAGCTTCTCCAGCCGCTTGACGTACGACTCGAGGATGTCGCGGCGGGCGCCGGGGCGCGCCGCCGAAATCGCGTCGGCCGCCTGCACGATCATCGCTTCGAGCGACGGCCAGTCGATGTCCATGTGATGCGCCGCCATCGCCATCACGACGGCTTCGTTCTCGCCGTGCTTCCGCAGGAAGTCGATGCCGAGCTGAAGGTGCGTGCCTTCCATCTCGCGGTCGATCGCCTTGCCGATGTCGTGCAGGAACGCCGCGCGGACGGCGCAGTGCGCGTCGAGCCCGATTTCCCTCGCCATGATGCCGGCGAGTCGCGCGACTTCGGCCGAGTGCGCGAGGACGTTCTGTCCGTAGCTGGTGCGGAACTTCAAGCGTCCCATCAGCCGCAGGATCTCCGGATGCAGATCGTGAAGTCCGAGCTCGAACGCGACCGCGGCCCCTTCCTTTCGGATCGCTTCGTCGGTCTCGTCCTTGACCTTCTGGACGACCTCTTCGATGCGCGCCGGGTGGATGCGGCCGTCGGCGATGAGACGCTCGATCGCTCTCTTCGCGATCTCACGGCGGTAGGGATCGAAGCCCGAGAGGATGATCGCACCCGGCGTGTCGTCGACGATCAGATCGACGCCCGTCGCCAGCTCCAGCGCGCGGATGTTGCGTCCCTCGCGCCCGATGATGCGTCCCTTGAGATCGTCGCTCGGCAGATCGACGACGGAGACGGTCGTCTCGATGGCATGCTCGGCCGCCGACCGCTGAATCGCTTCGGTGATGTAATGCTTCGCGCGATCGACCGCCGTCTCGCGCGCCTCGGCGTCGAGCCGCTTGAGGAGATTGGCCGCATCGTGGCGGGCCTCGCTCTCCATCTGTTTGATCAGGAGCTCTTTGGCTTCGTCGGCCGTCAGACCCGCCACCCGTTCGAGCTCGCGCTGCTGCGTCGCGACCAGCTGCTCGTACTTGGCCGCCGCCGCCGCCGCCGATTTCTCGCGTTCGCTGACGGCGCGGTCGCGCCCGTTCAACTCCTTTTCGAGCCGTTCGATCGCGGCCTGGCGTTCGGTGAGTCCCGCTTCGCGCTTGCCGAGCGCCTGTTCGAGCATCGCCGACTGCTGTCGCTCCTGGCGCGCCTGGCGCTCCGCGTTCATCAGAATGTCGTGCGCTTTTTCCTTCGCCTCGAGCAGCGCCTCTTTCTTGCGCGTCTCGGCGTCGCGCTCCGCGTCCCTGCCGATGCGCAGCGCCTGCTCCTCGGCGCGGCCGACGGTTTCGGCCGCGATGCGTTTGCGGTTGGCGACCCAGACGGCAAAGACGAGGATGGCGCCGACAATCGTGACGGCGGGAACGACGAGGCTGGTCAGTGTCGGCAACTCGCGTTCTCCGGGGTCAGACCCTTCGAGATCAGACCTGCGTCTGATCCCGCCAGGCGCCGCGCGACTGAGGCGGACGAGAAGGAAGGCCCCGCTTTGCCGTGTGGGGAGGTCGATGAACCTGCGAAAGCAGGTGGAACCGCTAGTAAAAGCCGCGCTTCAGGCTTCCTCGCTACAGAGGCATGCACACCACGCGGCGTCGCGACTCACTTGGGTGATACGTTGGCTCAAACGAGCCTGCCGCCATCACGCGCAAAGCAGGGAACTCAAACGCTCGAAGGATCTTAGCGTAAGGTTCGCAGGCTTCGCAAGGATCTGCCGAGCTTACTCGGTCCGCAGCGCCGCGATCGGGTCGACGCGCGTTGCCCGCCGTGCAGGAATGTAACTCGCGGCTGCCGCTACCGCCGCGAGCACCGCGGTTGCAGCGGCGAACGTCGGCATATCGGTCGGGGAGGCCCAAGAGCATGCTGCGCATGACACGGGCCAGTGGAATCGCCGCGGCGATGCCAATCGCGATGCCCGACGCGACGAGCTTCAGGCCGTGCGTCACGATCATCCACACCATGTCGCCCGACTGCGCTCCCGGCGCCACGCGGATGCCGACCTCCTGCGTTCTTTGCGTCACGTAAATAGGAGAGCAGCCCGAAGACGCCGACCGTCGCGAGCACGATTGCGAACGTCGCAAACGCGCCGAGAAGCACCGTCCGGAATCGCGGTTGTGCCACGATGTCCGATGCGAGCCTAGACAGCGTGCCACGTGGATCACATCGGCCGATCCGCGAATTTCGTGTTGTCGTCGAGCGTCTAGGGTCGAAGGGGTGCGTCGCTTACTGTTCGGCCGCGGCCAGGCTCGTCCCTCGGGGAACATGGAAGGTCACGCGGTCAGAACGCGATCGAGCAGGCGCTCGAGCTCGCCGGCGCGTTCGGCCAGCTCGCCGTCGCGTGCGCGGTTGATGTCTCGGCAACGGAAGAGCTCGTCTGCAATGTTGAGCGCCGCAAGCACGGCGAGGCGAAGCGAATCGCCCGTGGGCGTGGACTCGGACGCCGCCCGCATTTTCTCATCGACGTACGCCGCCAGCCGCGCGACGTACTCCTGATCCAGCGAGCTGCGGATCGGATAGCGTTGCCCGGCGATTTCAACAGGGATCACACGTCCCTCTGACATAGCTATCAGCTATCGGCTATCAGCTTTCGGCTGCCGTCATCGGGCTTTCAGCCCAAAGCGTCAGCCGAAAGCTGGTAACTGAACGCTAGAGGTTCAGCCCTTCGAGCTGTTCGAGCATCTCGGTCACGCGCGTGCGGATGACGTCGCGCTCTTCCTTCAGCGTCGACAGCTCGGAGGTGAGGCCGTCGTTCGAGGCGAGGCGCGCGCGCATCGAGTCGAGCTCGCGCGAGAGGCGCTGGTTTTCCTGATCAGCGCGCGCCTGATCGGCCTTCATCCGTTCGACAAGGCCGACGAGCAGCTTCACCTTCTCCTCGAGTCGATCGATCGGTTCGAGCTCAACGCTCCGCGTTGCGGTCTTCGTTGCCATACGAACAATCCTCGAATTGGATAATCGGGTAATTGGATAATCGAGTAATCGAGTAATCGGGTAATCGGGTAATCGGGTAATCGGGTATCGGGCAATCGGGTAATCGGGTAATCGACAATTGGGCAAATTGGGCGATCGAGCAAAACAATTAACAATTACCCGATTATCCAATTACCCAATTACCCAATTACCCAATTGAGCCTACCTCTGGACCGCTCCGTGTTCGCGCACGAGCGCGCCGAGAATCGTCTCGAAGCTCTGTTGCACTTCCGCGTCGGTCAGCGTGCGCTCGCTCGATTGGAATGTCAATCGGATCGAGAGGCTCACCGCGCCTTCGGGCACGCCTTCGCCTTGGTACCGATCGAAGAAGCTGATCGCGGCAAGCGGCGCCGGCACGGCGCGGGCGGCGCCGTGAATCGTGCCACGAATGATTTCCGCAGGCAAGCTGTCGGCGACGACGATCGAGACGTCGCGCACGACGAACGGATAGCGCGGGATCGGGCGCGCTGCGTCGCTCGCCGGCGCGCGTACCGCGGCAAGCCGATCGAGATTCAATTCGACGACGAACACGCGATCGTGCCGCGGCAGGCCGCGCGCATCGGCGATCGCGGGCGACACCTGACCGATGAGCCCGATCGCTTCGCCGCGCGCCGGACCGTCGTCGACGACAATCGATGCGGTCTGGCCGGCGACGAGAAAAGGCTGCGACGCCGGTTCGCATCGCACGCCCACGCCGAGCGCGTCGCACACCCGTTCGACGACGCCTTTCACGTCGAAGAAGTCGACGTCGCGCGCGCCTCCGGACCAGTGCTCGGCTGCCGCGTTGCCGGTCCACGCCACCCCGAGCGCGCGCGTCTCGCCGCCGGGCGCGAACCTGGTCCCGATCTCGAAGAGGCGCACGTCGCGGCGACCGTGACGCCGGTTGTGCGCGACGGCGTCGACCAGTCCCGGCAGCAGCAGCGGACGAAGCGTGTCGAACTTCGCTGAGAGCGGGTTCGCGACGGCGACGGGCATTGCGCCGCCGAGGACCGAGGCGAACGGTTCCGCTGCCTTCGCCTCGATGAATGCGAACGTGATCGCTTCAGACGCGCCCGCAGCCGTCATGACGCGCCGCACGACCTGATCGCGCGCGATGCGCGGGTCGGGGGCCGGCGCCGGCGCCGTCGCAACCGGGAACGTCGCGTCGAGCCGATCGAAGCCGTAGTGGCGGCCGACTTCCTCGATCAGATCGGCCTCGCGCAGCAGATCCACACGGAAGGTTGGCGCGACGGTTTCCCAGCCGTCGGCGTTCGCCCTCACATCGAGCCCGAGCGCGCGCAGAATCCGTTCGACGTCGCCGTCCGGCACCTGCGCGCCGAGCAGCTGGCCGAGCCGCGTTCGCCGCAGCACGATGCGAACCGGTCCTCGTGGCTGCGGGTAACAGTCGACGACCGGCACGGCAATGCGGCCGGCGCCAATCTGGGCGATCAGCGCAGCCGCGCGCTCGATGGCCCTCACCTGCGCGCCGATGTCGGCGCCGCGCTCGAACCGCGCCGAGGCTTCGGTTTTCAACCCGAGGCGCTTGCTCGTGCGCCGCACGGACGAGGGCTTGAAGTACGCGCTCTCGAGCACGATGGCCGTGGTCGACGCCGACACTTCGGATGCCGCGCCACCCATCACGCCGGCAATCGCCTGTGCGCGGTCGCGATCGGCGATCACGAGCATGTCGGGATCGAGCTTCCGCTCGACGTCGTCGAGCGTGACGATGCTCTCGCCTCGTTTCGCGCGCCGTACCCGAATCTCGGGACCCGCAAGCTTCGCGAGATCGAACGCGTGCATCGGCTGGCCGATTTCGAGATTCACGTAGTTGGTGATGTCGACGATGTTGCTGATCGGCCTGACGCCTGCGGCGTGCAGCCGTGCGGTGAGCCATCCAGGCGACGGACCGATCTTCACGTCCGCAACGGCGCACGCGTACCGGGGACACAGCTCCTGGTCGTCGAGATGGATCGCGAGCCGGTCGGAGCGGCCGGTGGCCAGCGACGGTGTTTGTTCCCGGTCGCGAAGCGGCAGGCTGTAGGTCGTGGCGATTTCGCGCGCGAGACCGATCACGCTGAGACAGTCGGGTCTGTTCGCCGTGATCTCGAAATCGATCACGGCGTCCCCGCCGTCGAGCGCCTCCATCGACGCAACCTCGAATCCGCGGATGCTCAGTTTCTCGGCGATGTCTTCGGCCGGCGCGTCGAGGTCGACGAACTCGCGGAGCCAGGACAGAACTAGTCGCACGTCAATACGGGAACTGCTCGAGGAATCGAAGGTCGTTCTCGTAAAAGAGACGGATGTCTTCAACCTGGTATCGCAGGATCGCAATCCGCTCGATGCCGATGCCCCACGCGAATCCGGTGTATCGCTCCGAATCGTAGCCGACGGCTTCGAAGACCGCCGGGTGCACCATGCCGCAGCCACCCAGCTCGATCCAGCCGCTCTTCTTGCACATCGCGCAGCCCACGCCGTCGCACTGCCAGCACGAGACGTCGAGCTCCGCGCTCGGTTCGGTGTACGGGAAGAAGCTCGCTCGGAATCGCAGCCGGATGTTCGGCGAAAACATCTCGCGTGCGAACGCGAGCAGCGTTCCTTTCAGGTCGGCGAGCGAGATCCCTTCGCCGACGACGAGCGCTTCGACCTGGGCAAAGGCTGGCGAGTGCGTCAGGTCGAGGTTGTCTCTTCGATAGACGCGCCCGGGCGCGATGATGCGAATCGGAGGCTGGTGCGCCTGCATGTAGCGGATCTGCATCGTCGACGTGTGCGTGCGAAGCAGCGTCCGCTCGCGCGCGTCGCCGTCGAGCCGCGGCATCGGCGTGGCGAGATACAGCGTGTCCTGCATGTCGCGCGCAGGATGTTCGGCCGGCATGTTCAACGCGTCGAAGCAGTGCCACTCGTCCTCGACTTCCGGACCTTCGACGACGGTGAAGCCCATGCGCGTGAAGATCTCTTCGAGCCGATCGCGGACGACGGTGAGTGGATGGCGATGCCCGAGCGCCGGCAGGCGCCCGGGGAGCGTGACGTCGACCGCGCCGGCAGGTCGGGCGGTCGCGGCGGCGTGCTCTTCGTACTGCGTCCAGCGGGCTTCGATCGCCTGTTTCAGCTCGTTGGCGTAGCGGCCGATGTTCTTTTTCTGATCCGGCGGCGCGCTCGCGATGAGCTGCATCCACGAGGCGGTGACGCTGTTCTTGCGTCCGAGATAGCGGTCGCGAATCGACTGCGCGTCGCGCGGGGACGCCGCCGCCGCCAGCTCGCGCTCGAATGCGGCGACGTGCTGCGCGACCGATTCAGCATTGGGAAGGAGATCGGCCGGCACGCCGGCGGCCCTATGAGGCGCGGGCCGCGGTTTTTGCGGCCGTCTTGGCCTGCTTCGCGAGCGTCGCGAACGCCGCCGGCGACGACACGGCGAGCTCCGACAGGCTCTTGCGATCCAGCGCGACGCCGGCGTTCCTGAGCCCGTTCATCAGCTGACCGTAGGTGAGGCCATGTTCGCGCGCGGCGGCATTGATGCGGACGATCCAGAGGCGCCGGAAGTCTCGCTTCTTGCGGCGGCGGCCGACGAATGCGTACTTCAGCGCGGTGTCGACCGACTCTTTCGCGGCGCGATACAGCTTGCTCTTGTTGGCGTAATAACCCTTCGCCAGACCAAGCAGCTTCTTGCGCTTCGCGCGGCGAACCGTTCCTCTCTTGACGCGGGGCATCTCGAATCTCCCTAATCGCTATTTCCTAAGCCCGAAGCCCGAATCCCGAATCCCTATTTGTAAGGCAGCATGCGCGCGAGCTTCGGCGCGTCCACGTCCGCCACAGCGACCGTGCCCCTGAGCTTTCGCTTCCGGCTGGTCGTCTTGCTGCTCAGGATGTGCTGCTTGAACGCCTTGCTCCGCAGGAACTTTCCGCGCTTGGTTCGCTTGAACCGTTTCGCGGCGCCGCGGTGCGTCTTGATCTTCTGTTTGGGCATCGTTCCTCTCTACGTCGTCGTCGTTTGCCTTGCCACCGGCTTGGGCTTCCCACCGCCCGTCGGAGGACGCCGGCTCAGGATGGTGTGCATCTGGTTCCCTTCCATCCGCGGCATCGTTTCCGCGACCGCCACGTCGCGCAGCTCGTCGACGAGCCGCTCGAGGATGCGCCGTCCGATCTCGGGATGCGCCATCTCGCGCCCGCGGAAGAAAATCGTCGCCTTCACCTTGTCGCCGTCTTCGAGGAAGCGCTCGATGTGCTTCTTCTTGAACTGATAGTCGTGCTCGTCGACCTTCGGGCGGAACTTGATCTCCTTGACCTCGATCACCTTCTGGTGCCGCCGGGCCTCGCGCGCGCGCTTCTGCTCCTGGTACTGGTACTTCCCGAAATCCATGATGCGGCAGACCGGCGGGCTGGCCGTCGGCGAGATCTCGACCAGGTCGAGCCCCTTCTGCTTGGCGATCGCGAGCGCCTGCGGCGGCGGCATGATGCCGAGCTGCGCGCCGGTGTCGTCGATCACGCGGATTTCGCGGACGCGAATGCGTTCGTTGACCCGCACGCGGTCGTCACGGCGGGGACTACTGGTAAAAGCGATAAAGCCTCCTTACTGAAATGACGTTACACGCATGGCATCCGGAGCGGGATGTCCCGCCGCACGTTCGACTCTTCCTTTGTTCGCGATTTCGTCGCGCGCGGCCGCGATGAACGGATCGATCGAGCTCGAACCTTTGTCGCCGCCAGACCGTTCGCGCACCGACACCGTGCCTTCAGCGGCTTCGCGATCCCCGACGACTAGCATATAAGGGATCTTCTGCAGCTGCGCCTCCCGGATCTTGAAACCGATCTTCTCCTGCCGGTCGTCGAGATCGGCGCGCAAGCCGGCCGCTTTCAGCCGATCGCGCACGCCCGCCGCGTACTCGATGTGCCGATCCGCGATCGGCAGCACCGTCGCCTGCACCGGCGCGAGCCACAGCGGAAACGCGCCGGCGTAATGCTCGATGAGGAGTGCGATGAAGCGCTCGAAGCTGCCGAAGATCGCGCGGTGAATCACAATCGGCCGATGTTCCCTGTTATCGGGGCCGATGTATTTGAGATCGAAACGCTCCGGCGCGTTGTAATCGAGCTGGATAGTCGCACACTGCCACTTGCGGCCGATTGCGTCAGTGATGTCGAAATCAATCTTCGGGCCGTAGAATGCACCGTCGCCTTCGCTGATCGTATACGGCTGTCCTGACTTGTCGAGGGCGCTCTTGAGCTGTGCTTCCGCCGAGTCCCATGTTGCAATTTCGCCCATGAAGTCGGGTGGCCGGGTGGACAGCTTGGCCGTGTATTCGAGCCCGAAGTCGCCGTATACGCGTTGCACGAGTCCGAGCATCCGTTCGACTTCGTCGCCAATCTGGTCCTGCATCAGGAAACTGTGGCCGTCGTCCTGAGCGAACTGACGCACGCGCGTCAGGCCCGCGAGCACGCCGGACGCTTCGTTGCGATGCAGCGGTGTCTGCTCGTGAAACCGCAGCGGCAGCTCGCGGTAACTGTGCGTCCGGCTCGCGTACAGCAGGTATTGGCCGGGGCAGTTCATCGCCTTCATCCCCATCTGCTCGTTTTCCGATTCGATGAGGAACATGTTCTGCCGGTAGTGCTGCCAATGGCCCGACATCTCCCACAACGCTTTGTTGTAGACGAGAGGCGTCTTGACCTCGATCCAGCCGGTCGGCAGCAGCACGTCGCGCATGTAGCTCGCGAGCGTGTTGTACAAAACCGTCCCCTTGCCGTCCCAAAAGGTCGCGCCAGGCGCCCAGGGATGGAAGATGAACAGCCCGAGCTCCTTTCCGAGCTTGCGGTGGTCTCGTTTCTTCGCCTCTTCGATCTGCGTGAGGTACCCCTTCAGATCCTTGTCGGAGACGAATGCCGTGCCGTAGATCCGCTGCATCGGCGCGTTGCGCGCGTCGCCTTTCCAGTACGCGTTCGACGTGTTCAGCAGCTTGAACGCCTTCAGCTTTCCGGTCGACGGCACGTGCGGACCGACGCAGAAATCGATGAAGGTATCAGGATCCTTGATCGTGTAGCAGGAGACTTCCTTCTGGCCTTCGGTCTTCTCCTCGATCAGCTGCACCTTCAGCGGCTCGCCGCGCGCGGCGAAGAACTCCTTCGCCTTCTCCCGCGGCCACAGCTGCCGCTCGTACGGCAGATCCTGCGCCGCGAGCTCCTTCATCTTCTTCTCGATGAGTTCGAGATCCTCCGGCACGAACGGCCGCTCGACGACGAAGTCGTAGAAGAAGCCTTCGTCGGTCGCCGGCCCGATGCCGCACTGCGTGCCGGGGAAGAGATTGGTCACCGCGGCGGCGAGCAGATGCGCCGTGCTGTGACGGTAGAGCGGCAGCGCCTCAGGGCTCTTGTCCGTGACGATCCGGACCGCGCCGTCTTTCTGCAGAGGATAGGAAAGATCGACGAGCCTGCCGTCGACGACCGCCGCGAGCGCGGCGCGCGCAAGGTTCGGAGAGATCCCTTCCGCCACGTCGCGGACGGGTGTGCCTGCGGGGACGCTGCGACTCGACCCGTCCGGAAGCGTGATGCTGACTTGGCTCATGAAACGTCGGAGAGGTAAGGCCCTTCGACTCGAATGGTAGGCACGGGTGGACTCGAACCACCGACCTCCTGCGTGTCAAGCAGGCGCTCTAACCTCTGAGCTACGCGCCTACATTTCAAAAATCAGGCGTAAAAACGAACCCTGAGTATAACAGAATCGGGTAATTGGGTAATTTGGTGATTGGGTAATTGACGGGACGATCGGGCGTTGGATTCGTTCAATTACTCGATTACCCGACTATCCAATTACCCAATTCTCAAGCGGCTTTCTTCTCGCTGAGCCGTTCGATCGCCTTGTCGAGAATCGGATCGGCAGTCGGCGGCGGCGCGCCGAATTCGGTGACGTCCGGTTCGTCGACGGCCACGGTCGGGTCGAAGCCTTTTTCGTGCAGCGGCACGCCGGAAGGCGTGAGGTAGCGCAGCGTCGAGAGCCACAGGCCGCTGCCATCGGGAAGTTTGATCAGCTTCTGCTGTGC
>Ga0209577_10006890_pt1 | contig 10483 bp, 7 predicted proteins | sample GraSoiAngelo_109_FD_185874 | JGI IMG/M metagenome (GOLD analysis project Ga0209577, IMG submission 185874) | Grasslands soil microbial communities from the Angelo Coastal Reserve, California, USA - 14_0903_12_20cm (SPAdes) (version 2) | ecosystem: Environmental > Terrestrial > Soil > Grasslands ...
GTCTCCGCGGTCCGCAAATTCTTGTACTGCAGCTCTGCAAAGACCTGCGCCAGGATGTGCTCCAGTTTTTCCGGCGCAATCACGTACTTCAGCCACGGCCAGTTCTTGTCATACTGCGTCATCGCCACAAAAAACAGATGCTTCGGCCGCTTAGCATCGGCAAACTTATCGAAGTCCGGCGCCGCAAGCGCGTAGGTCATCTGCCGCGCGCGGTCCGCCCGGAAGTTGTAGAAGATCACTGCATCGTCGTCGTGAATCAGTCCGACCGGTGTGGCAGAAGCTCCGCTCCCCTTGGTCACTACGATCGGCTTGATAAATTCATCCGTCACTTCCGCTTCATAACTCCGCTCGAGCGCCGCAACAGGATCATCCGTCCTCGTCTCCGCTTCGCCGTGAACCAGTGCGCGATAAGCCAGCTCGACGCGTTCCCAGCGGTTGTCGCGGTCCATCGCGTAGTAGCGCCCCACCAGCGTTGCTGTCTCGCCTACTCCCAGCTCGCACATCTTTTGCTGCAACTGACGCACGTAGTTGCGCCCGCTGTTCGGCGGCGTGTCGCGTCCGTCCATGAAGCAGTGCACAAACACTCTTTCCACTTTTTGCTGTTTCGCCATCTCCAGTAGCGCAAACAAATGTTGAATGTGCGAGTGCACCCCGCCGTCGCTCAGCAATCCCAAAAAGTGCAGTTGCCGGGCCCGCCCGCGCTCCATCGCCTGCTGAAAAAGCGGCACGTTCGGCAGTTGCTTATTCGCGATCAGCAGGTCGATCCGGGTAATGTCCATGTGCACGATTCGCCCCGCGCCCATGTTCATGTGCCCCACTTCGCTGTTGCCCATCTGGCCTTCCGGCAATCCCACAAACGGCCCGGAGGTATGAATCAAGGTATTGGGAAACTTTTTAATCAGTTCGTCATACCTCGGCTTGCGCGCCAGCGCGATCGCGTTTCCTTTCGTCTCAGCGCGGTATCCCCATCCATCCAACACCGTCAACACAATCAGTCTCGGTCGTTTGCTCATAGTGGTTAAGAATACCTACACTTCGCCGTCAGTGTCATTTCACAGGAGCGAAGGTCTGACCAAACCTAGGAGGGTGGGTCACGCGACGACCGAGCGCATCGTGTCGGAGAATCGCGTGATGAGTTCACGCTTCTCGGAAAGTTTGTTCCAGGCGATTCCAATTTGCCATTCCGCTTCGGCCATTGGCAGTGGATGGAAGCTCACTCCGGGCACACTCATTCGCATGGCAGAGCGGGGCACCAGTGAGACGCCGAGGCCGGCTCGGACCAAATTCAGGATCGTAAACGTTTCATTCGCTTCCTGAATAATCTCTGGCATGAATCCGGCGCGGCGGCACACGGCAAGAACATGGTCATAGAATGTCGTTGATGCCGCCCGGGCTATAAGGAGGAATGGCTTGTCTCGCAAGCAGGCCAAGCCGTCTTTGGCTCGGTACGGCGTTGAACGAGGAACTGCTACAACGAGCCGCTCCCGGATGAGAGGCAAACTCGAGAGTTCCGGGCGAGCCACCGGCAAGCGGATAATCCCGATGTCAATTCGCTCTTCCAGCAGGGCCCTGGTTTGCGCTGGAGTGGACATATCCCGCATCTGTATTTCCACTCCAGGATAGCTCTTCCGGAACCGCAAGATCGTTTGCGGCAGAATTTCGGACGCCGATGCAATCCCGAATCCGATCCGGAGCGTCCCCGCTCGTCCCTCTGCTGCATCGCGCACTCGGCCCAGTGCCGCTTGCGAATCTCGCAGCAAGCGCTCGGCTAAAGGGATCAGCACACGGCCCGCCTCCGTCAGCACAACCTTTCGGTGCGTCCTTTCAAACAGCGCTCCGCCCGTTTTTTCCTCCAGCCTCCGGACTTGCTTGCTTAGCGCCGGCTGCGATACAAACAGACGCTCTGCAGCCCTTCGAAAATGGAGCTCCGAAGCCAGCATCAAGAACGAGCGCAATTCATCCAAGTCAAGGGTCATGCCAATAAGTTATCACGCATGCACAATCGATTCATTGGACGAATTTCAAAAAACCACCGAGAATCCTTCGGGAGGGCCGTAATGAATGCCGGACCGATCGACTTGCTCACCGGCCGTCGAGAAATCAGCGCCGTGATTCTCGACTACGGCGAAGTTCTCTGCTCCCCTCCTTCCCCTGACGCTATTGCGGGCATGGCGGGCGTCCTTGGCATTGACGCGCAAAACTTTCTGGCCATCTACCGTTCCTCGCGCAACCCCTACGATCGCGGCGATCTCACGGCGCATGCCTATTGGGTCGAGTTTGCGCGCCGCGCCAACGTCCCCATCGGTCACCAGGACATTCGAAAACTCCGCCGATTGGACGTGGCGATGTGGAGCAACGTCACAGAGGAAATGACGGAATGGCTCGCGCGCGTCCACTCGGGTGGCTTTCGAACCGCTATTCTTTCAAACATGCAAACGGATATGGCTGCCCACACCAGGAACAACTTCGCTTGGCTGCGCCACATCGATCACCAGGTTCTCTCGTGCGAGGTACGTTCCATCAAACCGGATCCGGCCATCTACCGGCATGCCCTTTCGCTGCTGGAAGTTCCGCCCTCGGAAGTGCTCTTCGTCGATGACCGCGAGGAAAACATTCAAGCCGCTCGTTCCGCAGGCATCCGCGGGATTCTCTTCCAATCCGTCTCACAATTCCGCGTTGAGCTGCAAGCGCTTGGTTTTCCGATTCTCCCCGCACCCGGCTCCGCCGGTCAGCGCTCACCGGAATGAGCATGGTCCCACCTGTCCTTTGGTCCAGTTAAGTCATGCATCGCCGCCGGCATGGGCCAAACAGCGGTGAGATTTTCCACCTCTATAATGGAACCATCGGCGGAGGTGCCCATGATTCTTCCCATTGATTGTGATCTCTTCGGTTTTCTATGGACCACCGCAACCGTGGTTTTCGGGAGCAAGCCTAATTTGCGAAAGAATTCGCGCCCCATCCCCCTCCGCTACCAAAGGGAGGTCGTCGCCGATTCTTCCTTGTCTGATGCACAGAAAAAATACCTTGCGCCACTCGATTCACAACTCGAGGCATTGAACTACCGCCCTATGTGCACCTATCGAGTGACGAATTACGGAGCGAATTTGCTTCGCGAGTATTCGAATCCGGCTGACCCTGCAAGCTGCACACTGACGATCGTGGAGGTACAAACCAACGTCAACGGCGTCAAGGGCGTGAAAAACAGTCACGTTGTCAATTTCACGACGCGCTTTTCGGGCGGCAAGTGGCTCACCACTCGCAACATGGAGCTCAAGACGGTGATGGACACGCCTGATTACCGCATCGTTCTGGAGTGCCCGCACGTCACTGATCTCGCGCAATTGAAGAACAAGCATGACGCGCGCTCCGCTTCCTTGGGAACTCCGGTTTCACCGCCGCGCGATGTCGAGAGTATTTTTGCGGAAGGCCAGATGGACCACGAGCGCTTTTCGGGTTACCAGGTGCAGCGCGGTATCCTGCGGCTGAATCCGCAGGGAGATGCATATCTCATTACGGACAAAGCTTTCAACCGCGGGATTCGCAATTTCTTCAATCCCTTCGCGCACCGCATCTCGCTGGCGACTGTTCTTTTCTCCTTGTTGATCGGTGCGGTGCTTCCTTTGTTCGGCATATTGAAGCTTGCGCCGGCGGTTGCAGAAAGGCTTGGCCCGGCCCCGGCCGTGGGCTTCAACCCGTCCACGCTGGCGATTGCAGCCTGTTACGCTTTGGCGGGGATCATTCTGGGCTTCATCGGCGAAGCGCAATCGTACGTGTGGGTGATGCTCATCACCTATGCACCGGCACATCTGCTTGCCGGATCGACCCTGGGCTGGTTTCCCTACAGTACCCTGGCCTTCGGAATCAGTTATTTCGTGTGCCAGGCCAAGCGCAAACGCCGGCTTGTTCTGCAATCGTAGAAACTGGAGTCCTCGGCCGTGACTTGATTCATCCAGCCACGGAATCACGCCGCGAATTCGCCGAGAGCCGCGAGCAGCCGTGCCACTTCTTCCATGGTGTTGTAGTGCACCAACCCAACCCGCAAGACGCCGCCGTGCTGTTCCACTCCCAGGCGCTCGGACAGATTCAAGGCATAAAAATTCCCGTCCCAGGTGAAAATCCCGCGATCGCCCAGGAAGGTGGCGATCGCGGTTGGGTTGTGATTACCCATCCGGAATGACAATGTCGAGCAGCGCTCACCAAATCGTTTTGCGTCAGTGATGCCGAAAATGCGCATTCCCGGAATTGTCTGCAATCCCTCGATCAACGGGGTCAGCAATCCAGTTTCGTATTGATGTGTCACGCGGTACGCCGCCTGCAGCGCCTCCCGGCGGCTCTTCACCGTCGAATCGCAATGACGTCCCAGTTCCGCAATGTAATCGATCGCCGCTCGAATCCCCGCGATCAATTCCTGCACCTGCGTTCCGGTTTCCCAGCATTCCGGCGAAACGTTCGTGGCTGGCCGCACTTTGTACGGCTTGAACCTCTGCAGGTGTTCGCGCTTCCCGTACAGCGTTCCCATGTGTGGCCCGAAAAACTTGTACGCTGAGCACGCCAGAAAATCGCAATCAAGCGCCTTCACGTCGATCAGTCCGTGCGGCGCATAGTGCACGGCATCGACAAACATCAGCGCCCCGACCGCGTGTGCCAGTTTCGTAATCTCCGCAACCGGATTGATCGTTCCCACCATGTTTGACGCATATCCAACGGCGACAAGCTTCGTCTTTGCCGAAAGTTTTCGCTTCAGATCTTCCAAATCCAGGCTGCAATCGGTTTCGCAAATATCAACCTGTTGGATCACCACGCCTTTTTCTTCCAGCGCCCGCCACGGCGCGACGTTCGCATCATGGTCCAGTGTCGTCACTACAATCTCGTCGCCCGGTTTCAATTCTCTTCCGATCGCTCGCGCCAGCGCAAACGTGATCGTCGTCATGTTCTGCCCGAAAACAATTTCATTGCGGTCGCAATTGAAAAAATCCGCCAGCGCCGACCGTGTGGAAAGAATCATCTCATCGGTTTGCCGGCTGTTCAGAAATGCGCCGTAGGTATTCGCGTTAGCACGCAAAAAATAATTTTGCACCGCATCCATCACTTGTTTCGGCACCTGCGTCCCCGCCGGCCCATCCAAAAACGCCGCCGTGTGCCCGTTCACCTGCAATTTCAGTGAAGGAAATTGTTCGCGAACCCATTTGATATCGAAAGCTTTTGTCGCCGAACTCTGCATCACAGATGTGCTCATCGTCTCTTTCCCGGCACGAAGGATTTCGATCTTAGCTCTGCTAGTCTCTCACAGGTAACACTGGCGTTGTAAGGCCCCAGCATCCAATTTGGAAGCACATTCTTGACGAGCCGGTGGCCGACCAAGGGCAGTGTTCCCGCAGGGCGTGATAGCATATCTAAAGTTGTTCCTCACTCATGCCGCTTTGGCGCCGGCTATAAATCAAATGGGCGGTCGCGAAGCGGCCGACTCCGCGCCATGCTTCTCCATGAGGTGTGCCGTGCCCGAAACCATTCCGCCAACCGAGCGTACGCGGGTAGTGCGCGAATCGCATCGCGGCGCCTACGATCGCCAAACCGTCGACAAGATCCTCGACGAAGCTTACGTGTGCCACGTCGGATTTTCTGTCGATGGCCAGCCCTACGTGATTCCCACGCTCTACGCGCGGGTTGGTGATGCGATTTATTTTCACGGTTCCGCAGCCAGCCGCATGCTGCGCAATGTAAGCGATGGCATTTCCGTGTGCGTCACAGTAACTCTTACGGATGGCTTCGTTCTGGCCCGCTCCGTCTTTAACCACTCCATGAATTACCGCTCCGTCGTCGCCCTCGGCAAAGCTACTCGTGTCGATGCGCCGGAAAAGAAACTCGAAGCGCTGCGTGCCTTCACCGAAAAAATACTTAGCGGACGCTGGAACGATGCTCGCCAGCCCAACGAAAAAGAATTGAAAGCCACGAGCATTCTCTGTCTGCCACTCACGGAAGTATCCGCGAAGATTCGCGTCGGCCCGCCGGAGGACGATGCCCCGGACTACGCGCTGCCGGTCTGGGCCGGCGTCATTCCCCTCTCCCTCACACCGGGCGCGCCGATCCGCGACGAGAAGTGCGATCCGACGATTCCGACGCCTGCCTACGCGGCGCATTACCAGCGATGAATCGCAGGTGCATTCCTATTCCTTATGGCCAGATTCTCTGCGGTCATGTCTGCACGGCACCGAGAAAATCCGCAGCTGAACACATCAAGATCAAATCGGATCGCCGAACTGATGCTTTCCAGATTGGCTAGCGGATCCGATGCAAGCAGCAATTCCCGTTCGACGCTCGAGACCACGCTATCGCCGCCGCTGCAACTTCCTCCAGATTCACAGGTGCGCCCATCGGCACAATGGCCAGCGCGGCGACTTTCACTGCCGCGTCCCAGCCGTCGAGGTCCGCCTAGCCGGTTCCCCCACGCCAATGGCCTTGGTGCGTTTCACTGCTTGGTGGAACGAGCGGCCTTTTTCAATTTCAGTAAGGACTACGTTGTTCGTGGAATTAAGCACCCCCGGAAAATCCCCGCAGAACCGTCGCGGGCAGACCGAGTGGAAACATCGAAAAAATCGGGACGCCGTCCATGACCGTCGCTTCGCAAAGAAACTTCTTCTTTTCTCGTGAGCGAGCGCCGCGAGTTCGCAAAGGGCATGGACGATCGGTCCTTTGTTCGCCGTTGATGGCATGCGATGCAAGTTCGAGGGCGGCCTTTAGGTGCTCGACCGCGGGACGACCTGTTTGCTCATTGAGCCGGCTGGCCTCAAAGAAAACGTCCGCACGCGTTTTTTCCAGCCACTCGGGAACCTCCCGGCACGGTTGGGGCAGGGGGGCCGGGCCGGTGACCGTTGCGGATGGGGAGAAGGCTTAGGCCATCGGAGTCGGCCACCCAGCCGGCCCGGCGTGTGGCGACACGCGTCAGCCGCCAGCGCACCTCATATCGGGCGGCGGAGCTTAGTTTCCTTGGCGACGAGCAAGCGCAGAAACTCCCGGCCAAGTTGCCAAAGCCAACGATCGCGAGATTATAGGAAGGGATGACGCGGCTCTTTCCGAATCAGTGTGCCGTTGCAGTCGTCAGTTTTGCAGCGGTGGAAGAGATGAGCGCAGCTTCGTCCTCGAGCACGCGCGAGACGACAACGATTCCTTCGTCGGCTTGCTTCCACCGTTTTTGTTCGATGGCTTCGCGAACGGCGGGCACGGTCTTCGCCGCGTAGCCGGTATAGAAACCCGGGGCGTAGAGCTGGTGTTTGAACCAGGGGCGATTGGGAAGGCCCTCCGCAGTCGTGAGTTTGCGCTCACTATCGATAAGCAACTTGTTGACTTCGGCGAGCGACGCGGAAGTCAGCGCGGCGCCGCCGTTGGCGTTCGCTTGTTCCAGCGCCTTGCGATATTCCGCGGCAGTGCGCGTGAGCGCGTCCACGGCATTCTCGAAGGGCGTGAAATTCAGGTGTGGCGGGACCCCTTCCGCGGAGGGCGGCACAAGAGGCCGCTTCGGGTCATTGGTGGCCTTGAAAACGCCTTCTTCGATTTCCTTGTTGCGTTCACGAATGTCGTCCTGCATTTTTTGCGAGAGGGTTTTCAATTCTTTGAGGTAAGTCTGGATCGTGTCCGCAAAATCTCCAAACTCGAAAGGAAGCAAGTCCGCATCCGCCAGGCGCATCATGGCCGTGCCTCCGGTCTGTGCGAGCGCGCGTTCGTATACGAATTCCGTGTCGCTGAAGTGCGTGAACCAGTAGAAATCGTCATAGATGGAGTGGTAGATGCCGCCGCCATCTTCACCACCGAACCCGATATTGAGGGAGGCCACGCCGTCGTGCTGAAGAAACGCGGTGTAGTCCGAGCCGGAGCCCAGCGCGGGAACACGAAGATCGGCGCGTTTGCGGACTTCTTCGCGCTGCTCCGGGGTTTTGGCATTGAAAATTTCTCGCAGTTGCAGACGCTTCCACGCGCTTAGTTTTGTTTCCGGGTCGGATATCTCGCGAGCGATATCGTTGCTGAATTTTTCAAGCGTGTGCGACCCTTCGATGCCGAGATAACCGCGGCCATTGGCGTCAGAATTGATATACGCCACGGCATGGGCGCGCAATTCATCATAGTGCTGCTCGGCCCACTCCGTCGAGCCAAGGAGTCCCGGCTCTTCTCCGTCCCACGCACAGTAAATGATGGTGCGCTTCGGCTTCCAGCCGGATTTGACCAGCTCGCCGAGAGACCGCGCTTCCTCCAGGATGGCGATTTGTCCAGAGACGGGATCCTCCGCTCCGTTCACCCATCCATCGTGATGGTTGCCGCGAATCACCCACTCATCCGGAAAAGTTGAACCCTGAATTTTTGCGATCACGTCGTACAGCGGTTTGATGTCCCAATTCGATTTCACTTTGAGGTGAACTTTTGCAGGGCCAGGGCCGAGGTGATAGGTGATGCTGAGGCCGCCGCGCCATCCTTCCGGAGCCACTCGCCCGGTCAGTGCGGCAAGCAGCGGCTGCGCGTCGGCATAGGATATCGGCAGCACGGGAATCTTGGTGATAGTGGGAGCTTCTTCGACCTTCAGCCGCTTGGCGTCTTTCGTAGCTCCAACGCCCGGCGTGAGCGGGTCACCGGGATAAATCGGCATGTCCGCAACGCTGCCGCGCTGGACTCCATCTGGCGGGCGGTAAGCCCCGGAAGGGAAAGTCTCTCCCGGGACAAATCCGTCCTCATGGGGGTCGGAGTAAATTAAGCAGCCAATGGCGCCATGTTCGGCCGCAACCTTGGGCTTGATCCCGCGCCAAGAGTGGTAGTAGCGCGCGATGACAATCTTGCCCTTGACGGAAACACCCATGCGCTCGAGCTGCTCGTAGTCCTCAGGAATTCCGTAGTTGACATAGACGAGAGGGGCAGTCACGTCGCCGTCGATAGAGTAAGCATTATAGGTGGGGAGCTGCTCGGATTGCTGATTCGAGGTGAGGTCCTGCGGAAGTGCGGGTTCCTGGAGTTTGGCGACAAACTCAGGGCCCCCTTCGACGAGCTCAACGAGGCGTTCCCTGGGCGTGGGAAAGAGAACTTCGAACTGCTCGATGTGGGTATCGAGACCGAACTCCTTGAATTTTGCGGCGATCCATTCGGCGTTGTCCTTGTCGTAGGGCGAACCGACGTGGTGCGGGCGCGCGGAAAGACGCTGCATGTAGGCGCGCAGATTGTCCGGGCTGGGAAGGGCGCGGAGCTTCTCTTCCCACTGGCGCTCCGCCCGAGAAGATTCGGCGGAGTAACCGAACAGCGGTTGCTCGTCGGCGATTACGTGACTGCCGACCGGAGCAAGCGAGAGGCCCACAAAGAAAATGGATGCAATTCGGACGGTACGGTTCATTGTTCCCCCAGAATGGAGCGGGTATTCTGCCTGAAGGCAAGCAAATTGAAAATGAGGGAATCGGAGTTAACCATAACGCCCACTCCCCCCTATGTTTCCTCTAAATGCGGATCTGACTAAAGGGCACAGGCAAGATTTTTGGGAATCTGAGATTGATTCTAAAGGGGTTAATGAAGAGGGGTTCGAGGGGTTCGAGGAGTTCCAGAAATTCATGAACGTGCGCATTCTAAGGGGTTATGGGCGAAATTCACAAAAACTCCGAAGAAGTTAGATCGTCTTTGCGCAAGAGGCGCAAAAGAGAGCGGGGTAAGGCGTTCGACTTGGGGAAACACAGCCAAAATATTACTAGGGTTGTAATTACGTGGCTAGTTGTTGCTCTCAGTCAGTTCAATGAACCCTGGCAAGAACCAAAACGAGCGCTTCCTTTTCAAGGCTTTGCCGCATTTTCAGCCGATGGTTTTGGACATGAGGACATAGTGGCAGGGAACTTTGGCGGGCACGTCCGGAGCGAAAGGGGCGGTGCCGGTTTCGACGTAACCGAGGTGGCGATAAAAGGCAGGGAGCGGCGCGCGCGCGCTGATGACACGAAGGTCGACCACATTACAACCAGCTTCGCGGAAGAAATTCTCGGCGGCATCCATTAGCCTGCGGCCGAGCCCGGTTCCTTGACGCTGAGGGTCCACGCCAAGCAAGCCCAAATAGCCGCGGTGACCGTCAACTTCAACGTAGACGCAACCAGCCAGGTCAGCGGAATCTCCAGCGACGAGGAATTTGCCTTTTTGCATGTAGGAGCGAACTCCTTCGGCGTCGATGCGGTGGCCTTCGATGAAGGGCCGTTCGACGCGAAAAGCAGCATTGATCAAGCGGACCAGGGCGTCGACGTCGCCAAGATTCGCAGGGCGAAAAGCCAAGGCATCTGATTGAGAGAATGATTGGGCAGCTTCGCTCATGCGCGCTCTAGCATTCTAACGCGCATTTCTCTCTGGAGAGAGGGTTCCGCAATCGAGTGCGAACGCGATAATCTATTGCTCAAAAGCAGACAACCGCTGAGCGGCCAATGACCAGGCATGACAGGTCAATCGAGGATTCAAAGAAGCGCCCGACTCTTGCAGCCTGCTT
>Ga0209577_10006895_pt1 | contig 10481 bp, 6 predicted proteins | sample GraSoiAngelo_109_FD_185874 | JGI IMG/M metagenome (GOLD analysis project Ga0209577, IMG submission 185874) | Grasslands soil microbial communities from the Angelo Coastal Reserve, California, USA - 14_0903_12_20cm (SPAdes) (version 2) | ecosystem: Environmental > Terrestrial > Soil > Grasslands ...
AACGCCGGCATCGTCGTCGAGGGGGACCGGATCAAGGCCGTCGGACCGCTGGCCCAGGTACAGGGACAGGCGCGCGGCGCCCGCGTGATCGACCTCTCGCAATTCACCGTGCTCCCCGGCCTCATCGACACCCACACCCATCTCCTGCTCCAGGGCGATCCCACGGCGGAGTCGTACGACCAGCAGCTCTTGTATCAGTCGATCGCGTACCGCGCCATCCTCGGGGCGCGCAACGCGCGCCTCGCGCTCGAGCACGGCTTCACGGCGTTGCGGGACCTGGAGACCGAAGGCGCGATGTACGCCGACGTGGACATCAAGCGGGCCATCACCAACGGCGAGATCCCGGGGCCGCGGATCTTCGCGTCCACCCGCGCGATGGCCCCGACCGGGATGTACCCGATCGTGTCGTCCAACTGGGAGCTCGAGCTGCCCCACGGCGTCGAGCCCGTGGACGGCGTGGACGGCGCCCGCCGCGCGGTGCGCGAGCAGGTGGCGCACGGCGCCGACTGGATCAAGTACTACTCCGATCGGCGTTACTACTTCACGCCCGACAGCGTGCTGCACAGCTGGGTGAACTTCACCGACGAAGAGGCGAAGGCGATCGTGGATGAGGCCCACCGCCTCGGCCGGAAGGTCGCGGCGCACGCGATCGGCTCGGATGGCATCGCCGCCGCGCTGCGCGCCGGCGTCAACACGATCGAGCACGGCGACGGCATGACGGACTCGCTCGCGGACGTGCTCGCCGCGCGCGGGGTCTACTGGGTGCCGACCGTTACCGTTGGGCGCTACGTCGCGGGGCCGCGCGGCGGGCCGTGGGGCCCGATGGTCGAGCATCAGCGCCAGGCGATGGCCCGCGCCTTGAAGAAAGGCGTCAAGATCGTGCTGGGCACCGACGTGGGCGGGTTTCCCTGGACCGAGCTCAATCAGGCGAAGGAGCTCGAATACTACGTGCAATATGGAATGAGCCCGCTCGCCGCCATCAAATCGGGCACGTCCCTGGCCGCCGAGCTCCTGGGCCAGTCGGAGCTGGGCGCGGTCGCCCCCGGCATGTACGCGGACCTGGTCGCCGTGTCCGCCGATCCGCTCAAGGACATCACCGAGCTCCAGCGGGTGCGCTTCGTGATGAAGGGTGGCGTCGTTTATGTTTCGCCTTAGTGCGGCGCACGCTCGCAGCTAGCCTCGCCCTGGTCATCGGCGCCGCCGGTTCGGCCGCGGGACAGTTCAGCCCGCCCGGCACCGGTGGCGTCGCGGCGCTGGCCGGTGCCTTGAAGCAGCTCGGTGCCAACAAGCGCGTCCTCATGATCGGGGCCCACCCCGACGACGAGTACTCCGATCTGGTCGCCTTCTTCGCTCGGGGGCTCGGCGCCCAGGTGGCGTACCTGTCCCTCACCCGCGGTGAAGGGGGGCAGAACCTGATCGGCCCCGAGCTCGGCCCCGAGCTCGGTGTCATCCGCTCGGAGGAGCTGCTCGCCGCCCGGCGGATCGACGGCGCCCGCCAGTTCTTCGCCCGCGCGTACGACTTTGGCTACTCGAAGACCATCGACGAAACCCTGCGCTTCTGGCCCCGCGACTCGCTCGTGCGCGACGTGCTCGAGGTGGTGCGCCGGTTTCGACCGCAGGTGGTGGTTTCCGTCTTCTCGGGCACGCCCAGCGACGGCCACGGCCACCACCAGCTCGCCGGCGTGCTGGCGCGCCAGGCATTCGAGATGCTGCGCGACTCGAGCTGGGGGCCGGTGAAGCTGTACCGCTCCCTGTACGTCGATACGGCGGCCGCCACGCTGCGGCTCGACGCGGGACTGCTCGACCCGCTCGACGGCCGGTCGTATCACCAGATCGCCATGGCCGGCCGCAGCCAGCACCGCTCCCAGGACCAGGGGCAGCTGGAGCGGGGTGGCCCGAGCCTCGCGCGGCTGGCGTTCGTCGAGTGGCGCGATCGGGGACGGGCGGCGGGGGATGCGGGAGGCAGCGGCGTCTTCGCCGGCATCGATACGGTGTTCCCCGGCGCGGCCGGCTACGCGGGGCTGGTCGACTCGGCCCGGGCGCTGCTCAACCCCTCCCACCCGGGCGCCATCGTACCGCTGCTCGCGCGGGCGCTGCGGGACTTGGGCGACGCCGACGGCGAGCAGCAGGAGATGCTGCGCGGCGCGCTCGCCGCCGCCGCCGGCGTCGCGGTCGACGGCACCACGGACGACGGCATCGTCACGCCGGGCGAGCGGTTGCAGCTGGAGACGAGTGTCTGGAACGGGGGCGACGGGTTGGTCTCGCTGGACGGCGTGGAGCTGAGCGCGCCGGCGGGCTGGACCGTCGAGCGCCTCGACCCGGCGACCTCTCCCGTCGCTCCCGGCAGCGTCGCGACGCGCCGCTTCGCGCTCGGCGTGGCGGCCGACGCGCCCCGCTCGCAACCCTATTTCCTGCGGCGGCCCCTCGCCGGCGCGCTGTACGATTGGACCGGCGTGCCGACCGCCTGGCGCGGGCTGCCGTTCGAGCCGCCTCCCGTCGAGGTCACGTTCCGGCTGACGATCGCCGGCACCCCGATCACCCTGCGCCGCGAAGTGGTGTACCGTTACCGCGACCAGGAAATCGGCGAGGTCCGGCGCCCGATCTTCGTCACCCAGCCGTTCGACGTGGCGGTGACCCCCGACCTCGTCGTGTGGCCGATCGACGGTCGACCGGCCACCGGAGGCGCCGGCCATTTTACGATCACCGTGACCAACCGCGGCACCGGTCCCGCCACTGCTCAGGTCGTCGTCACGCCCCCGGCGGGGGGGACCGGTCCGGGGCCCACGGAGCTGTCGTTTCAGCGGGAAGACGAGGCCAAGAGCCTCACGATCACGCTCGCCCCGCCGCCCACCCCGCGGCCCGGGATGCTGACGTTGCGCGCCGCGGCCGTCGCCGCCGGCCGCAAGAGCGAGGGCGCCCTAGCGATCATCGACTACCCGCACATCCGGCCGCGCGCGGTCGTGCATCGTTCCACGGCGGAGATTCGCGTGGCGCGGATTGCGCTTCCGGCACTCGCCCGGGTCGGTTACGTGCGCGGCGCCTCGGATCGCGTTCCCGAGGCGCTGCAGGCGGTGGGCGTGCCGATCGAGCTGCTCGGCTCGGATACGCTCGCGCGCGGCGACCTGTCGCACTACGACGCGATCGTGATCGGCAGCCGCGCCTACGAGACCGACCCGGCGCTCGTGGCGAGCAACGGCCGGCTGCTCGACTATGCGCGCGCGGGGGGACTCGTGATCGTGCAGTACCAGCAGTATCCGTTCGTCGGCGGCGGCTTCGCGCCCTATCGGCTCAACATCCCCCGGCCGCACGACCGTGTGACGGACGAGACGGCGCCCGTCGCGCCGCTCGACCCTGCCCATCGCGTCTTCCATCTGCCGAACGAAATCGTGCCTGAAGACTGGCAGGGCTGGGTGCAGGAGCGGGGACTCTACTTCGCACACGACTGGGACGGCGCGTACACGCCGCTGCTCGAGACGCACGATGCGGGCGGCCCACCGCTCCAGGGCGGCCTGCTCGTGGCGCCCGTCGGCAAAGGCACGTACGTGTACACCGGGCTGAGCTTCTTCCGACAACTCCCCGCGGGCGTCCCCGGTGCGTATCGGCTCTTCGCGAACCTGTTGGCGCTGGGCAAGAAGTAGAATGCGGAATGCGGAACGCGGAGCGCGTTTGCTCGCCGGCGTCGCGCTGCTCTCCTTGCTACTGAGCTGCGGGGGCGACGGCAGAACGCCGTTAGTGGTTTATAGCCCCCACGGCCGCGACCTTCTCACGCTGCTCGAGCGCCGCTTCGAGCTGCTCCACCCCGACGTCGACGTGCGGTGGCTCGACATGGGCTCGCAGGAAGTCTACGACCGGCTCCGCTCCGAGCGCGCGAACCCGCAGGGCGACGTGTGGTTCGGCGGACCGGCGACGATCTTCGCGCGCGGGGCGCACGACTCCCTGCTCGAGTCGTTCCGACCGAGCTGGAGCGGGGCCATCGAGCCGCACGGACGCGGCCCGGGCGATCGGTACTTCGCCGCGTACGACACGCCGGCCGTCATCGTGTACGCGGAGCAGGCAGTGAGGCCCGACGCGGCGCCGCACGACTGGGACGACCTGCTCGATCCCCGCTGGAAGGGGAAGATCTTGATCCGCGATCCGCTCGCCTCGGGGACGATGCGCGCCGTGTGGGGCATGATCATCGAGCGCGGGCTGAAGCAAACGGGCGATACGGCCGCGGGATTCCAGTGGCTACGGCGCTTGGATGCGCAGACCAAGGAATACGTGTTGAACGGTCCGTTGCTCGACCAGAAGATCGTGCGCCAGGAAGGACTCGTCACGATCTGGGATCTGCCGGACATCCTGTTGAACCGCCGCGACGGGCTGCGGCTCGGCTACGTCTTCCCCAGCAGCGGCACGCCGGTGATCGAGGATGCGATCGGCGTGGTGCGGGGCGCCCGCCACCGCGCTCCGGCGCAGGCGTTCGTCGAGTACGTAGGCAGCGTGGAGGCCCAGCTGCTCGCCACGCGCGAAGCGTACCGCCTCCCCGCGCGGCTCGACCTCCCCGTGGACTCGCTGCCGCCCTGGGCGCGCCAGGTCCGGCAGGCGATGCGGGTCGCCGACGTGGACTGGGACGTGCTCGCGGAGCGGGGCGCGGATTGGATGCGCTACTGGGATGAGAGCGTTCGGGGGAAAGGGGAAGGGGGAAAGGGGAAGCGGCGGTGACCACGACGGGCTTCGTCACGCTCGACGGCGTGCGGAAGCAGTGGTCGCACACGGTCACGATCGGCCCCGTCTCGCTCGAGATGGCGCGCGGCGAGATCGTGGCGCTGCTCGGGCCGTCGGGGAGCGGCAAGACGACCGTGCTCCGCCTGCTTGCCGGGTTCGAGCTGCCGGACGCGGGGCGCATCGCGATCGAGGGCGAGGACGTGACGGCGCTGCCGCCGGCACGGCGGCGCTGTGGGATGGTGTTCCAGCATTACGCGCTGTTTCCCCATCTGGACGTGGGAGAGAACGTGGCCTTCGGGCTTCGGGGGCGCGCTGACCCCGGCCGCAAGGCCGGGGAAGTCCTGAAGCTCGTGGATCTCGCCGGGTTCGAGCGCCGCAAGCCGCACGAGCTGTCGGGCGGGCAGCAGCAGCGCGTCGCGCTGGCGCGCGCGCTTGCGCCGGAGCCGCGGCTGCTGCTGCTCGACGAGCCGCTGTCCAACCTCGACCCGAGTCTGCGGGAGCGCACGCGGCGTGAGCTCCACGCGCTCATCAAACGCGTCGGGATCACGACCCTGTTGGTGACCCACGAGCAGGAGGAGGCGTTCGACCTGGGCGATCGCGTGGCCGTGCTGAACCGGGGCCGGCTCGACCAGGTGGGGACCCCCGACGATCTGTACGAGCGCCCCGCGTCGCTGTTCGTGGCCACCTTCGTGGGTCGGGCGAACGTGCTGCGGGGCGCGACCGCCCGCGTGTTGGGCGGGAGCGACGGGCGGGTGCTCGTGGTCCGGCCCGAGCAGCTGCGCTTCGCGGACGGTGGACTCCCCGGCCTCGTCCGCGAACGGCGCTACACCGGCGCCGCGGCGTTCTACCAGGTCGAGACCGAGCACGGCGACCGGCTCGAGGTGTCGGGCGATCCGGCGGCCGCGCGGGTGGGCGACCGGGTGTATCTCCAGGCGGGCAGGGTCATGACCTTCGCGGAGGCGCGCGAGTGAGCGGCTCGCGTCGCGCGCTGGCGCCGCGGGCGGCCCTCACGTTGCTGCTGGCCTGGCTCGCGGTGTACCCGATGCTCGTCGTGATCGCGGAGGCCGCCTCGAGCGACGCGGTCGGCGCGTTCGTTGCGCGGCCTGGGGAATGGGGCGCGCTCTGGGCGAGCGTCTGGATCTCGCTGGCGAGCGTCGCCCTCGCGGCGGCCGTGGGCATTCCCCTCGCCTTTCTCTTCGAGTGGCTCGAGTTCCCCGGCCGCAAGACGCTGGGCTCACTCATCGCGCTGCCGGCGGTGCTGCCCCCGTTCGTCGGCGTCATCGCATTCCTCTTCCTGTACGGGGAATCCGGGTTCGCGGCCCGGGCGGTGCAGGCCGTCCTGGGGCTTGAGCGGGCGCCGTGGCGGCTCCAGGGGGCGAGCGCGATTCTGCTGGTGCACGGATACTCGATGTACGTGTATTTCTATCTGCTCACACGAGCGGGTCTCGCGCAGCTCGATGAGTCGCTGATCGAGGCGGCGCAGGCGCTGGGCGCGGGACGTTGGCAGACCCTGTGGCGCGTGACGCTACCGCTGCTGCGGCCCGCGCTCGCCGGTGCGGCGCTGCTCGTCTTCATGACGGCCCTCGGCTCCTTCAGCGCGCCGTACGTCTTCGGCGGCGGGTTCCGCGTCATGACGACGCAGATCGTCGCGACCAAGCTGAACGGCGAGCTGCCGCTCGCGATGGTCGAGACGGTGGCCCTGGCGCTGGTGGCGGTGGCGGGCCTCGTCGTGCTGCGCCGCACCGAGGGCGACGACCTGCTCACGGCGCTCGGCAGGGGGACCGCGCCCCGCCGCCGCCCGATCCGCCGCCCGGGCGTACGGCGACTCGCCACCGCGGCGGGGTGGCTGCTCGCCGTCCTGTTGCTGCTGCCGCATCTCACACTCGCCGTCGTGTCGCTCGTCCCATACGGCAGCTGGACGACCGAAGCCGTGCCGCCGGTGCTGAGTCTCGTGAACTACCGGCGACTGTTCGGCGAGCCGGAGCGACTGCGGCCGTTGGTGAACTCGCTGTGGATGGCGGGGCTGAGCACGCTCGCGGCGGTGGCGCTAGCCCTCGCCGCCGGAGCGCTCGTCGGCCGGCGGCGACCCGCCCGGTTCCGTGGCCCGATCGAATCGCTCATCGTGCTCCCCTGGGCTATTCCGGGCACGGTCTTCGCGGTCGCGCTGGCGGCCACGTTCAGCGTGTACAGCCCGTTCACCCTGCGATGGATCCTGGTGGGAACGGTGGTGCTGCTGCCGCTCGCCTACCTGGTGCGCAGCCTGCCGGTGACGGGGCGCGCCGTGCTGGCGGCGTACCGACAGCTCGATCCCGCACTCGAGGAGGCCGCGGCGAGTCTCGGCGCCGGGCGGTGGGGCGTGTTTCGGCGGGTGACGCTGCCCTCGCTCCGGCCCGCGCTCGCCGCGGGCGCAAGCCTCGCGTTCGTGGCCGCGCTCGGCGATTTCGTCACGTCCATCGTGCTGTACACGTACGACAACCGCCCGATCTCCATCGAGATCATGTCGAGCCTGCGCGTCTCGGAGCTGGGCGTGGCGGCGGCGTTCGGCGTGATTCTGATGGTCGTCAGCGCCCTGGTACTCGGGCTCGGAGCCAGACGATGACGCGGATGGGAATCCTGATGGCGGTGGCGTTTGTGGACATGATCGGGCTCACCCTGGTCCTGCCGCTGTTGGCGCTCTATGCCCTCCATCTCCACGCCAGCCCGACGACGATCGGTTTCCTGACCGCGTCATTCCCGGTCGCGCAACTCGTCGCGTCTCCCGTTTGGGGGCGGGTGTCCGATCGCTACGGTCGGCGGCCGGCGCTCCTCGCGGGCCTTGCCGCATCGGCCCTGGCGTACCTGATCTTCGGACTCGCCGGGTCGCTGTGGTTGCTCTTCGTGTCGCGCTTCGTCCAGGGGCTGGGCGGGGGGACGACGGGCGTGGCCCAGGCGTATGTGGCCGACACGATGGTGCCGCATGACCGGGCCAAGGCGCTGGGGTGGTTGTCCGCGGCCACGAGCCTCGGCGTGGTGATCGGGCCCGTGGTGGGCTCGTTCGCCGCCCGCGCTGGGCAGTCGGCGCCGGGACTGGTGGCGGCGGCGCTGTGTGCCGCAAATCTCATCTTCGCATGGAAATGGCTGCCGGAGTCGCGGGTCTTTTCGCCGCACGTCACGACGGCGAGCGGGCATCAGGTGCTGGCACCCGAGCCGCGTCCCGTGCGCGACGCGCTGTGGGAGGTGATCCGTCACCCGGGTCGCCCCGCCGCCCACCTCATCTGGATCTACGCCGTCGCGATGCTCGCGTACAACTCGGCGCCGGCGGTCTTCACCATCTATCTCGCGTGGCGCTTCGGCATCGGCCCCACCAACATCTGGTGGTTCTTCACGGTGTTCGGCGGCGTCGGCGTCCTGATGCGCGCCTTCGTGGTCGGTCCGGTGAACGATCGCCTCGGTGAGGTGCGGACGATGCGGCTCGGGGCGACGCTGTATGCGCTCGGCTACGCCTTGTTGCCGCTGGCGCCGTCGGTCCCGATGTTCCTGCTGATCCAGGTCCTGCTGCCGCTCGGGACGGCGCTCCTGTTCCCGGCCAACTCCGCCCTGGTGAGCCATCGCGCCGACCGGCACGAATTCGGTCTGATGATGGGTGTGCAGCAGGCACTGCGTGGCGTCGCCAGCGTGGCCGGGCCGATCTGGGCGGGCCTCGCCTATCAGCACCTGGGGCCGAGCGTTCCGTTCTTTGCCTGCGCCGTGATCATCGCGCTCGCGTTGCTGATGGCGACCCGGGTCCCGCGCGGCGAGCCCGTTGCCGCCGCCGTCGAGGCGGTCTGAGGGGAGTTACTTTGTTCGACATGCACGCACCGCTCCTGTCGCTCCTCGCCCTGCTGCGCATCGGCTCCCTCTCCCCTGCGCCGAGACCCAAACTCGTGGTCGTCATCACCGTCGACCAGTTGCGGCCCGACTATCTCGATCGCTACCGCACGCAGCTCATCGGCGGGTTGGCCCTGCTCTTGAAGCAGGGGGCGGTCTTCACGGAGGCCTACCAGGATCACGCAGTCACGGAGACCGCGCCCGGTCATTCCACGATCCTCTCCGGGCGCTGGCCTGCGCACACCGGCATCGTCCGCAATACGGTGGGCGTGCAGGACTCGGCGGCGCCGCTCGTCGGCCTCACCGGCCCGGGGGCATCGCCGACCCGGTTTCGCGGGACCGAGTTGTTCGACTGGCTCAAGGCGGCCGAGCCGGATGCCCGCGCCCTCTCGGTCTCGGGGAAGGACCGGGGGGCGATCTTGCCGATCGGGCGGGCGAAGCAGCAGGTCTATTGGTACGTCGGGGGCTACTTCACCACGAGCCGCTATTACGCCGACTCGCTCCCCGAGTGGGTCCGCGGCTTCAACGGCCGGCGGATCCCTTTCAAGGCCGCCGGTGCGACCTGGAGTCTCCTCTTGCCCGCCCGGGCGTACCCCGAGCCCGACAGCGAGCCGTACGAGAACGCCGGCAAGGACTTCACGTTTCCGCACCGGCTGTCGACCGACAGCGCACTCGCCGCGCTCGGGTACCTGGCGGTTCCGTCGATGGACTCGCTGACGCTCGCGTTCGCGCTCGAGGGTGTGCGGACGCTGGGCCTGGGGAGCCGCGGCGCGGTCGACCTCCTCTCGGTGAGCCTGTCCACCACCGACTACGTGGGCCACACCTACGGCCCCGATTCGCGCGAGATCCACGATCAGGTCGTGCGGCTCGATCGCTCCCTGGGGTTGTTCCTGGAGCAGCTGTTCGTGCGCTATGGGTCCCGGAACGTCCTGATCGTGCTCACCGCGGACCACGGGGTCACGCCGTTTCCCGAGCGGTCGCGCGCGGCAGGGCACCGGGACGCGCAGCGGGTCAACGCGGACACGATGATCGCCGCCGTGAACGCGCAGCTCGACGAGCGGGCCGGCGGCGGCGCCTGGGTCGCGTTCGAGAGCGGCATGGTGCTCCTCCCGCGCCGCGCCGAGCTCGCGGCGCAGGACGTGAACGTGGACAGCGTGGTGGCGGCTGTGGCGGGGCGGCTGCGGGCGGTACCGGGGGTGGCGCGGGTCGACCGGCCCGCCGATCTGGCGAAACACGACACCACGTCCGCGGTGGTGCGCCGCTGGATGCACCAGGTGCCGCTCGACGCGGGCGTGGAGCTCGTCGCGACGCTCAAACCGTACTCGATCTGGGCGTATGCCAACCTTCCCGCGATCGCGATGCACGGCCAGCCGAGCGACATCGACGCACACGTGCCGCTCATTCTCTGGGGACGCGCGCTGCGTCGTGGCGTGTACCAGGAGCGCGTGGCCACCGTGGACATCGCCCCCACGCTCGCCCGCCTGCTCGGTCTCTCTTCCGCCGAGCCGCTCGATGGGCGCGTGCTGACCGAAGCGATCGCACCACAGGACTGAGGGGTCTTATGGCTTCGAAGCTGTCCGCCGAGCAGCAGCGCCGCGTCGACGAGATCCTGCAATTTCAGCGGACCGTCGAGCACGTCGGCAAACTCGTCGCCGAGCTCGAGGGGAATCGCGCGGCCAAGGCCACGTTCATCGACAACCTGTGTGAGACCATCGCCCGTGAGCTGTCGCAGATGCGCCAGCGCGCGCTCACGGCGAATATCGGGACGCTCGGAGACGTGGCAGGCGCGATGTCGGTGATGGCGGTGCGGGGCGGGGGGATCTTCATGAAGATTCGCGGGCTCAACGACGGGCTGAACAGCCTGCGGATGCAGCTCGAAGTGACGCTCAAGCAGGCGATGACACCCGACCCGAAGCAGACGCCAGATCAGT
>Ga0209577_10006897_pt1 | contig 10478 bp, 9 predicted proteins | sample GraSoiAngelo_109_FD_185874 | JGI IMG/M metagenome (GOLD analysis project Ga0209577, IMG submission 185874) | Grasslands soil microbial communities from the Angelo Coastal Reserve, California, USA - 14_0903_12_20cm (SPAdes) (version 2) | ecosystem: Environmental > Terrestrial > Soil > Grasslands ...
AACCGGCGGGTGATGAAGGCCTATCTACTGAAAGAAAGCCTGGACCGGCTGTGGAGCTATACCTATGAGGGCGCCATGCTGCGCTACCTGAAAAGCTGGATCGACCAGTTGCGCTGGCAGCGGCTCCAACCCATGGAGAAACTGGCGCGGATGCTGCTGGATCACCTGGAGGGAATCCTGAGCTACTGCCGCATCAAAGTGCCGTTGGGGGTGGTGGAAGCGGTCAATGGCAACATCAAGATGTTGTTACGTCGTGGCCGCGGCTACCGCGATCTGAATTATCTCTTGCTGAAAGCCCAACGGATGGCCGCCACCAAGACCGAATTCGTCGCTTTTCAGAAAGCCGCGTAGAATGCATACTCTTACAGATTCTTGTGCAGAGTCAGGAAATTCTTTCGCGGGTGTGGGTAAGAGTTCTGAGTGAATCAAAATGCCAACCAACTACACCATCATTTCCTACAGCCACGAGGACGCGGCTTTTGTCGAACCGCTGGTTTTCTGAAATGGATCTGTTATCTATGGAAATGTGCGGTGCTCCGGATTACTTATTCTGCCGGCAAGCGACATCGAGAAATTCTACATAGTCCCGCAGGCACGGTCCGCATTCTTCGAGGTGTTTCAGTATAGTCTCGTCTGTACCCTGGCTGGATACCATCTGCGTGTGGAGGGTATTTGCTGGGCAGCCCATTCGCTTAGGATTCGGATGTTCCTCTGAGGTAACTCTTACAAATTCAGAAATCAGGGGTTCTGCAGAAAGACGCCCGCGCTCCCCCTTCAGGTAGCTCCTAATGATGCCCTTCGCTGTACCAATCAGGTCCTGTTCGGTGACGCCCGCCTTTTGCTCGAGATGCGATCGAGATTGCCGGGGCATGCAAATTCTGTCCGTATCAAATTTGGTGACTTGCTAAATACAGTAGACTCAACATCAAGCATACTCCGACAATCGATCAGAATGCAAGAAGATGCTGATGCTCAAAATTGGTTGGGGGACCGTATCAGGCAGCTCCGGGAAGGATGCGGTATTTCCCAGGAAGAATTTGCAGATCGTTGCGGCATCCACCGCACGCATCTCTCAAAGATCGAGAGGGGTAAGATCAGTCCAGCCGTGGGTACGCTTGCCCAAATCGCCAGGACGCTCAACATAAAGATGTCTTCATTCTTCGACGGCTGGCCCCTTGATCCAAGAAAATGAATGGGTTAATGCTTTGTAGGTTTAAGATCTTTTCTTCGTTCCCGTGAACGTGTCTGATCGGACTGTGCAAACATCACCAACTGGGCTTGCCGAATGCCCTGGCAAAACTGCTTCTGCGCCGTAGATACTGCAATTCCCAATTCTTTGGCAATATGTTTCCAGTTCCTGCCCTTCAGTCTCATGATCAATATGCGGAGGTTTCTCGAATTGAGCCGAAGAACGATCTTTTCCAGGTCGATCTGGTGCGTAATCCCATCAAACGCATTGGTATCAGCGCGCAAGTCCGCCAGCTCAGATGTACCCCCGACTGTTTCAAGGCGAGCCAGTTTAGTTGCACGTTTTTGCAAGTGACGGCGAAAAGCTACCGTAAGGAGCGCAGCTGTGTTTGCAGAGAAGGGAAGACATTCCTTGCGATTGAGGTAGCACGAGATCTGCTCGACGACGCTCTCGAGCATCTCGGCTGCCTCCGAATCGTCACCCAACGCTGCCTTTGTCTTTTTACGAACCAAGTTCCAAATTTCATGCGCAGCCGCACGAACATCTTCGCGGATAAGGTGGCCTGCACGATCCAATTCTTTATCCCACCAAAGGTGGGTTCTTTCGGGGGAAGTGGCCATATTTTTATGCAAACTCTATCGATCCGCAAGCAAAAATCGCTTGATGACACGACTCTATAAAATAACGTTCGCTTCAGTCGCGGAGTGCTCGTCACCGCCCCCCAGCTCAGTTGACGTAAGAACCTTTGCGACCCGACGACCTCTTGACAAAAGCAAGTGATGTCTCACAACATATAATCAATACTATTAAATAATAGTGATATGTCAAGGGATGGCGTTAAGCGGTGGATTCAACATATCCGGGAAACAGGTCGGCCAGTCGGCTTCATGTGGCTCGCCGTCCGGGAAATGGCGTCAAGAACTATTGTAATGTTGCCGCCTAGCTGAGACGGCAATGGCAAGGTAAGCACTGTGGATCAGAATTCCGCATGTTGCGGATTGGTGAAGCAACTCCCATCTCAACCTGTTTCCCCAGCGAAATCGACTCGTTCAAACAAGCAATGCTGGATTAAGCCGGGGTGGGAGAGTTCCCCTCATACAGGTTCCAATTGGTCAGGCCTAATCTCTCGATTAGCATCTTGTGGAAGCAATCATCGTCCGCCATGCTCGCCAGCGTCACCATTTCCTGCTCCAAGTGCTTATATTGTGCGAGCAGCGTTATCAATACCTGCTGGTTCATGCTCAACCGTAACGTTGCTTGTGATAGCAGAGAGACTTGCCATCTAAACAGTTGCCATCTCATGACGGCAGCCTCATTTACCAACTCCGAAACCAGTGTTTCCCGAGGCTCATACTCCAACGCCGACTTACTCGGATCAATCTTCATTTTTTCAAACCGAAGCGCGCACTGGAAAAGGGTTGTGTTCCATGCCATATCGCGCAGGTATCCTGAATTGACCCGAAACTGCATCCAGAGCACTTCTCGCCTGAGATGATTTGCAACCCGGCTATCATCCTCATCAGCCTCGTTATAGCGGAGAATCTCTTCAGAGCCCACAGCACATAATTTGGGGATGATGCATCCCAGAGCAAGTGGCGAAGGGCGTTTAAGCGTCAGGTACGTTCTTAAGAAATAAATCGCAACGAGCACGATGATTATCGGAAGACTCAACTCTAAAATCAGTTTCATCAATTCTTCCTCATAATCCGTTCCCCTATGGTTCGGTAACGGCGCAATTCTTCACCAACGTCCTCTGGTTCCATGCCCAGGTCTTTCAATCCAAATCCTTGGATCGGGCGGGAAAAAAGCCAAATCCACCTAAATGCGGCTATAAAGTATCCCACAGAGGGAAGGTACTTGCTAAAAAATAAAAATCTTGTTCCGAAAAGAGAAACGATGATTGTATTTGCCACGACCGCAATGGAAGCAACCCCAAGGCCGGTTACCACAGCGTCTTCCCGAGTGTTGGTCGGTTCTTGAAGCAACCAAGCCCACATCGAGGTCAGCAACCAAATAGCGACTATTCCCCACCGGAACGCAAATTCAGATCCAATGATGAACGTAGCCAATCGCGTACTGTGAACTGGCGGGGCATAGATGGCCTTCCATGCGGAATAAGTGACCACAGCCACTATCACGCCCCACACCGTCCAACGGAACCCCGGTTTCGAGGTAAAACCCTCGAATATCCGCAAAAAACTCTCCCGTACCGCTCCTACGATCAAAATAACCTGTAACGCTTCCATCCACCAGTACACCGTGACATATAGTTGGCGATGGATGAACCAAGTCCCGAGCGCCACACATGCTGACATGAATCCCCAGGTCACATAACAAACGAACCAAGGCGTCTGCTTTCCGACACCCTGCCGAAGCAGGATTATCGATAGCCATAGATTTATGACCAGATTAACAACGACTACGGCGATAAACATGAGGAAACCCGTGTTCGACGGTACTTGGATTTTCTCATGGTTTACGAGTTTTCAATACGCCTATTCGACGAAGTGCGACGTTTATGAGACCTTTCCTGTCTTGGAATACACTCTATGTCCGCATCCCTGATCAGGAAAGCATTGAGGTAATCCATCCTTTGCCAAAGCGATTTTAAATCGCTGCTTTCTGGGAAAACACTGCGGAGCAGGATCGCCTTTCGACGCGTGAGTGGGCAATTGATGCTGACCCGGAACGTCGGCAATCCCAAATACTGCAGCACTTGCGAATAACAAAAATAAGACGGCTAGTTTTCTCGCCATTTTAGATCTCCTCCAGATTTTATGTTTTCTTATCTGTGCTACGCGTTTAACAATTTTCATTACTTGACACATAAAGTCGTTATTTTCTATATTGACTACAAGTTTTGGGGTGGTGAACATCTTCATTCCCCCAAATAAAAAGGCATAGGGAGAAGGACGAACCACCCCTTGCGGCTCCAAACCCTTCCACGGACTATGGGGCCGCAAGTCTTGAACGTTGCTTTAAAGCGCACGCAAGCGCTTCGAATTGTTCAGCTTGCTTGTAAATACTGGGCTTCTACGTTGGGAGAAATCTTATCAGCCCTTCAACGCCGCTGCCCAGAAATCAACCGGAGTATAACGCCAAAAACGATCCTAAAGAGCTAAAACTCAAACTCATTGTTTTCTTGACATTAGCCGCTTAAAACAGGTTAATATCTTGCGTTTGCCTTTGCGCTTCCTTTTTCAATGCATTCCCTGATCCAGGATATTGGCTTCAGCCTTCGGCTCATGCGCAAGCGTCCTGGCACAACGTTCCTGGTCATTACCTCGCTGATGCTCGGCATCGGTCTCAATTCCGCGATTTTCAGCGTCGTGAATGCCGTTCTTCTGCGCCCACTACCCATATTCAACCCTGACCGTGTTGTTTGGCTCAGATCAAAAGTCATTCAGACCAGCACTCCTCTTGGGACCTCCTACCCCGACTTTTTGGACTGGAAATCCCAGAACCGTTCTTTTGAAGCCATGGCAGCGATGCGGGCATTGTCCTTCACTATGACCGGATACGGCTCTCCCGAACATCTGAAAAGCACAGCCATTTCCGCCTCCGGATTCAAAACCTGGGGCGTCAGCACTATCTTGGGGCGTGATTTCGCAGATGGTGATGACCAGCCCGGCGCCAACCGGGTTACCATCCTCAGTTATGCATTTTGGCAACGTAAGTTCGGGGGAGACTTGGGCGTCTTAGGCAAGACCCTAACCTTGGATGACCAGTCGTACATCATTATCGGCGTCCTTCGGTCCATCCAACTCGATGTTCTCCGCTATCCCGACGTTTATATCGCAAATGGCCCTTTGGTGGATCAACACGTGATGGAGCGTGATACTCGATACTTTTTCCCCATCGCAAGACTGAAGCCGAATGTGAGCCTCGCCCAGGCACGCACCGACATGGAAACCATCGCTGGCCGTCTGGCCTCGCAATACCCGGGGACAAACAAGAACATGGGCATCAGGCTGGACGGATTTTCCGAACAACTTACCGCGGACGGCCGCAAGCCTCTTGCCCTCCTGATGGTCGCGTCCAGCCTGATTTTCCTCTTGGCGCTGGTCAATGTCATGACAGTCTTTTTGGCTGCTACCCTTGATCGTGCTCCAGAGTTGATCGCTCGCTTGGCGCTGGGCGCCGCCCGTTCAAGCTTGGTTCGGCAATTGTTCATACAAGCCCTGATCGTTGCGGTTATTGGCGGTATTCTTGGGTTACTGCTGGCAAAGCTGGGGCTGGCGCTCTTCCTGCACCGCTTTCCCACCGCCGTGCTCCGGTTCCAGGAGACCACGATCGACATCCGTGTCGTGTTTGCGACCATTGGCATGACATTACTCGCCAGCCTGATTGCTGCTCTTCCATCAGCGGTGAGTGCAATCACGCTTGGCGTTGGACGGCAAATCACAAATGGAGGAAACTCTTTCACTTTGTCAAAGTCCCGAGTTTTCGGACGGGCTGCATTGATTCTTTTCGAGATTTCACTGGCATCAGCGCTATCGTTGGTCTCTGGCTTGCTGATCAAGAGTTTCTATGAGATTGCCAAAATCGATTTGGGGTTCAACCCGCATCGCGTACTTTCTTTCCAAATCAACATGCCGGTCGCCCGCTATAAGGAACCTGCCAAACAGTCTGCGTTCTACAGGCTGGCGGCCGCGAAGCTTGCCAGTCTGCCGGGCCTGGAATCAACCAGTGCTATTTCCGGCTTGCCCCTTACAACTCAGGGGGAAGTAAACATTTTGGACGTGGATGCTCAATCGCCACTTGCCGGCGAGCGTCTCTTGGTGGAAGACGAAAGTGTCCTGCCCGGTTTTTTTCGAACCATGCGGCTCCCGCTGTTGCAAGGCCGCGATTTTACCGATGCTGACCATGAAGGCACTGCTCCGGTAGCCATCGTGGATGATGTGCTTGCGGCCAAGTTATGGCCAGCACAAAACCCGCTGGGTAAGCGTATTCGCATGACTGGCCTCAGGAACAACAATCCACACTGGATTGAGGTCGTAGGCGTAGTCCGGCAGATCAAACATTTTGGCAGCCTTGCAGCTAAAGTGCGATGGATGCAAGTCTATGTTCCTCAATACCAGGACCCCACGCCGATGCTGTCGTTTGTATCCAACACCACGGCCCCCGAAAGTGCGACACTGGCTGCTGTCGAAAAAGCAATCCACAAGCTGGACAAAGATATTCCAGTCGAGAATTTCCAATCGATGGATGATCTCCTTGACGCCTCCGTTAGCGGCCGCAATGCTGGTCTGCTCTTGTTAACTTCGTTCGCTGCTATCGGCCTAGTATTGGGGATGGTCGGGATCTTTGGAGTGGTTTCCAACTCGGTTGTTCGCCGGCGCCGGGAGATAGCCATCCGAATGGCCCTGGGAGCAACACGCCAGGGAACGACCATTCTCATCAGTAGGTTTGCCTTGCTTGCCTCTTTGGGAGGGGTTCTCGTAGGTTCGGGCGTCGTGATCACCTTCGCCCGCGTGCTCTCGTCATTTCTTATCGGTATCACCGCTCTTCACGCGCCGGTTTATCTGGCTAGCACAGCGATCATTGTCACGCTCACACTCGTGGCGAGCTTCCTACCTGCCGCGAGTGTGAGCGTGACAATGATCGAGGAAATTCTCCGCGAATAAAGCGCTGCCGCCCGCTGCTTTTTCTCGCCAGTTATTTTCTTAAGAGTAACAAACAATCGGACTGACATATACATACTATTTATGAAATCGAGATTCATGAATAACGGAAAGGAAGAATGAGCTTGATTTTTCTCTGCATTTTCCAATATGTTACTCGCCAACAAGATTGCCCCGCGTATTTCCATTTTCACTTTTTGGGGGAGGACTCATCTTTATCATGAGCGGACCGAAGAAACGCGCCATCCGGCCGAATCTCGGCAGTTCTCTCAGGCCGCGAAGCAAGACACCGCGCAAGCATGCTCTGGTCACTGGGGTCACCCGGGAGGAGTACCAACAAATATTGCAATATTGCCTGAACAACAAAATCAGTGTGAGCCAGTTTCTTGCCGAGCTTGTTCTCGAAGACGCTACCAAGCCGAAATCGGACCGCAAGGAAAAAGTCGTCATCAAAGCTGAATTTGAATTGACACCTGAGCAGCAGGAGAAACTTGAACTGCTGGCCAAACTTCATAAGAAGGGCACTATCAGCGAATTGATACACGAACTGCTCATGCCCAATCTCGATCTAGAACGGCTGCACGGATCGCTCGAAACTACAACGTTGCGCTATTATTTATCGAAAGAAGAACACGAAATCGTTACCAAACATATCGCCAGTAAGGGCATCTCAGCCCGCAAGTATGCAGCCATGTTGGCCCTCAAGGCCATCTCCCAGGAGCGCAAGAAGCTTAAATAGAACCTCCAAGGATTATCTTCACGCTCCACAGTTGCCAGTTTAGCCTCTACGCAATGCAGATCGTTTTGAGGTTTCTCCTTGACAAATATTCATTAATATATAATAGTGAATATATGTTATGAATAGGGCAGTCCGGCTTCCGGCAAAATCAGGTGAGCCGCTCACGGCCACTGGGCACCTGAAAGGGAACCCAGACTCCTGGTATCTCCTTTTGTTGGGATTTTTGCCTGGCGCATATAACTGACGCGAACAGACCTTGGGGGTGGCATCTGGGAGAGATGTTGCTCCCCATTTTTGGAAACGAAGTCAGGCTGGCTGGGATCGATCTATGAGAGCAAAGACTATACGGCGCGGCTGGACGATCTATGAACAAACGGTGCTGGCAAACCCGTAATGGTACTCAGCGGTTCTTCAACAGATGGGTTGGCTTTCTAACCAAGCAGCTTGATATTGCAGCATCCCTAAGAAAACAAACCCGGCCAAGAAGGCGGCAATGGCAGTTTTGGCTTTATTCATTTTGTTGCTGATTGTGGTCTTTTGTGCGGCCCGGTCGCAACCATGAGACCTATGCCCATGTCCGGCGATTTGTCCATACGAGTGGAGCATTCCTATCGTGGATGGTCATATCGCTCCGGTATGGGCATGGCAACGAATCGACTCATGTAGACACGGCCTCAAGATCAAGTGCGGACTTCTCTGGAGGCAGAGGACACCTTGGTCACGTCATTTTCGACCTGTCGCTCAGCAATCCAGGCAGAGACGATCTTTCAGAGATCAGAATGGACCTCTTGCCCAAGGATATACAGATTGTTGCGCTGTTTTTCTCGGTTAATTGATTGATGCTCGGCGTTGATCAGAAGCGTGGCCCGAAATTCTTACAGGAAGCAAACCATTGGCTACACTAATTACACCATATGGTCGGCAGTTCTCAGTCTCTCCCCGGCGATCCGAATGCCGGATTCAGCAAGAATGATATAGATGCGCTTCTCACTGGGGGTTACCAAGCCTTTCCCCTGAAAACTCGCGAGTTACTTCTGGTTGACTCTTTAAACGATGCCAACCGCGCCAGTCAAAGAAACCTCGCAGCAACAGCACTTCTGCGTAATGCCATAGACAATCCCCGAGGATGCGTTTACGGAAATGCGCTGCTGCTTGGCCCAGACGATGCAGAGCGATTCTTCCGGACTCAACGATCACAAACCAACGAAGTGAAATCCCTGTTGCTACTCGACTGGGACGAGGTATTTTGTTCAGTAGTTGCGTTTGGCTTGGAACGCCATAATTTCCGGGTCATCCAGGCGCCGACTGCCGTCGAAGCACTCGGATTGTGCCAGGACAACACTCTGCACTTTCTTGTGGCAGACCTAAGCTCGCTCCTGCCTCATCCATTAGAGACCCTTTGCCCCATCCGCGAAGCTCAGTCCCTGGCCAAAGTATTGGTCATATCAGGATATGACCGTACCAGGATTGCAAATTGGTATCCAGGGTTGCTCACCGGTACGCAGTTTCTGCAAAAACCCTTTGCCTTCCGCTTGATCGTGGGCATGCTCCATGTAATGGGCAGAACTAAGAACACTTCGCGAAACCTTCAGGTGACGCCGCATGTCCAGACCGATTCCCAAGATGGATGAACCAGGTCTGCGGCAGCGCAGAAGACATCAAAATGGGCCGAGAGTAGTGGTCGGCGACATTCAATCATGTCTCCCGCGGTGCCGGAGTGGCGGCGCGGCCTTCTGACCATGCATGTGAGGTAAATGCGTGAGTTCGGCGCTGAATGATGCCAACCAAGAACTGGGTTGGCTGCTTCATGACGAGCACACGTGCAGGAGGATATAGCGGGTGCCCAGGCCTCAAGGAAGAGAATGATGGTTAATAGGGATCCCTCATCTCTCCTCCCCGGCTGTGCGCCACCGAACCAACTGCGGCACCAAGTTCCACCGATCAACCAAGGCGACGGTTCCTTATGCGAGACAAAATTCAGAACTCTGAAGAAATCCTCAGAACTCTGGGAAAGCGAATCAGAGATCGGCGGATCAGGAAAGGCTGGTCTCTTCTCGCAATGGCCAATACTCGGGTCAAAGAAACGCTATGTCCAGGATCGGTCCCTGTTGCCGGGCTACTTCTCATTCTGCGGAATGATCGTCCGGTTCTGGGACCCCACGGACACTCAAGCAAGCCCGTCTTCTGGCGCTTCTTCTGAACATGCACAGCAAAAGGCTCGCAGTAAGGTGGCTGGTATAAGCGCGAACCATCTCGGCGACATTGAGCGAGGAGAATTTTGACATCGGTCTTGCAACTCTTGAAAAAGATTGCCAGGCATTCAAAGTATCCATCTTCCATCTGTTTTAGGGCATCGCTTGATGACATCCCCTATTTTTCCCTGCTTACCGCGAGATAGATTCAACACAGTCTTCAATGATTTCGGCCGTGTCGTCGCCGTCACCTGTGGGATCAGCCTGCTTCGGCAACCGGTGCTAATAACAGCGCACGGTCCCTACCGCGCGCCTGCTCCCAGATTCCATGTGCGGCCGCAGTTACATCCGCACGAATGGGCCAGCCAGCGCCATCCACGTCGCGATCCCACCACTGGGAAGATTTTTCGGGGCAAGTGGCCATATAGATTCAGCATTGCCATAAACATCAGCGGCCGGAATCCGAAATGTGATACGCGGTCAATACAGATTTACTTCAACGTCGAACTACTTAGACACAATAGACGGTAAGGTTTCAACTTCTGTTTGTGAGAAATTCTTAAGAATAGGTGCGATTAACAGAAGAATGTATGTTTTTGTGATGACGTACATGGAAACTTACATTCCGCAGTTTGAGAGGGCCAGTTTTCACGAGCCTTTTCCGATTTACGCATAGACCTTGGGGGATATGGAAAGCAGGCTGAGGATCTGCTCTTGAATGGGACTGAGCGGTT
>Ga0209577_10006899_pt1 | contig 10478 bp, 8 predicted proteins | sample GraSoiAngelo_109_FD_185874 | JGI IMG/M metagenome (GOLD analysis project Ga0209577, IMG submission 185874) | Grasslands soil microbial communities from the Angelo Coastal Reserve, California, USA - 14_0903_12_20cm (SPAdes) (version 2) | ecosystem: Environmental > Terrestrial > Soil > Grasslands ...
AGGCGACCGTCGATACCTTGAAGAGCCGCGGCCATATCGTCGAGACCGGCCCCGACTGGTCGGAAGGCCGACTCACCGCCGCCTCTCGCGTTGGCCGCCGCCGCCGCGCCGCCGCCAATCCGCGGGGCATGCAGGGCTATGCGGCCGGACGATAGATGACCTGGTCGATCATCGCCCGCGACAACGCCACCGGCCAGATCGGGATTGCGGTTGCGACTAAATTCTTCGCGGTCGGCGCGCGTGTGCCGCATATCGTGGCCGGCATCGGCGCCATTGCGACGCAGGCGCTGGTCAATCCCTATTACGGCATCGACGGCGTGAAGCTTCTGCGCGAAGGCAAGAACCCGCGCGAGATTGTGGACACGCTGATATCAGCCGATCCCGGCCGCGACAGCCGGCAGCTTCACGTCATGGATGCGAGCGGCCGGATCTCGGCCCATACCGGTCGCGACTGCATCGACTGGTGCGGCCACATCGCGGGCGACGGCTTTTCGATTGCCGGCAACATGCTGGCAGGCGCGGCGGTGCTCGACGATACCGCGAAGGCTTATCTAGCGAACGCGACGCTGCCGTTTGCGCGACGCCTGATCGCGGCGATGCGCGCCGGCGAAGCCGCGGGTGGTGACAAGCGCGGCAAGCAATCGGCGGCGCTTCTGATCCACGGCAGCGAGGAATGGTCCGATCTCGACCTGCGCGTCGACGACCACGCCGATCCGCTCGTCGAGCTCGATCGCCTCGAACAGGTGAGCCGCGAGCGCTGGGTGCATTTTCGGAAATTCCTGCCGACGCGCGACAACCCGGCGGGGATCACCGATCGCGCGACCATCGAGGCCGGCATCGAAGCCGCGATTGCGGGTGAGAAATGACGGTCCCGCCGCTGATTGAGATCAAGGACCTGCGCGTGCTGTTCCATGGTGATGACGGCCGCACGACCCATGCCGTCGACAGCGTCGACCTATCTGTCGCCAACGGCGCCACGCTGGGACTGGTCGGCGAATCCGGCTGCGGCAAAAGCGTGACGTCGCTCGCGATCATGGGCCTGCTCTCGAAACATTCCGCTGACGTTGCCGGCTCGATCCAGTTTGATGGTTTCGATTTGCTGGAAGCGTCCGACGAAACCCTGCGCGACCTGCGCGGCAATCGCCTGGCGATGATCTTTCAGGAGCCGATGACTTCGCTCAATCCGAGCTTTACGATCGGCGACCAGATCATCGAGACCATCCTGCGCCATCGCGGCGGCTCGCGGCGCCAGGCGCGGGCGCGCGCGATCGAGCTGTTGCGCCGCGTGCACATCCCCTCGCCCGAAAAGCGCATCGACGAATACCCGCACAAGCTTTCCGGCGGCATGCGCCAGCGTGTGATGATCGCGATGGCGCTCGCTTGCGATCCAAAACTCCTGATCGCGGACGAGCCGACCACCGCGCTCGATGTCACCCTGCAGGCGCAGATTCTCGATTTGATGCGCGAGCTGAAGGCCGCAAGCGGCGCTGCGATCATTCTGATCACCCACGATCTCGGCGTCGTCGCCGAAGTGTGCGACGAGGTCGCCGTGATGTATGCCGGCGAGATTGTCGAACGCGCGGCTGTCGGTGAATTGTTCGCTTCCCCCCAGCATCCCTACACAGTCGGCCTGCTGGGCTCGATCCCGCGGCTTGGGCGCCGCGCGGCGCATCTTGCGACCATCGAAGGCATGGTGCCGAATATGACAAAGCCGCCGTCCGGTTGCCGTTTTGCCGCGCGCTGTCCTTTTGTCGGCGATGCCTGCGTCAAAGCGCCGCCGCCGCTGGCGCAGCTCAACCCCACGCATTGGTCGCGCTGCATCAAGGCGCCGCTGGAGAGGCTGGTGTCGTGACGGCCCTGCTCGAGGTGAAAGATCTCGTCAAGCATTTCGTCGCCGAGCGTTCGCTGTTCGGGCGGCCGACTGCGTACATCAAGGCCGTCGACGGCGTGAGTTTTGCCGTCGAGGCCGGCAAGACGCTGGCGCTGGTCGGTGAATCCGGTTGCGGCAAATCCACGGTGAGCCGGCTGGTGCTGCGGCTGATCGAGCCGGACAAAGGCCGCATTCAATTCGAAGGCCGCGACCTGCTCGGCTTCGATGCGGACGAATTGCGCGCCTTCCGTCGCAAGGCGCAAATCATCTTCCAGGATCCCTACGCCTCGCTCAATCCGCGCATGACGGTCAGCCAGATCCTGGGCGAGCCGCTTGCGCTGCACGATCTCGTCCCGTCGACGCAGCGGCGCGCCCGCGTCGATGAATTGCTGCGCCTGGTGGGGCTCGAGCCCCGTTTCGCGCGGCGCTACCCGCACGAATTCTCCGGCGGCCAGCGCCAGCGCATTGCGATTGCGCGGGCGCTGGCGGTCGAGCCGAAACTCATCATCTGCGACGAGCCGGTATCCGCACTCGACGTCTCGATCCGCTCGCAAATCCTGAACCTGCTGCGCGACCTCCAGGAGCGCCTTGGGCTGGCTTACATCTTCGTATCGCACGACCTCGCCGTTGTGAAGCACATCGCCGATCGCGTCGCGGTGATGAATCTCGGCGGCATTGTCGAGGCGGCGGATACCCAATCGCTGTTCGCCTCGCCGCGCCATCCCTATAGCCGGGCGCTGTTGTCTGCGATCCCCCTGCCCAAGCCGCAGGCAAAGCGCAGCCGCATCGTGCTTCAGGGAGAGTTGCCCAGTGCGCTCAATCCGCCTTCCGGCTGCCGTTTCCACACCCGCTGCCCTTACCTGATCGAGCGCTGCCGCACCGAAGTGCCGGAACTGCAAGCGGATGGCGCGGGACATGCAACTGCTTGCCATCGCACCGGCGAATTACCGCCGGCCGATGCGATCGTGCCGTCGGACAGTGGCTTCTCGCCGAGCCTGGAACGGCTGGTGGCGGCTTTCAGCGCGCAAACGGAAGTACCGGCATCGGCCGGGGTTGGTATAGTCGGGACCACAACAACGGCGTTGTGACCGAGGAAGATGAGGTGCGTACGATGAAGATTGTTCGTTCAGCAGTGACTGCGGCGGCACTGTTGCTGTCTTTCGAGGTGGGCGCGCTCGCAGAGACCACGCTGCGTATCGGGATTGCCCAGGATCCCGACATTCTCGATCCGTCGATCGGCCGCACCTATGTCGGCCGCATCGTGTTCTCGGCATTCTGCGACAAGCTGTTCGACATCGACGAGAAGCTGAACATCGTGCCGCAGCTGGCGCTGTCCTACGAAAACTCCGCCGACGGCAAGGAGATGACGATCAAGCTGCGTCCCGGCGTAAAATTCCACGACGGCGAACCGCTTGATGGACAAGCCGCTAAATTCTCGATCGAACGCCACATGACCTTGCCGACCTCGTTCCGCAAGTCGGAGCTTGCGAGCGTCGATCATGTCGAGGTGGTCGATCCGCTGACGATCAAGCTGGTTCTCAAGACGCCCTTTGCACCGCTGATCACACAGCTCACCGATCGCTCCGGGATGATGGTTTCGCCAAAGGCGGCAAACGAGGAAGGCGACAAGTTCGGGCTGCACCCGGTGTGCGCGGGCCCTTACAAATTCGTCGAGCGCGTGGCGCAGGACCGCATGGTGTTCGAGAGATTCGCCGACTACTGGAACAAGGACAATATCTTCATCGATCGCGTGGTGTTCCAACCGATTGTCGATGCCACGGTGCGCCTCGCCAACCTGAAGTCAGGCGGCCTCGACCTGATCGAGCGGGTGCTCGCCACCGACATCAAGGACGTGCGATCGGATCCGCGGCTGGTGCTGTCGACCGCGCCCGAACTTGGCTATTCCGGCCTCACCATCAATATCGCCAACGACAAGAACAAGGGCGCGCTCAGCCGGTCGGAGAAAGTGCGCCAGGCGCTCGATTTGTCGATCGACCGAGAAGCACTCAATCAGGTCGTGTTCAATGGGGAGTTCACGCCGGGTAATCAATGGGTCAGCCCGCAACATCCTTACTACCAACAAGCGTTCCCGGTTCAAAAACGCGACGTCGAAAAGGCGAGGACGCTGTTGAAAGAGGCCGGCGTGCCGCTGCCCATCCCGGTCGATTTCATGGTCCCACAGGGAGCCGAGGAGCAGGCCGTCGCGCAGGTCCTTCAGTCGATGGCGGCGGAAGCGGGTTTCGACCTGAAGATCCGCGTGATCGAGTTTGCGACTTCCTTCAAGCAGGCGCAGGCGGGTGAATTCCAGATCTTTCAGATTCCCTGGAGCGGCCGGATCGATCCCGACGGCAATTCCTATGTCTTCCTGCATACCAAGGCGCCGCAGAATGACGGCGGCTATTCCAACCCCGAGGCCGACAAGGCGATGGAAGATGCGCGCCTGGTCAGCGATCCCGCGCAGCGCAAGGCGATTTATGAGAAGATGACCAAGGTCGTGCTCAACGACGAGCCGATCATCTATATCTATCACCGCAAGCTTTTGATTGCGCACACCGCGAAGCTCGAGGGCTATCGGCAAATGCCGGACGGCCTGGTGCGCGTGGTCGGGCTGAAGTTCAAGTGAGTATGATCGTGCACACGGTCTGACCCATGCTGAATTTCCTTGGCAAGCGTATCCTGCAGTTGATCCCGACACTGTTTTTCGTGTCGATCCTGATCTTCTCGCTGCAGCATCTGTTGCCGGGCGATCCTGCGCTGGTGATGGCGGGCGAGGAGCGCGACCCCGCCGTCATCGAGCAGATCCGGCAGCAATACCGCCTCGATCGGCCGATCCCGGTGCAGTACTTTTACTGGGTCAAAGGAGTGCTGTCCGGCGACTTCGGCGAGTCGCTTCGCGTCAAGGCGCCGGTTCTCAGCCTGATCGGGCAAAAGCTGCCGGTGACGATGCAGCTTGCCTCGATGGCGATCGTGATTGCCTTTCTGATCGGCATTCCCGCCGGGATCATTTCCGCGGTCAAGAAAGGCAGCGCCTGGGATTATGGCGCCAACCTGTTCGCGCTGTGGGGCATCTCGACGCCGAATTTCTGGCTCGGCATCATGCTGATCTTCCTGTTCTCGATCGAACTCGGCTGGCTGCCGGCGTCGGGCTTCGTGCCGTTGTCGGAGAATTGGCGCGCCAACCTTGCCTCCACCATCATGCCCGCCTTCGTGCTGGGTAACGCGATCGCGGCGATATTGATGCGGCATACCCGCAGCGCCATGCTGCAGGTGCTGGAGAGCGATTATGTTCGCACCGCCCGCGCCAAGGGTCTTTCCGAGCGCTCGGTCATTCTCAAGCACGCCATGCGCAACGCGCTGACGCCGATCATCACGTTAGGGGCGCTCGAGCTCGGCACGCTGCTGTCGGGCGCGGTGCTGACCGAGCAGATTTTCTCGATCCCGGGCTTCGGCAAACTGATCGTCGATGCCGTGTTCAACCGCGACTATGCCGTGGTGCAAGGCGTGGTGCTGGTGACCGCGACGATCTACATCGCGCTCAATCTCATTGCCGATATCGCCTACATCCTCGTCAATCCCAGGCTCAGGGCGTAACGCATGACCGACGCCGCGCTCACAGCCTTCCCGGCCGCAGATATCGACGAAGCGCTGGAAAGCCCGGCGCGGCGCGCGCTGCGTCGGCTCCTCAAGCGCAAGGGCGCGGTGGTAGGCCTTATCGTGATCGTGACCTTCATCCTGCTTGCGGTGTTTGCGCCGCTGGTTGTCCCCTATGATCCGATCGCGACCAGCTGGACGCTGGTGCGAAAGCCGCCTTCGGCGCAGCACTGGTTCGGCACCGACGATCTCGGCCGCGACGTGCTGTCCCGCGTGATCTATGGCGCCCGTGCTTCGCTGCTTGCGAGTGCGATCTCGGTCGGGATTGCGCTGTCGATCGGGGTGCCGTTCGGGCTGTTGTCGGGCTATCGCGGCGGTTTCATCGATGCGCTGATCAGCCGGATCACCGATGCCATGCTGGCCTGCCCGTTCCTGATCCTTGCTATCGCGCTGGCGGCGTTCCTGGGGCCGAGCCTCGGCAATGCCATGATCGCAATCGGGATCTCGGCGACGCCGGTGTTCGTGCGGCTGACCCGTGGCCAGGTGATGAGCGTCAAGGTCGAGGACTACGTCGAGGCCGCGCGAGCCATGGGCAATCCGCGCTGGCGGATTGCGCTGTTCCACATCTTGCCGAATATCATGCCGGCGCTGCTAGTGCAGGCGACATTGTCGATTGCGGCCGCCATCATCGCCGAGGCCGCGCTGTCGTTCTTAGGCCTGGGACAGCAGCCGCCGGCGCCTTCCTGGGGCAGCATGCTCAACGCCGCGCAGCGCTTCCTGACCAATGCGCCGTGGATGGCGATTTGGCCGGGGCTCGCGATTTTCGTCGTCGTGCTGTCACTCAATCTGGTCGGCGACGGCCTGCGCGACGCGCTCGATCCGAGGGAGCGGTGATTGGGCTCGTCATTGCGAGGAGCGAAGCGACGACGCAATCCATAGTCACTATGCCGCGCTATGGATTGCTTCGCGGAGCCTGTCATCGGGCGCGCATTCGCGCGACCCGTTGGCTCGCAATGACGGCTGAAGGCCCACTAAATCACGGTCTCCCGCATCACGCGGCGGCAATCCATCTCGTATTCGAGATCAATCACGGGCGGGCGGGCGAAATGCCAGGTGAGGCCCGAACGCGCGGCGCCGCGGCGAACCAGCTCGTCGGCAGCGACCGGGTGGAAATCGCGCACCGTATAGGCCTGCACCGCGGTGGTGTCCTTCCAACCGAAGCCGAATGCGTCCATGCGGCCTTCCATTTCCCGCGTGGTGAAGCGGACTTTTTCCTTGATGCCATCAGGGCTGAGATCGCGGTAGCGCACCGTCCGCTCGGGATAGGTTCCGACCCCGCCGCGCAATTCGGCGCCGCCGGCGATCACGAAAGTCGGCGTCGCGCTCCCGCTCGGTCGGGTGAAGGAGAACGCATAAAATGACGGCTCCGGCGGCGGATCGATCTCGGGGCAGACATTGCTGCGCGCCACCGGATTGACGGAGCCATCGTACAGGCCCCACCCGGCGAGCGTCTTGACATAATGCTCGTTGAATTGGCGAAAGCCGTCTTCGGTGAAGGCAGCCGGCGAACGCAGCTCGCAGGCGCAGAACGACGTCAGCGGCCGGCCCGCCCCTTGAATATATTTCGCAACTTTCGCAAAGCCGTCGGCGAGCGGCAGCCATCGCTCGAAGCGCACCCGCTCGATCTCGTAACCGGGGTTGGCCGCAGCACCGCTCGAATATTGAAACACCGCGGGAATGAACCGGTAATTGCCGGGTGCAAAATCGCTGGTCATGTTCGTCCCTTCGGATCTCCGCGCCAACGCGTTCCGCGTTTGTCGCTGACTTATTCCAGTTGCATGCGGACGCCCTTGGCGCCGTTGAGCAATCGCTTGAGATGGAATCCGGCTAGCGGATCGTCGGCGTGCAGCCCGACCAGCGCGGCAAAGGCCGGCATCGCCGCGGCATCACCGGCTTCCAGCTTGGCGAAGGCTTGCGAATATTGCGTCATCGCGGGTGCGATGAACACCTCCGCGCACAGCGGCTCAAAGGCGCGCAGCGGCTCGCTGCGCCCGCGCAGCATCAGATCGCCGACCGGCCGCCCCTTGAAATTCTCCGCTGCCTTCGCCACCGTCACGCTGACGCAGATGCGGGTCCCTAAGAACTTGTTGGCGGCCTCAAGCCGCGCTGCGATGTTGATGGTGTCGCCGTAGGCGGTATAGTCGAAGAAGCGGCTGCCGCCGAAATTTCCGACCAGCGCGGGACCGGCGTGAACGCCAATCCGGGTCACGCCGAAATTGATGCCCTTCGCCTTCCAGCGCTCGCGGAAGGCCTGCGCCCACACATCGAGATCTTGCGCGCAGGCGATCGCGCGCTCAGCGTAGTCCGGCTGTTCGCCGGGCGCATTGAACAGAACCTGGATCGCGTCGCCGATGATCTTCGCAACCGTGCCCTCATGCGCGAACACGACGTCGGTCATGCCGCCGACATATTCATTGAGCAACTCAGCCAGCACTTCGGCCGCCGCGGTTTCGACCAGCGAGGTGAAGCTCGTGATGTCGGTGAAGATGGTGGCAACCTCGCGCCAGTGCACGGCCATGCCGTCGGCTTCGCCGTCGCAAGCAAGGCGGCTTGCAATTTGCGGCGAGAAATAGCGCGACAGCGAGGCGTGCGCACGCTCGGCCTCGGCCTGACGACGGCGCGCTTCGCGAATTGTCTCGACATGCCGGATAGTCTTGTCGATGGTCAATTCAAGGTCGCCGAAATCGATCGGCTTGGTCAGGAAATCGAACGCGCCCCGGTTCATTGCGGTGCGGATGTTGCTCATGTCGCCGTAGGCGGAAACGATGATGGTCGATTTCTTGTCCTCGGCCTCCTGCAGCCTCGCGAGTAGCGACAACCCGTCCATCCTGGGCATGTTGATGTCGGACACCACCATGTCGACATGCGGATGCTGCTCGATCGATTGCAGCGCCTCCAAGCCGTCTCGGGCGAACAAGAAACTCACCGTGCCGTCGCGAATCTGTCGGCGGAATTTCTGCAGCACGAGCGCTTCCAAATCGGGCTCGTCATCGACAAAGAGAATGGTCGCAGTCGTCATGCGGCCTGTCCCGCATCTGGGCGCGCCGCCATCGTCCGCGGCAGCGTAATAATGAATTCTGTAAATGAACCCGGCTGCGTATCGACGTCGATCTTGCCGCCATGTTGCTTCACCACGATGTCGTGGCTCATCGACAACCCCAATCCGGTCCCCTCGCCGGCCGGCTTGGTGGTGAAGAACGGATTGAACATTTTCTCCTTTATTTCCAATGGGATTCCAGTGCCATTGTCCCGAATCCGGATTTCAACGGCATTGCCGAGGTTTTTCGTGGTCGCGCTCAAGGTCGGCTCAAAACCGTCGATGCCGGCCTCCTTGCGTTTGGTCGCGGCATAAAAGCCGTTCGAGATCAGATTGAGGAAGACGCGGGTGATTTCCTGCGGATAGAGATCGACCATGCCAGCCTTCGGATCGAGGTCGCGCTTCAGCGTGATGTTGAAGCCGGATTTCTCCGCGCGCGCGCCATGATAGGCGAGATTGAGGCTTTCCTCGACAATGGCGTTGATGTCGGCGGGCCGGTGCTCGCCGGAGCCCTCGCGCGAATGCAGCAGCATGTTCTTGACGATCGAATCGGCGCGCTTGCCGTGCTGCACCACTTTTTCAAGATTACCCTTCAGCATATGCGTGAGCTCGTCGATCTCTTCCCGCGTCTTGTTTTCGAGCTTGGCGTCCTTGAGCACGTCATTCATTTCGTCGATCAGCTCGGCAGATACCGCCGAGAAATTATTGACGAAATTCAGCGGATTTTTGATTTCATGCGCGATACCCGCGGTGAGCTGGCCGAGGGAAGCGAGCTTTTCGGTCTGGATCAGGCGGTCCTGCGCGGTGCGCAGTTCTTCCAGCGAGAGTGACAAATCGTCGGTGCGTGCACGCAGTTCATCGAACAACCTCACATTCTCGATCGCGATCACCGCCTGATCGGCAAAGGTCGTGACCAGTTCGATTTGCTTCGAAGTAAACGCCTCGACCCGCTGGCGCGCGAGGATGATCGCGCCTATCGGCTCGTTCTCGCGCAACAGCGGAACGCCGAGAGCGGTACGCTGGCCAGCCAGCGAGATCGACTCACTTATCTTGTAGTCAGGATCATTGGCCACATCCAGAACCTGCACGGGCCGCCGCTCAAGCGCGACCCGGCCGGTAATACTGCCACGGTCTACAGCAATCGGATGTCCCTGCAGGAACTTGATATACTCGTCCGAGAAGCCAACGGCTGCGCCCGCCCGATACATGCCCCCTTCCCGGCGCAAGATGAATGCCATCTCAGCATCGCACAGTCGCGCCGCGGTCTTCACCAGAGTATCCAGGACCGGTTGCAAATCGAATGTCGAGCGGCTGATGATCTTTAGCACGTCACCGACCGCGGTTTGCTGCTGCAGCGACTCGCTCAATTGCGAGGTGCGCTGCTCGACCTTCCCTTCCAAATCCGCATAAGATTCCTGCAGCCGCGCGCCCATGTCATTGAACTGGTTGGCGAGACCCTCCAGCTCGTCGCCGGTCCTGATCGAGATGCGCTGGGCGAAATCGCCGCCGCCGATGCGCTCGGCGCCGGCGCGCAAGGCCTGGATCGGGCCGACCATGCGCCGCGCCAGGAAGATTCCAGCGAGCACCGCAAAGATTGACGCCGCCGCCAGCACGATCGCGAGGCGCTGCAAGGCTGCGTAGAGCGAGGCATAGGCTTCCTTGACCGGAAGCTCGACGAACATGATCCAGCGCAACGGCAGGATCGGCGCTGACGCCGTCAGGACCTCCTGGCCCTGGATGTTCAGCGCACCCTGCAAGGAATCTACATCGGAATTCGCTGCTCGCGGTGGCGGCGGTACCGGCGGGGGCGGGATTGTCCGCACTCCGGGTGCAGCCTGAGCCGCCAGCGCAGCCTGCTCGGCCAATGCAGCCTGCTCTGCCAAGGCGGCCTGTTCTGCCAAGGCCGCCTGCACCTGAATG
>Ga0209577_10006900_pt1 | contig 10477 bp, 10 predicted proteins | sample GraSoiAngelo_109_FD_185874 | JGI IMG/M metagenome (GOLD analysis project Ga0209577, IMG submission 185874) | Grasslands soil microbial communities from the Angelo Coastal Reserve, California, USA - 14_0903_12_20cm (SPAdes) (version 2) | ecosystem: Environmental > Terrestrial > Soil > Grasslands...
TAACCGTTCTGGACGTCGATTCCAGCGGCGGACCATACGCGGATGTCAAGAACGCCTTTCGCGCGGCGAAGGACCTGATCGCTTTCGAGGCGATCCTACATGGTGCCCGTGACGGTGGCGCCGCTGCCGTCCGTGAGATCTACCACGCCACGCTCGTACCGCCGTTCTGTCTCATGGCGGTCACGTCGTTCTTCGACGCTCACTGAGCGCCGAGCCCCTCCCGATGCCCCTCGCGGCTGTCGCCGACGGTGCGCGAGGGGCACTGGCCGTTGGCGCGCAGGTCCCGCAGGGCGCGGACGAAGAAAAGGGCTGATGCTCAGCGAGAGCTGCACGAGTTCCCGTTACCTTGGCCGCAAAAGCGGTTGTGGAGAGTAAGCTGCGACTCGTTCGCCGGGGCCGGAGGTTGTGAAGCGCCTGACCGGGCTCTTCACCCTGTCGCCCGTACCGTTGGCTCCCATCGAGTCAACCGTGTAGTAGTACGTTGTCCGCGGCGCAAGCCCATCCAAGCGCACGCGAAAGACAGTATCGGCATGACTCCGGCTCAGACGGATGTGCGATTTCGCTGTCTGGCTGAGTTCCCTGGGGCTCGTACCATAACGCACTACCCCGTAGTGCTCGTCCGATCCTCCGGGGTTGTCGCTTCTCCACCTGATAATGGCCGAATTGCCGTCGGCCATTTCGAGCGCCGGCCCTTGCGTGATGCGCACGCGCGCCACCTTCGGGGCAGGAGCAAGCTCCTGCTTGGCACTGTAAGAGTCTGACTGAGCGGCGATCGAGTTCGAGAACAGCACGCTGGCGGCCGCAGCGGCAGTCGCCAGTTTCAGATGCAAGCTAATCATGGACAGATCTCCGGCCGAAATGACTCAACGCATATCCCATCGGCGAGACGCAGGGGCATGGAGGCCCGTACGGCCTCCATGCGTCCCTGTTTCAGTCCCACTCGTCCATTGTGTCCGCCGTCTTATCCTATGGAATGGGGTTCGGGCCGGGCACGGGCGCGACACCGCAGATTCCCGCCGAGCAGGGCGGAAGAGGCGGAGTCGGGATAATGGACTCATTACCTTGCGTCGCAGCCGAGCCACCGGTCATGCAAGGGCCGGTGTAGGTATCGCTGTTGGTGTAAGGTCTCGTGAAACCATCCGTCAGCGTCTGCAGGAAGATGACGAGCTGGTTCTCCTCGTGATCCGACAGGCCGAGAGTACCGATCGTCATGTCGATGTTGTTCGGGACCTCCGGCATGGGCCAGCAGTCTTGTGAATCAAGGCAAGCCGCGCGGCGATTCCGTTCGATGTCACGAAGAGCGAGCTTTGAGGAGGCTCGTGAACGCTCAGAAATTCACTCGCGTTCAACTCGAAGTATTGCGCATAAGTATATGAATGCACGGCGCTGGCACATGTGTGCCCGAACCTGTCATTCAGGGTGCGAATGCGTAGTAAAGGTGCGCGACGAGGGGCTACTCTCCCCTGCAACTTGCGGCGCGGCGTGACTGGCATGAACATCCGCGCCGGGATGCAGTCGCCGCGCTAGTGGCTATAGATATCGTTGAAGCCATCATGCGCCGGCACAACCTCGCATCTCGCTGGGGACCGGGCGGGAGTCTGGGTTTCGAGTTCGCCAGCGGCTGTGCGACGGCGAGCCGGCGCAGCGATGTGGACCTGATCGTGCAGGCGATCGGGCCATGTCGATCGCCGACGCGACGGCGCTGCTTACCGGGCTGGCGCAGCTGCCGGTGCACGCGGATGTGCTGCTGGAAATGTCGCCCGGAGCGGTGGCGCCGGCTGAGTACGCACGCGCCCGCGCGCCGTTCTTGTTGCGTACGCTGGAGGGCCCCGCGCCTGGTCGAGGAACCGTGGGCGGGCGTGGCGGCCGCATGATGCGCGTCGCGCTTCTCTTTCCCGGACAGGGCGTACAGGCACCGGGCTTTCTGCGGCGCTTGCCACAACATCACGCGCTGCACGGGACTCTCGAGGAGGCGCGCCAGGTTCTAGGGCAAAACCCGGAACAGCTCGACGGCATCACGCCGCCGGAATTCACACCCGGGTTGTAGCTCGCCACCGTGATTGCCGGCGTCGCGATCGCCCGCGCACTCGCCGCCGAAGGCCTGGTTCCGGATGCAGTTGCGGGTCTTTCGGTGGGCGCCTTTGCCGCTGCGGTCGCATGTGAAGCGCTGAGCTTTTCCGATGCGCTGCGACTTGTAAAGCTGCGCGGCGAGGGCATGGCTGACGCCGTCCCGCGCGGCCACGGCATGGCCGCGATCCTCGGTCTCACGGAGCGCGAGGCGCTCAAGCTCATCGCGCACGTCAATGGGCGCATTCCGTTGTACCTGTCGAGCGTCAACGCGCCGACTGAAGTCGTCGTCCTCGGGCGAGGAAGCAGCGGTAGCCCTTGCAGTAGAGGAAGCTCACGCCAACGGCGCCGGCGCGCGCCGCCTGCGTGTCAGCATCCCGTCGCACTGCCCGCTGATGGATGTGGTGTCGACGCGCCTGCGCGAAGCGATGCACAGCCCGCGCCTGCTCTATGTCAGGAATCACCGAGCTCGCATCGCGGGCGAGGCTGCGGAGGTGAGGGAGGATCTGATCCTCAATGTGTCGCGCACCGTGCGCTGGCATGACTCGCTAACGCTGCTGTATGAGCTGGGTTGCCGCCTGTTTGTCGAATCGCCGCCGGGCGAAGTGCTGAGCAACCTGGTGAAGGCCTCATTCCCAGAGGCACGCACACTCGCGCTCAATGACGCGCCGCTCGCGATGGGCTGTCACGCTGGCGCAGCGGCTCGCCTCCGCATAGCGGTGACGATACGAGCGATCACCGGCTCCAGGTCTTCGACCGTCAGACCCGATTGCGAATCCGGGAACTTGATGGCGTCCACGGCGTGCGGAAGATCCATTTGGGAAGTGGGCTTGCTCGTGGGCTTCGACCAGCGTCGCTAACACTTCCAAGCGCAGGGAGGCCAGAAAACTGGCCTCCCCCGCATCCTTCGTCGATCGACTACTGGAGCGCAATGCCGCCGCTGATTACATTACCGATGATGACGTAACCATCAGTCAAAATAAGCGTGTAGACCGCAGGAGCAAGACCTCGGTTGTCCACGGCCACCATAGTGAAGCCGACGGGTAGGCCTTTGTGTAGACCAGTGCCGATGATGGTTGCGGTCTCGCTATCCTCATCCGGGGCGAAGGTTGCCGAGTTAATTGCGTTCGACTGGAAGTGCGCCCCTGAAAGCTCATCGTCCTCCTCGACGTCGTCGCCGCTGCTCTCGCAGGTATTCTTGTGGAAGTGCATATGAGCCTTGCGCGAATCGTTCCCTTCCACATCTCCATCGCCATCGCCCTCGTGACAGAGCCCGGTGCGAAGGCTGTTATCCACGGCGAGATCAGGAATCTCGTTCTGTACAAACCATCCGTACCTGTTGCCGCCAACGGTTAATCCAACCACATCGCTTGGGTCACTTCGCACCCAGGCTCCCATGAGTGTGCCCGTGGACTTTTGCGTAATGGTCATGGTCACGCTCAACACGCCTCCTTGCGCTCCATTGAAGGAGTGTTCGAAGGTATACCAGCCGGATTGAGTGATTTGGATTGGCGCGTGGCCCGGATCCGCAGGGTCTGCCCCGCAGCGGGTCGAGTTATTGCCCCCTGAGATCACGAATCCCAGCGGATCGGTGCCGGCGTTAAAGACGAAATCGCGACGGAAGTTACCGCTGGGATCGTTGATGGCGGATGACCAGTCGAAGCGAGCATCCGGGTGGGAGGCCGCCCAGGTGACGTCCAGATAGATGTCGAGCTGGGTTTTGTAGCCGCCACTTGGGAACGTTGAGCTGTATCCACCCCAATTCGTCAACGGGCCGTAATAGACAGGATGGGGTCCGCTACCTGACTGACATGTGTCAGGAGACGGATCGAGTCCAAGTCTCGCGTGATAACCCCCTGAGGCAGACGCGATACCGGAGGCGTAACCGCTGGCACTCACGTAACCCGAGGGCTCGCGGGTAATCGTGCCACCTTCATTGAACCAACCATTCGTATTCTTCTCGAATCCGTTGAAGTAGGGCCCCGGAGGAGGAGATGCCTGCGCCGATACTGCCATTAGCGCGCCGAGCAGCGCCACCGCGGATAGAGGTCTGATTGGCGTTCTCATATCGAGCCTTTCCTTGGCTTACCAAATGTTGATGCCGCCGCTCACCACGCTTCCTGCGAAGCTGTAACCGTCGGTCAAGGTGATCTGGAACACTCCGGGCGCCACGTCGCCGTAGTTCACGGCGAGCATGGTGAAGCTAACGGGCAGGCCATTGTGGACGCCGGCACCGATCATGGTGACGGCCTGATTCTGGTCGGCAACCGTGTAGGTTGCGGAGGTCACCGAGGTCGACTGGAAATGCGGACCCGAACCATCGTTCTCAGCTTGGACACTCTCGTTTTGGCTATCGCTTGGATCCGGGCAGGACGACTTCTTGTGGAAGTGGAAGCCACTCTTCCTCCCTGAGGTTTGCTCGACCGCCTCACCGTCACCATCGGCTTTGTCACAGCCGGCTTCACCCGCAGGCACGTCGAGCTTGGTGACGAATGCGTCGCCATAGAGGTAAGGAGGGCCAGCGCCGTTATACGTCGGGTCAAAGGCACCGGGAGTTGTGGGGAAATACATCGAGTTCGTCGATCCGGTCACGTAGACCTTCCTCGAGCGACCGACCGCGATGCCAAGGCCGAGGTCATCGCCCAGACTGCCACCGAGATAAGTCGAGTAGACCAAGGCGCTGCCATGGCTGTTGAGCTTCGTCACGAAGGCGTCGCCATAGAACCACGGGGGGCCAGCGCCGTTGTACGTCCTGTCAAAAGCATCAGCCGTCGTGGGGAACATGGTCGAGTTCGTGAACCCGGTCACGTAGGCCTGGCCGGTGGAGTCGACCGCGATGTCGTGACCATGGTCGTCGACCTCCCCACCGAGGAAGGTGGAGTACACCAGGGCGCTCCCACTCCTGTTCAGCTTCGTTACGAAGGCGTCGGTAACGCCGCCGCCGAAGGTCGGCTGGAACACGCCAGGAGTCGTCGGGAAGTTCGCCGAGTAGGTATCCCCTGTCACGTAAGCGTTGCCCGACCAGTCGACGGAGATGCTCCCGCCAGCGTCGAAGTCGCTGCCCCCAAGGAATGTGGAGTAAACGAGGCTGCCGCCATCGCCGCTAAGCTTTGTCACGAAGGCGTCGGCCGGACCGTTCAAGATTGGTTGGACCGCATTCTTCAGCGGAAAGTCCGGCGAGAACGTGTAGCCCGTCACATGGGCCTCCCCATCCCCGTCGACAGCGATTCCTTCTCCTACGTCGTAGACAGTGCCCCCCAAGTACGTGGAATACACCAAGCCGCTCCCGCTGCTGTTGAATTTCGCAACGTAGGCGTTGGACACGCCGGCGATTGCAGTCTGGAGGGCGTTCTTCGTGGGGAAGTCAGTTGAGTATGTAAAGCCCGTCACATACGCATGCCCGGCGTCGTCGATGGCGATCGCGTGACCCAAGTCCGGCCCGTCTGCATCGCTGCCGCCCAGGAAGGTCGAGTAGACGAGGCCGCTGCCGTCGCGTTTCAGCTTCGTGACGAACGCGTCGTACACTCCACCGAACTTCGTCTGAAAGGCCCCGGGAGTGGTAGGGAAGTCCGGTGACGTCGTGTCGCCGGTCACATACGCATACCCGTCGTCGGCAACGGCAATGCTCGAGCTGATATATGGCTCGTCGCCACTGCCACCGAAATAGGTCGAATAGACCAGTGCGCTACCGCTGCTGTTCAGCTTCGTCACGAATACGTCTTGGGTGCCGTTGTGGAGCGTGTTGTAAGCACCCGCCGTCTTGGGAAAGTCCGTTGCGGAATACGTGCCGCCCGTAACGTAGGCCTGACCGGCAGAGTCGACCGCGATGCCGTAGCCCGAGTCATCGCCCTTGCCGCCCAGGTACGTTGAGTAGACCAGGCCGGGGTCCACTATGAGCGGCAATGTACGGTCGTAGGATCCAACGGCGAACCCATAGGTGCTGCGCCGCTGGAGCGCGAAGCGGCTCGCCACCTGCACTCGTTTCCCATCAATCAACTGATAGCTGACCGGGCGCGTATCGGTGATGCTCCCGAGAGAAGTGTGGATGATCAGATTGCCGTCGCCATCGACAGACAAGTTCCTCGCTCCAAGGTAGGCGAGTTGAATGTCTTGCGCGCGCGCGCCCGGCCTCAGCAGAAACTCGTATTGCAGCTGCCCGTTCTCACTGCGAAACAGGAGATCGATGCCTGGCCACAGGTCCCGGTACAGCAATTCACCATAGGTTGCGAGGTTCGTGTGCCACCGCGCGGGATCGTTCCCGATGATGTAGTTGACCGTGCCGCTCTCGGGCGTTTGGCCTGTGATCGCAGGCTTCGGGTTGGCCCCGAGGAAGCGCAGGCGCAGGACGAGCCCCTTGGCCTTCGTCGCGAACGCGAAGACCGCCTCGCGCGTCGTAAAGTAAAAGCTCGCCCCGCCCGACTGCGCCGAGTAGTGGACACGCGGGTCCAGCTGGCCGGCGTTCGGCACAAAGCTAATCGGCAGTTTCGCGTAAGCCGTGCGCGCCTCGACACCTGGCCGTTCGTTGTTTGGGTTCTGCGCGTCGAGATCGGCCTTCACAGTGCCGAACAGCTTGAAGCTGCCACCCTTGACCAGATGTGAGGGACCGTCTGCGACGGGATCATGTGCGGCCGCGTCGGTCATGATCGGATTAACCGGCGGTATAAGGGTTAGAAACTCGGGGTAGGCAGAAACCAGCTCCGCGCTCCAATCTGGAGTGTCAATTGTCTGGCTCCTCGATGGATACACGGGCGCAAGAAGGAGCAGTAGCGCCGCCCCAATCACGGCAATGCGAGCTGATCCGGATTTCATGTTGAACTCTCGTCCGTGAAGATATAAAAAAGTCATGGCGTTGCTCCGATCAGCGGCTGCCAACAGACTTAGAGCAAGCGGCCCGATTTCGCTGACTGCAGATTCGTCGTGTCAGCAGCCGAACCCACCCACGGGAGAGTCCGCAGCTTCCCGTTCATAAGCGCGCCCCCCAGTGCTGCCGTCCGCGCGGACAGAAGCCAGCCCTTCATCACACGCACGCCGATCGCGACACTCCTCCCTCATGAGCTTCATAAGTCCCCTTTTGCGGAATCACCATCAACGACCATCATCAGACCCTTCGTGTATGCTGTCTTTGCGATCAGGCACGCAGCCGAGGCACTCAGGCTTTTGCAAGACCTATGCCGGTGTTGCGCATCCCGCTCAAGTGGCCTCGCGCTCCTCAAACGAGTAAGCGGCTCGGTCATGCGCAAACGGTGCAAGTGACGGTGCTACTAAGAGAAATGCCTGATCGCGGAGGCAAGAGCCAGGGACGGCCAGCCTGAGCGAGGGAGAGTTCCGGCGGCAACAAGCCTGGCGCAGGCGCAAGAACTATGGTGCGAACACCATGGCGCGGCCACCAGAGAGCCGACGGACAAAGGCGAGCAATCCTCCGGATGAGGAGCAGAGCGTCTTCGCCGCGGGTCTAGAGTCTTGCTCAGGACGTCCGGAACTAACGGGCTGCGCGACTCGCACGAGCGTAAATCGCGGCGTCGAGGTGCTGCATAATGCCGAGCAGGTTGGCGAGCGCTTTTACGAGCCGGTTTGCGCCGCCGTTTCGCCGCACGTTTAACAGAATGTGTTCGCCTCGAAGGGATAACCTTTCACGCGGTTGCCTCAAGACTGTCGGGCCAGTGACGGCCCGTTCGACCTTGCAGCGTGACCGTCGCGCAATTTGGCGCTCACGCTGAGCTCTAAGTTCGCGGTACCACCGGGTCCGGCGCGGAATTCCCATTGCCCGCCCCGCAGTCCGTGCGCGACGCCGGCACGGACCAGAAGTCCCCCGCGCCGTCCTGAGCGACACCCGCTCGCAGGTTCCACGCACGATCTGCGCGCGCTCCATTTTCTCAGAGCGACCCCTCGAGGTAGTGGAACGTCACAAACGGTCCGTCCGTCCGAGCCAAGCGCATTCTCGCGCAGCGGTTCCATTCGTCTTGAGCGCCAATGCGCGCCGGCTTCGGCGTCACCGGTCTATTCAATGCCTCGCGCTGTTTGGCGAACTCGGCGATCCAGGTTTTGAAGACGACTGCCGGCAGCTCCCTCGCCTTGAATTACTCCGGACGTCCGACTTGCGCGCATTGATGTCGCCAAGTGCGGCGGACAGCGCTGGAGCCGTCGGCGGCTCGATGAAGTGCCGCGGAGCTAAGGAAATCGACCTTCAGTGCTTCGACTACGACTCGCTCGATGCTTGCGATGCGGAAGCGCGTGCTGTTTGAGGACGTGCTGCCGTTGTGAAAGCCGCTGCAGACGTAGTCGATCCCTCCGTACTGCACGTAGTTGCCGCCGCACTTGGAGCAGACCAGAAGGCTACTGAGCCGAGCGCAGGACCACGGCCTTGGCGGCGCTTCGCGGCGCGGTGTCTTCGAGTCGCTCGATGGTCCCGCCATGCGCCCCTTGCCCGCGCGTGCGTACGTGTACGCCGAGTGGAAGGAGCGCACGGTCGCCTTCGACTACCACGTCGACGTCGATCACCACTACTACAGCGTGCCGCACGCCCTCGTCGGCCATGGTGTGTGGGCACGCTTCACGGCCGCCACCGTGGACGTGTTCTTGCGCAGCCATCGCGTGGCCACTCACGTGCGCTCCTATCAGCGCGGCTGCCACACGACCTTGCCCGAGCACATGCCCAAACCGAGAGTACCTGCCCCGTCGGGAGCACGAGGAGGCTAACAACTCCCCGAGATCATCTGCGCGAACCACTTCGGACTGGACCAACCGGAGCGGATCACCACGTTCCTCTAGGACGGGCGAGACTCTCCGAACTCTCTAAACTGTGCTGCAGGTATGTCGTACTGCTTCATCTTTAGGTGCAGTGTCTTGTAGTCGGTTCGGAGAAGTCGCGCCGCCTCGCTCTTGTTCCCACTGGTAGCCTGGAGGGCGCGGCGGATGGCCTGCTGCTCGGCATACGCCGCAGCCCCTCCGGCGATTTCCCTCAGAGAGCACCCGGCCGGCGCCGGCTCTCCGCGGAGTACGGTCTCCACGGTTGTCGGAGAAGGATCGATGGGGAGAACCGCGAGGTGCTCCGGCTCAATCACATCCGAAGCCAGGAGAATGGCCCGGCGAATGACGTTCCGGAGCTCTCGCACGTTTCCCGGCCAGTGGTAGCGTAGAAGGATCTCGGCCGCTGCTTCTGAGATTTTGCGGCAGGGGCGACCGAGTTCCATGCTGCCTTCCCAGAGAAACTCATTCGCCAGGTGGAGGATGTTGTCTCGCTCCCTGAGCGGAGGCAGGGTAATCCCGAATTCGTTCAAACGGTAGTAGACATCTTGGCGGAACCGACCCGCCCGAACTTCTAGCTCGAGGGGAACATTGGAGGCAGCGACGATCCGCGCAGCCAGTCGTACCGGCTGCCTGCCGCCGAGCGGCTGCACCTGTCGTTCCTGCAACGCGCGCAAGAGCTTTGCCTGAGTAGGGAGGGGAAGGTTGACAATCTCGTCGAGGAATAGGCTTCCGTCCTCTGCAAGCTGGAGCTGCCCGGCCTTTCGCTGATGTGCTCCCGTGAACGCGCCCTTCTCATAGCCAAAGAGCTCCGACTCGATCAAAGTGTCCGGTATCGCGCCGCAGTCGACAGCGACAAACGGCTTCTCGCGTCGGTCACTGAGCTGATGGATGGCCCGAGCAACAAGCTCCTTGCCAGTGCCGGTCTCGCCCTGGACGAGGACAGTGAGCGGGGAGTCGGCCACCTGCTTGATCTGCTGGACGACTTTCTTCATTTGTTCACTCGGGTTCATCAAGAACCGCAAAGGGTTCTCGATGACCTTGTCTGTCTGCCGCCGATTGCGCGTGCGCTCCTCGACAACGGCCTCTAGTTCGTTGAGGTGGCGCTCCAGCGCGACCTGCTGCTCTCTCGCCCGGCGACTCAGCTCGCGCATTTGAGTCGCTCGCACCAACGACGCGACGAGGTAATCCCGGTCGATCGGCTTCTGCACGAAGTCGAAAGCCCCGCCGCGGAGCGCATGCACTACCAGGTCGTGCTCGCTGTGCCCGGTGATCATCAGCGTTGGTGTCTCGGGGCGGTGCGTGCGAATCTCCGTCAAAAGCTGGAGACCGTCCATCCCCGGCATCTTGATGTCGGTGACAATCGCGTCGTAGTCCCGTGCGTCGATCTGCTCGAGCGCGGCGGCCGCCGAGTCAGCCGTGTCCACCGTTACGCCGTCCATTCGGAGCCGCAGGGCCTGCGGAAGCGCCTGTAACAGAGCCGGGTCGTCGTCGACTATTAGCACGCGAGCCTGGCTCATGGTTTTTCCCTCACTGACGTGGGGTGAAGTGCGCGCCCTGCCTTCCCCACGACCCACTCCAGTTCACTGGCACAGCGCCCCAGGGCTGCCTGCCGGTCCTTCACGCGGCGAGCCCGCGCGCGCGCGCGAATCGCGCGGTGCAACGA
>Ga0209577_10006902_pt1 | contig 10474 bp, 8 predicted proteins | sample GraSoiAngelo_109_FD_185874 | JGI IMG/M metagenome (GOLD analysis project Ga0209577, IMG submission 185874) | Grasslands soil microbial communities from the Angelo Coastal Reserve, California, USA - 14_0903_12_20cm (SPAdes) (version 2) | ecosystem: Environmental > Terrestrial > Soil > Grasslands ...
CGTGCTGTTCGCCGCATCGCGCACCGTCGCGAAGGACGTCGCGAACCTGCGCGCGTGGATGCAGAAACAGCAAGCAGGAAGTACGAAGTAGGAAAGATTTGTCCGAGCGATCCTTTCAGTTCGCGTGCGACGCGTACGACTTTTGTGAAGATCTTGTGAGACTTAGAGGTCTGCCATGTCTACGTGACATCGGTTCGGAAACTGAAAGAGAAATAATAGAACGACCTCCGACTTCCGACTTCCGATGTCACTCCGTTCGCAGCGCGTCCAGCGGCGAGATCCGCATGCCGCGCCTGGCCGGCAGGTAGGTCGCAAGCGCCGCGGCGGCGGCGAGCACCAGCGGCGCCAGCGTCAGCACGATCGGATCGAACGAATCGGTGTCGAAGAACTCCGCGCTCAGCAGCCGGCCGAGTATCACGGCGAGCGGAAAACCGATCGCCAAACCAATCATGGTCATGCGGGCGCCGTCCAAAAACAGCAGCCGCGCGATGTCGGCCGGACGCGCGCCAAGCGCGAGGCGGATGCCGATTTCGCGAGTCCGCTGCGATACGACGTACGACTTGAGCCCGTAGACCCCGACGGCCGCGAGCAGCAGCGCCAGCATGCCGAGCCCGATGAGCGTTCGCCCCGCGGCGCGGATGACCCACAACACCAGCCCGCGATCGTGAAAGTCCTGCATCGTGCGGAGCTCGACCACCGGTAACCGGTCGTCGACCGCGCGCAGCTGGCGCCGAATCGCCGTCAGCAGTTCACCGTCGGAGCCGCCTGCCGTGCGCACATGGATGTTCATCACGCCACGGTAATGGCTGCCGGCCGCCACGTAGAGATGGGGCGCGGGATCGCGATCGGTAACCCAGTCGCGGATGCCAGGCACGATCCCGACGATGGACATCGGCTCGTTGTCGGCTGCGGGCCGAACGCCGGGCCGCGGCGGTGTGACGAGCTGCTCGCCGAGCGGATCCTGATTCGGAAACAGTCGACGCGCCAGCGGCTCGTCAATGATCGCCACGAGCGCAGCCGACGGCGACGTCTCCTCGACCGCTGTGAAATCGCGGCCGCGCACGATCGGCAGGCCGACCGCCTTGAAATAGCCGCCGGTGACGACCGTGTAGGTTGGCATCACGCGCTCGTCGCCGCGCTGACCCGGCCTCACGACCCACCGACTCTCGTGGCGCTCGCCGAACGGTACCTGCGAGCTCGCGCCGACATCCGCGACGCCGGGCATTCGGCGCAGCCGATCGAGCGCATCTCGCAGTCGCATCCGTCCCCCGGCCTCGTCATAGCCCGCGAGGCTCGAATCGATCGACGCGAGCAGCAGCCCCTCGTATCGGTAGCCGGGATCCGAAGCGCCGGCCTTGAGGGCGCCGCGCGCGAACAGGCCGCCGGCGGTCATCAGCATCAGCGACAGGGCGATTTGTCCCACCACGAGCCACGCGCGCGTACCGAAGCGTCGCCCCGCCGGCCGAACGTTGCCGAGATCCTTGAGATCGTCGACGAGATCCGGCCGCGAGATCTTGAGCGCAGGCGCCAGGCCGAACGCCAGCGCGCTCAGCACGGCGAACGCCGTCGTCGCGACGATGACGTTGAGGTCGGGTCGCCATTCGAGCTGCAGCGGCGTCGGGAGCAGCGGAACGACCGACGCGATGAAGAACCGCGCCGTCCACGATCCGAGCGCCAATCCCGCGGCGGCGCCGATTGCTGCGAGCATCAGGCTTTCAGTGAGCAGTTGACGCACGATGCGAGCGCGCCCTCCGCCGAGCGCCAGACGAATCGCGATCTCCTTTCTGCGTACGCTCGCGCGGGCGAGGAGCATGTTCGCGATGTTCAGGCACGCGATGAGCAGGACGGCTCCCGACAACGGCATCATCACCGCGGACACCGCCGCCGGTCCTGCGTCGCTCGTCGGCGCCGAACTGACGTTGACGCGCGACAACGGATGCACCGACAGCACCTGGCCGCTGTTCTCGGTGGGATGAGCGTGCTCGAGGTCGGCAGCCAGCGCCGCGAGCCGTGTGTTGGCCTGCTGCAGCGTGAGACCCGGCTTGAGGAGACCCGCGACCATCAACGACGCATTCGATCGGCTGGCGAGTCGGGTGGCGGGGTCGTGAGCACCGTCGTCTTTCAGCGCGTCGTACATGCCGAGCGGCACCCACAGGTCCCTGGTCATCAATGCCGTCGTGCCGCTGAAGCCTTTCGGCGCGATGCCGACGATGGTCAAGTCGTGCGCGTTGATGCGAACCGTGCGGCCGACGAACGCAGGATCGAATCCGCTCTCCTGCCAGGTTCCGTAGCTCGCGATTGCGACGGGAATAGTGGCGCCGGGTTTGCCCTCATCCGCGGTGAAGGCGCGTCCCGCGACCAGGTTGACGCCGAGCGCGCTGAAGAAATTCGCCGACACAATCTCGACGAACAGGCGCCGCATGACGTCGCCCGCGGGTTGACCGGCCGTCACGAACGAGTACGCGATCAGACTGTCGAACACGTCGTTGCGATCGCGGACGTCGGCGTAGTTGGGGTACGAAAAGATGCGATACGAGTTCGGCTGCGTCGGATCGTGGCTGTACAGCCCGACGAGCTCGGCGGAGCGGCCGGGCAGCGGCCGGAACAGCAGGGCGTTGACGAAGGTGAACATCGCGCTGTTGACGCCGATGCCGAGCGCGAGCACCGCGACGACGACGGCGGCGAAGCCGGGCGCGCGCCGCCACGTGCGCAGCGCGTACCGCACGTCCTGCGCCAGCGCATCGACCAACGGCAGCCCGCGCTGCGCGCGATACGCCTCCGCGATCTGGGCGACGCCGCCGAAATCGCGGAGCGCGGCCGCGCGTGCCTCCGACGGCGTCAGCCCGCGCCGCTCGTGGTCGGCGGCCAGCAGCTCGAGATGCGTGTGGATCTCGTCGTCGAGATCCGCATCGAGGCGGCGGGTCCGGAACACGGCTCGAAGGCGCGACATCAGCACACCGATCGCCCGCCAACTCGTTTTCATTGGCGCCGGGGCCCCACCGCTCATGTTTCCTCCAGGAGACGGTTGACGACCGACACGACCCGCGTCCATTCCTTCGTTTCGGCGGCCAGGTGCTTGCGGCCTGCAGCGGTGATCTCGTAGAACCGCGCGCGGCGATTGTTGTCGCTCGTGCCCCAGGTGCTCTTGATGAGACGCTGCTGCTCGAGGCGGAGCAGCGCTGGATAGATGGTGCCTTGATTGAGCGAGAGCACGCCGCGCGCCGTCTGCTCGATCCGCCGCGCGATGCCGTAGCCGTGCTGCGGACCCATGATCTGCAGCGTCTTCAGCACCATGAGGTCGAGCGTGCCGTACGGGATTTCGGACGGGAGCGTCATGTTGACGGCCTACAGGAGCGTCGCATATCTCCTGTAGTCTGTCAACATGAGAACGCTACGGCCGGGCCGGCCCGCGCTGCAGACCGCGGCGGAAATCGAATCCGAGGATGACGGTGAAGCGCCATTCTCCGCCGGTCGAGAACGTCGACTGCGGGTTGCCCAGCTCGGCGCCCGACAGCCGGCCCGTCAGGTAGTTCTCTTCGAACCGGCCGAAAAACGACTTCGCCCACGCGCCGCCGTTCTTGAACGGGAAGTACCCGATACTGATCGGCGTCACGACGCCGCGCGACGTCGACTGCACGCCGTCGCCGAACACCGGCAGGAAGCCGATGCCTTCCGCGATGTCGAACTGCGGCGTGATGCGGTAGTGATACATCCCCATCAACTTCAATGCCCAGATCGATCGCGGCGCGCGCACGCTGTCGTCGACGTTCGTGAAGACCGTGAACCGGAAATCGATCTGGTGCCTGATCCGGTCGAAGTCGACGTTCCTTCTCCCGACCCAGAACTTTTCGCAGTTGAACGCTCGTGCGTCTTTGTCGATGCAGACGAGGTGGATGTCGCTGCCAAAGCCCATGAGCGTCGGGCCGCTCATTTTCTGCAGCCACTCGTACCAGCCGCCGTCGTCGGCCCGAGCCGCCGCCGGCACGAGCGTACACAACCACACCACGAGCAGCAGCCTGACGTTGGTCATCGTGGCTCCAGTTAGGGATCCTGGTGTGAGATGGTGACGCCGGCATAGGCGGGCTCGACGATGCCGAGCCGCCGCAGCTTCACGTCGTCACGCCTGATCGTACGGTTCCGCGGCGGATCGGTTTGCGGGCAGAAGATCAGGAATTCATCGGCGCTCTCGCCGATGATCTGACAACGCACGCCGCCGTACTCGACGCGCTCCGTGTCGCGGTTGACGAGGATGCGGTACGGAAATTCGTTCAGGAGGAACATGATCGCGATCACCGCGGCGAGCAGCGCGATTGGCGCCGTGCCGTCGTTGGTCCGCTGACGCCGCTGCAGGCGGATGGCGCGGAACAACCCGAATCCAAATGCGAGGATGAGCAGGTCGAGCTCGCCGCGATACCACAGACGCTCGAGATTGTCCGGACGAAGCGGCAGCATGTTGCGCGCCGGGGCCGTGTTGATGAACGAGCCCCACGCCCTCATCAGGTCCGCATGATACGCGACCATCGCTCCGAGCGCGACGACTGCGAGCGCGGTCAACGCCTGCGCCAGTCCCGCGGGTCGATCGAGGCCGACCCGCGCCGCCAGCGGCCGTCCCGCGCTGCGCAGACGTTTCATCAAACGTCCGATTGGTCCCACGAGCTCGATGACGCGCAAGGCGAACTGGCCGCCCAGCACGACAACGACCGCCGCGGTCATGTCGAAGACCGAAGGCAGCAGTGCCCGCTGTCCCCAGATGAAGTACATGAGGAACGGCTCTTTTCCGAAATCGCCGGTCCTGCCGAAGGTCAGATTGAATCCACTCGTCGCGATGAATCCGACGCTGCCGAGGACGATCGGAACCGTCACCATGCCTACAGCTACACGCGCCGCCAGTTTGCGGAGTGGCTCAGGGCGATCGCCGCGGCGCTGAAGCGCGTTCAGCGCGGTCCCGATCTCCACTGCGCTCTGAAAGCGAGCGTTGCAGTCCGGTTCGAGCGCTTTCGCGATCACGTCGGCGAGCGCCCTCGGCACTGCCTTGTCCTCGGCATCGGCGCGCGGCGCTCCGCGCGTCACCGCCAGAATCAGATCCTCCGCCTCCGTCTCCCGAAACGGCCGGCGTCCCGTCGCCATCTCGAACAGCACCACGCCCAGGCTGTAGAGATCCGAACGCTCGTCCACCGGACGTCCGAGCAGCTGCTCCGGCGACATGTACGGCGGCGTGCCCGGCTGCGGTGTTCGCGTCGCAGGTTGAGCGACCGTGCGTCCGGTCGACATCGACGTTCCCACCGTGCGGATGCTGCGGCCGGCATTCGCGATGCCGAAATCGAGCACCTTCACGAACCCGTCCGGGCCGACGTGGATGTTCGCCGGCTTCAGATCGCGGTGGACGACGCCCTTGGCATGGGCGGCGCCGAGCGCCGACGCGAGCTGGCGGCCGATGTCGATCACGCGCTCAATCGGAAGACGCTCGCGTCGCATGCGGGCCGAAAGACTCTCGCCCTCGACGTACTCCATGACGATGAACGCGGCGCCGTCGTGCTCGACGACGTCGTGGATCGTCGCGACGTTCGGATGCGTGACGCGCGCGGCCGCGCGCGCCTCGTGGAGGATGCGGAGCCGCCGTTCGCCGCTGCCGGCGAGCGATCGCAGCACGCACTTGAGCGCAACCTTCCGGCGGAGCCGCGGATCGCTGCCGAGAAACACCTGGCCCATGCCGCCGCGCCCGATGGTGTCGACGATTACGTACGGTCCGACGCGCGTGCCCGGTTCGAGGTCGTCGCTGTCGCCGTCGAGATCATCGAGCGGCGGCGGCTGATTGAGGAAATCGCTTTCGTTGGTGTAGTTGGTCAGGAGCGCGGTAATCTCCGACGCCAGCTGAGGGTCGCTGCAGCGCGCGCGGACGAACGCCGGGCGCTCCGACGCCTGACGCTTGAGCGCCTCGGCGATGATCTCCTTGGCAAGCTGCCATGCCGCGGCATCCATCAGATCATCACTGGGCCACGACGTGGTCGCGGCCGGACAGGGGAGCGGCGCCTCTTTCGGCAACGTTCATATAACGTCAGACGGCGGGATGGCTAACACCGGCTGTGCGGGCGCCGGCGTGTTGACAGGCCGATGACCCCGCAGTATAAGCGACGGCCGATTTGATGCGCATCAACGCCGCCGTCTTGTGGGAACAGGGCCGTCCCCTCTCGGTCGAGGCGATCGATCTCGGTACGCCGGGGCCCGGCGAGGTGCTCGTGGAGATGCGCGCGGCCGGCGTGTGTCACAGCGATCTGCATCCCGCGCGCGGCGACTGGCCGATGAAAACGCCGGTCGTCCTCGGTCACGAAGGGGCGGGCATCGTCCGCGAGGTCGGCGCCGGCGTCACCCGGATCCGAAAGGACGATCACATCGTGCTGTGCTGGGCGCCGGCGTGCGGCGTGTGCCCCGCGTGCCTCGACGGACGCTCGGTTCTCTGCGATCGCCTCGACAAGGTGACATTCCGCAACAAGCTGCCCTCGGGCGCGACGCATCTGCGCGCGCGCGATCAGACCGTCGCGCCGTTTCTCGGCACCGCGTGCTTTGCCGACTGCGTCATCGTCCCCGAAGAGGGCGCCATTCGTGTCGCGGCCGACGTGCCGTTCGACGCGCTCGCGACGATCGGTTGTGCGGTGCTGACGGGTGTGGGCGCCGTGACGACGGCGGGACACGTGCCCGCCGGCGCCACCGTTGTCGTCATCGGCGCCGGCGGCGTCGGACTCAACGTCGTTCAGGGCGCGAGGATTGCCGGATGCGAACGGATCGTCGCGGTCGACCGCGGCGATCGACCGCTCGCCCTCGCGCGTCAGTTCGGAGCGACCGACGCGATTAACGCCGCCACCGGCGTTGCCGCCGCCGTTCGCGATCTGACCGGCGGCCGCGGCGCCGATTTCGCGTTCGACACGGTCGGTGCGCCCGCCACGTTGACGTCGGCGCTCGAATCGGTGCGCAAAGGCGGCACCGTCGTCCTCACCGGGCTGTCGCGCGCCGACAGCCAGGGAACGATCGCGATGTTTCCGTTCGTGATGCAGGAGAAGCGCCTGATCGGATCGGTGTACGGATCCGGCCGGCCGGCGACGGACATTCCGAGGCTCGTTCAGCTGTTCCAGGAAGGCCGGTTGAAGCTGCGCGAGCTGGTCGCGCGCACCTACGCGCTGCCGGCGATCAACGACGCGCTCGCCGCGCTCGAATCAGCCGACGGCGGGCGAGGCGTCGTGGTGTGGTAGTCGTTGGACGCTACGGCACGATCCGCGCCGAGGTTTCGAAGCGGCGGAAATTCGAATACTTCGCGGTGCACTCGATCTTCTCTTCGTCGCGTCGTCCTGCGCCGTCCACGTAGGTCTCGCGCATGCGGGCGGGTACCCACGTGTTTGTACTGCTCGACGTACGCGGCGGCGCGGTCGAGGAGCGGTTGAAGCGCGACCAGAAGGGCGAGCGCGAGCTTCACCGCGTGCCGTTGGTGGTTTTCCTTGCCGGCGCCGCGGCCGGCGGTTCAGCGACGCACGAGAAATTCGCTGCGTCGTCGGGACTGCCGGCGCCCTTCCATCGCGCGACCTGGGGATAGAGGCACAGCGGCCGCGTGCGGTCGACCTTGCCGTTGGTCGTGTGCGACGCGATCAGTCTGTCGGGGGCGTTGCCGTGCTCGACCCACTGCTCGAGCGCGGCCAGCGTGTCGAAGTGATCGGGTCCCGGTCCGCCGCTGCAGTGGCCCATGCCGGGCGCGAGGAAGAAGCGATAGAACTCGCGCGTCTTCTCGAGCCCGCCCATCGCCTTCACCACGGCGTCGTAGTAGGCGACCGCATCCTGCGGCGGCACGACCGGATCGGACCAGCCGGTGTACATCAGCAGCTTGCCGCCACGCTTCTTGAACGCGCTCATGTCGTGGTCGACCGCCGCCATGAACGCCAGCTTCTTCTCCGCGTAGGCGAGGTCGCGCTCCCAGTCGATCGTCCGATAGTCCCAGTTCGGATCGTGGAAGAGGAAGTAGCGGAAGAAGCCGACGCGCATCGGCTCCTGCGGATCCATCACGTACTGGCGCCAGCTCTGGATCGGCGACTCGCCGAAACCCTCGCTGCCGCGCGACCAGCCGGTGAAGATCTGCTCGCCGGTCCGCGGGTTTTTCGCGCCGTCGTACATCTTCTTCACGGCGTCGACCTGCGGCTGGGTGAGGCACGTGGCGTCGTCCCTGGAAGCCTGCCCTGAGGTCGTCGAAGGGCAGACGAGCTTCGCCGGGTCGAAATGGCACCGGCGCGGATCGTCGATGAGCCCGTCCTTCAGCCCGTCGATCGCGTCGCACGCGTCGACGGCCGCTTTCGTGATGAGCGGCAGCTTCGCGGCCGGAATGATTGGCGAGCCGTCTTTGTTGTGCGTCGCGATCCACGACGAGAGGAATCCGAACGTCTGCCGAATGCGGTTGTTCGCCGGATCGCCGGCGATGATCCCGTCGTAGTCTTCGGGAAAGCGCTGCGCTTCGGTCAACGCTTCGTGCCCGCCGCTCGAGCAGCCGTTGAAGTACGAGTGCTCGGCAAATCGACCGGTGTGATCGCGGACGATCAGTTTGGCGGTTTCAGTCGTCACATGCAGCGCGCGCCACGCCCAGTCGACCAGCTTTTCCGGATGACCCTGCGCGAACTTCATGTCGTCGCCCGCGTGGCCGGTGTCGGTGCTCGCCGTCGCATAGCCGCGACGCAGTCCGGCGGCCATGGCGGCGTAGGCAATCGCCCCGGAATAGCCGCCGTTGCCGACCCCTTCGAACTTGCCGTTCCACGCGTCGGCCAGCGGAATCCACACTTCGAATTTGATCTCGGAATCGGCGGTCGGCCGCGCCGTCGCTTCAACGCGACAGAACGCGGGCAGTTGAAGCTCCAGCCGCGCCGTGCCGCCGCCGGGAGGCGTGAACACGCCCGCGGCCATCGCCGTCGCGGATCGAATCGTGACGTTGGGGATCGTCAGCGCGGCAAGATTCGCGCACGCGGTGCCGTTGGATGCGGCGGGCGTCACGAGAACACCGACGAATGGCGCAATCGCAATCGCAAGAATCAGCGCTCGAAGACGCATCACAACCTCCTGGGGCCGTGGCCGCGGCAATTCTAATCTGACTTTCGCGCGGGCCCTACCCCGCGCGCTGATGCCTTGCCCGCAACGCACGGCCATCCCAGCGCGGCAGCCGCGCTGGGGACCCGGTGAAAGCGCGTCCCTAATCCCTACGATCGACGGTGAGGACCACCTTCCCTTTGACCTTTCGTTCCGCCATCAGCTCTAGCGCGTCGGAAGCGCGCTCGAGCGGAAACGTGGACGAAATGTGCGGCTTCAACCTGCCATCGGCGAACCAGCGCGCGAGCTGCCGAATCGATTCGGCGAAGCGCTGCGGCTCGCGCCGCGAGAATTCGCCCCAGTAGACGCCGACGATCGAGCATCCCTTGAGCAGCGTCAGGTTCAGCGGAATCCTCGGGATCTCGCCCGCCGCGAAGCCGACGACGAGCAGCCGTCCGCGCCACGCGATCGAGCGGAGCGCGGGCTCGGTGTACGGTCCCCCGACCGGATCGTAGATGACATCAGGCCCGCGGCCGCCTGTCAGCGCCTTGATTCGCTCGCGCATGTCTTCGGTCGCGTAGTCGATCGTCTCGTCCGCGCCGTGCGCCCGGCAGACGGCGAGCTTGGTCGGAGACGACGCGCAGGCGATGACGCGCGCACCGAGCGCCTTGCCGATCTCGACGGCCGCGATGCCGACGCCGCCGGCGGCGCCGAGCACCAGCAGCGTCTCGCCGGCTTTCAGCTCGCCGCGATCGCGCAGCGCGTGATCGGAGGTCGCGTAGGTCAGACCGAACGCGGCCGCCGTCGTGAAGTCCATGCCGTCGGGGATCGGCAGCAGCCTCGCGGCGTCGACGGCGATCTCCTCGGCGAACGCGCCGTACCCCGTGATCGCCATCACGCGATCGCCGATCGTCACGTGGTCGACGCCGTCGCCGATCGCTTTGACGACGCCGGCCGCTTCGCTGCCGGGCGAGAACGGCAGCGGCGGCTTCACCTGGTACTTGTTCTGGATGATCAGCACGTCGGGGAAGTTCACGCCGGCCGCCTTGACCGAGATGACCGCTTCGCCCTGGCGCGGCAGCGGCGACGGCACCTCTTCCACGACGAGCGACTCAGGCGGACCGTAGGTCCTGCACAAGACGGCTTTCACGCGCAGCCTCGATTATGCGGTCATGCACCCTATGTGATGACGGAGTCTTGACTCGAGCGCGGCGCGCAGCTGAAATGGCGGCGACGCGGCGAATGTTCCGGGAGAACATTTCCCTCGGCGCAGTCCAGTGAACCAGAACTCCACGTCTCGCTGAAAGGAGAAGACATGAAAAAGCTGTTCAGCAGTGCGCTCGTCGTGGGCGCGGCCCTCTCCAGCGGCGGCCGGATCGGCGCGCAGGCTCCGGCACCCGCCATGCTCGATCCGCATCTGGGC
>Ga0209577_10006903_pt1 | contig 10473 bp, 8 predicted proteins | sample GraSoiAngelo_109_FD_185874 | JGI IMG/M metagenome (GOLD analysis project Ga0209577, IMG submission 185874) | Grasslands soil microbial communities from the Angelo Coastal Reserve, California, USA - 14_0903_12_20cm (SPAdes) (version 2) | ecosystem: Environmental > Terrestrial > Soil > Grasslands ...
CCGTTGGGTTTCCCGGAGCTCACGAAGGGATCGAACAACGTGTTGCGGATGGATTCCGGTATGCCAGGTCCGTTGTCAGCGACGCGAACCTCAAACCATTCCGCGGAGGAATGGAGTTCGACACGGATCTGGCCTTGCCGCTGAGCGGTAGCTTCACATGCGTTCAGCATCAGATTGAAAAATGCCCGCTCTATCTTCTTGGGGTCAAAGACTCCCTCCATTTCGCCCGACACGCTTATCGAAATCCGGCGGCCTCGTAACTCCGGCCTTGTGAGCACGGATTCGACCGCATGACGAACGGTTTGATCGAGATACGCAGGCGCAGGAGATACGGCGCTGTCTTCTCGTGCTAATTCTCGCAGGGAATCCAGCAGATCGGTCATTTCAGCCGACGCCGTCTTAATCTCTTCGTAGATATCGTCCCTGTTAAGCTTCAGGTTCTCCGCCTCGTACAAAAACTCCGCGTTCGCGACAACTGCCGCCAGGTGGTGGCGAAGATCGTGAGAGATTGAACTCGCGGCACGACCCAAAGCCGCGATCCGCTCAGCTGCCATCCACCGCCGTTGGGATGCCAACAGCTCGCCGCGCATTTTCGAGAAGGCCTCTCCCAATTCCGCAACTTCACTGCTCCCGCGCGGCGTGATTGAAAACATATAGTCGCCGGCCGCGAGCGCACGCACACCAGACACAAGATTGTCCAAGGGATGGGTGATCGTGCGGGAGACAAAGCTGAGCAGCAAAGCACTCAGGAACACAGTCGAGACTCCGACAATAAAGATTGTGCGATTGAGTCGGTGAAGGAAATTGTTCGACCGTTGAAGAGACAAGAGCACGTAGCACTGCACCGGAGCCAGTGGACCTTCGTGGATCAAGACCGATCCGACTTGGTATTGATCGGTGCCAAGAGTCAGTTCCCGTGATTCGAGTGAGAGGCCAAGATCTTTCCGGCCAATCCATCTCCTCAATTCACTCTCCTCACGGGATGGAAGCGTGGAAGCAATTACGGTGTCGCCTGTCGCAAGAACAATCTGACTGCCTGAAACGGGCGCGAGTTGTTCGGCCACAGTGGAATCCACCTGGTATCCCACGGCAAGCACCCCAAGTTGCTTCCTGCTGTTTTCAGGTCCGACGTTTATCGGGCGTAAAAAGACCCAATAAAGAAGACCGTCTGCATACCACCATGCGGCATCTTCTCCTTGTTCCGCAGATCTTTTTAGATAAGCTTCAGCAACACGCGGACTCCACCCCTGTTTCTTGACGTGAAATCCCAGAACGTTCCCGTCGGACGTGGCTAGAAGAAGCAGGTCGCTGCCCGCGAGCTTCCAGAAGGGCTCTGACGCGTCCTGAATCGTGAGCGCGTCCTCGGTTGTCATTAATGCCTTCAAAGTAGGAAGCTCGGCAAGCATGGCTGCAGTTCGGGACAATTGGAACTCACGTTGCCGCTGAACGCTCTGGAATGCGCGGATCGAAGCATCAGTGCTCTGCCGCACCTCCTGGTCGAGTTCCGACCGAACGGTATATCGGACGATGAACAGCAGTGCGACTGTCAACGTGCAGATAATCAGCAAGGTTGCAAAGAGAAGCTGTGTTCGTAGCCGCAGAAGCGTCATAGGGTTCCCCGTGAACCGCCCTATTTCTCAGGAGCGGTCACTACGCTGTCGGGTGCGAACTTGTAACCCGAACCATGCATGGTCAGAAAGTAGTGTGGGTTGGCAGGGTCGGGCTCGAGCTTTTGCCGAAGACGAAGGATATGGTTATCGACCGTGCGAGTGGTCGGATAATTGGTGTATCCCCAGACTTCGTTCAGCAATTCTTCTCGTGAAATGACTCTGCCAGGCGAGCGTGCGAAAAACTTGAGCAGTTTGAATTCCTGAGTCGTGAGTATAACGGGTTTGCCCGCGCGCACCGCCTCCATGCTGGTAAAGTCGATTCGGATATCACCGAAGGTCAACAGTTCATGTCGAGGTGTGTTCGCTGCGACCGTTGTGCCATGCGGGATATTTGCTTCGCCGCGGCGCATCGCGCGACGCACACGCGCGAGCAGTTCTTTGGGGCTAAAGGGTTTTGTAACGTAGTCGTCCGCGCCGAGTTCCAGAAGCAGGACCTTGTCCTCGACGTCTGTGTTGGCGCTCAATACGACGATGGGGACTGACGCTGCATGGGCTTTGAACGCGCGGCAAACTTCTTTGCCGGGCAGGCGCGGGAGTTTTAGGTCAAGTACCACGGCGTTCGGCGTTTCCTTCTTGAAACTCTCAAGGCCTGCAACGCCGTCGGATGCAAGGCGGACTTGCAACCCGTCTGATTCAAACAGACGCCGCAGGGTCCGCTGCATGGCGGCGCTGTCTTCAACTACTAATACGGTTTCCATTCCATCGCCTCCGAATCTTCTAAGTTGGTCCCATATATATAAGAGTGGCAACGTTGCGTAAGAGGTTACGGCTCGTCATTGCGCAGGTGCGGCCATCTTTTGGATTTGAAGACGGATCATTTTAGTACTCTGGCGCCAGCGCCTTGGGATCATAGTCTCGGCCGTACTTGTTTTTGTGCTTCATCGGAATTTGCCTGGTCTGTGGAACCAAGACGGTTGGAAGGCTGTGGCTCTCGTTGCCTATTACAACCAGACGTTCGAGGGCTTGCAGAGCCTCCGGAGTGGCGTTCTCTGACCACACGCGAAGAACGTATCTTCCGGGAGGAACGGCAGCGATGGAGATGTGTCCAGCCTTGTCAGATATTCCATAGAATTCCGAGTCCACCGTCAATACTACCGCCGCCATTTCCGGATGAATGTTGCAGAACACATAAGACGCGCCGGGACGGTCGAATCTTACCCTTTTCTGCGATCCGGCCTCATAAAGTCCGAGGTCAAACCGTTTCCCACGGTAAAGCGAAAACACGCTGTGAAACCATGGATCGAGGTTCGGAAAATCGACCACGCTCCCCGTGGGCGTGACTAGCAAATTGGGTTCGAACGTCTTGGCGCGTTGCGCCATACGATAGTTCGGTCGCTCAGCGTTGAATCGAATCGGGCGGACCGTGTCCAAAGGAACGAGCCAAACCACTACCCGGGAAGCGTCCTCTACGGGCGCGCCCGAGTCTGCTTGAATCAGCCTGACCTCGCCCTTGACTGCCTTCGGCGGGTCGCCAGTACCGTCGTTTGTTTGAGCCGCCGTCGAGACGAAGAAGATCAAAAGCGACGGAAGAATTCCACATGGACGCGTCTTCATAGTCACCTAGAAGATGAAGCCCACTGCTAGGCCGACTTGACCGGCGATCGTCGGAGTTCCCGCGACCTGGTAGGTTCTCAGGCGGCGGTACTCAGTCGAAAACACAAGGTCAGAGCGCGGCCTAAAGATGTAATTCGCAAACCACATATCGTTGCGGCGCGACAGGAATAGGAGAGTCGGGTCGAGTAATGCGATTTGACTTGTGCCGCGGGCGCTGCGAGCACCCGAGCCAGCTGCCAAGTTAAATTCGTTCCGGAAATTCAACTTGACCTTCACTTGCGACCACCCGCCAAGCATCCTGATCCCGGCAAGAGCAGGCGCAGTAATAGAATTATAACGATTGAGGTCTGAAGGCTGAACCAACACGTATGGCACTCCGCCAAAGACGTCCAGGCCCTTGCCTGCAAAGAACTCGCCGCTCCACTCCATATGCGGCAACAACGGAAGCCGCCAATCGGCTACACCGCCCCATCCGGAGACTGTCTCCCCTCCATAGTAGCGTTGCGGCAAGTAAATGCCAGAAACTCCAATGGATAGGGGCCGATTTTCGCTCCTTCCGTTTGCCGATATTCTCAGCGAATAGGCCGGTTGTCGAGAGCTTTCACCGGGATTTGCAGCGCGCACACTCGCGCTGGAGCTAGCATACCTTGAGGGATCCATGACACCCGCTTCGATTTTGAACAGTGAAAAAGATGTCGGCCATCGTTGTTCAACACGGATCGTAGGCGTCCAGGTCCAAAGGTTTCCAGCAGAGGCGAATGCCGGCACAGACAGTGACATGTAAGAGGTGGGCATGTTTGGAGAGAAAAGGGGCACATCCAGGCCGACAACAACGGAAGTATTCTCCCAGTCGAATCGAACCCGGGCAACACGCAAGCGCATCACACCTGAAGTTGCCGCCCCGTATCCGCTCGGCAAGCCGCCGAAGAAATCCACCTGGACGTCGCCGGACGTCCTTGCACCGTAGATGCTGGGGCCGACACCTGTCAGTCCTACAATCGATTGCCTGAGTGAAGCGCCGAGGCTTCCGGAGGCATCTCCGGACGATGGTGGGATTGCGACCGTTGGTGCGTCCAGGTTGTCTACATGGCCCGTCTCGCCGAATGCGTTGAACAAGGCTATGCCCGAAAGCTTCAGCCGGTACTTTGAGCTGCTTTCCACTTTATCTTGTTGTAGTTCGTCCAACCTTGCCTTTGCAATCTGCCAATCGTCCTCCGTAATGCGGGCCAGGTTTGGCTCATCGCTTGGTTTTGCCTCTTGAGAGTTTCCAGGGGATTCCTCGGTTGCCTGTTCTCGACGGGTTACGGCAGCGGGCGCAGGTTTGACAGGCTCCCCCACTTTCCGCAGCACTTGTTCAAGCATTGCCCGGAGCTGCCGGATTTCCGATTGCGACTCGGAGAGCTCGACCCGCGTCTCTTCGATCGTTTGGCTCAACATTCGAACTTTTGCTTCCAGTCCGACTTGGCTCGCTGGCGCGGAAGCGGATTGAGCAAACGCGGGCAAACCACGCGCAAGCACGATGCACAGCAAGCGCCCACCTGCTCGCAACAGGCCTCTGGTAGAAAGTTTCATAGAGTCTCTCCTCCCGAAGCATCGAAGAGCTTGCAATTGTACTCCGGACACGAATTAAGCCTCTTCGCCGTACACGAAGTAAACCAGCTAAAGAGCGCTCTTGCTGATGCAGACAAAACTTTTACATGCTGGTGACAAAATCCTGACAACCGGCTTGTCTGCCTGCGTTCACGATGGAATCCAGCGCCGGCAAGTGCCGAGCAGCCCCTCCTCCTGAGGCAGAGGCTTAGGTGAGTCTGGTCGACAGAGCGTCAAATCTTGGCTAAAGCGGGACGATGGCGCGCCGACAATGTTGTCGCTTCACTGAGCTTGCGGCTTTCGGTGCCTATTAGCCGACTCAACTTGAAGTTCGAAAGCGCATCAGCACTCAATCTCCGAAATTCAAGATTCTTTAGAGCCGACCTTAAGACCAGAATTTCCGCTCTCCAGGGCCAGGTCGTGGGGTACAGCAGAGAGGTAAGAGGTGCACGTTTTGAGCTCTTCCTCCTGCTCGCCATACAATCTTTTGACAAATTTCAAACATCGCCTTGTCAACCTCCTCGGAGAATTCTTGCAATCTCGCTCGGCAGATCTTGTCCCCGCTGGAGCCCGAATTTCGACACTGAATTTCACGAGGTGAAAATATGAAGTGCGGCGTTAGATTCTTGAAGTCATTCTCGTTTCTTAGCCTCTTCCTGCTAATGCTTCCCGCTCTGACATTTGCGCAGCGCTACACGCAGAAGAATTTGGTCTCCGACATTCCCCAACCGGACAATGCGGACAAGACCAAAGTCCTCGTTGATGCCAACCTTAAGAATCCTTGGGGACTGACTCGTTCCCCGGGCGGCAGCCCCTGGTGGGTCGGCAACAATAATTCCGGCACATCCACTCTTTACGATGGCAACGGCAATCCCCGGTCGCTCGTCGTTACCGTTCCACCTCCGGGTTTCGCGCCGGGTACCCAGTCTGCCCCGACGGGAGTGGTTTTCAACGGAAGTCCGACGGACTTTCTCCTCGCCCCGGGCAAGCAAGCCATCTTCATTTTCGCAACGGAAGACGGCACTATCTCGGGTTGGAATCCTGGCGTCAACCCTCCTACCAGCGTCACCAATGCCATCCTCAAAGTGGACAATTCCGACAACGGCTCGAACAACGGCGCCGTCTACAAGGGGATGACCTCCGCCGAGGTGAACGGCAAGAAATTCCTCTACGTCACAAATTTCCGCGCCGCGCGCGTTGAAGTGTATGACACCAATTTCAAGCGCGTCCACTTTGGCGAAGACGCTTTCGAGGCCGAAGATATTCCGGACAGCTTTGCTCCCTTTAACATTCAAAACATCGGTGGCACGCTTTTCGTCACTTATGCGAAGCAGAATGCCGCCAGGCACGACGACGTAGCAGGGGATGGACTCGGCTTCGTTCACATCTTCACGCCCTCCGGCAGACATATCGGCCGCCTCCAGCACGGGCCGTGGATGAATTCTCCCTGGGGCGTTGTGTGGACCACTCGCGATTTCGGCGAGTTCAGCAACGCGATTCTCGTCGGCAATTTCGGCAGTGGCAAGATTGCCGCGTTCAATGGCTTCACCTACAAATTCATCGGCTTCGTGAAGAATCCGGACGATTCCATCCTGACCATCGATGGACTTTGGTCGCTCACCTTCGGCAACGACGGAACCGCCGGTCCTGCCAACACTCTGTTTTTTACAGCCGGCATTAACGGCGAACAGGACGGCCTCTTCGGCACCATCACTCCAGTTAACGGGCTTGACGGCGACGAAGAATAAAGCGGACGACTTTCAGCCGGTTCTTCGTCACCCAGTCGAATCGGGAACTAGGAAGCGTTCCCTGAATTAACGGCTGGAGGGCGCCGATGACGAGATACAGTTTCATCGGCGCTCCACCAATAGCAATTTGAATCGCGAACGAGAGTCAGGACTGAATGGCACAAAGCACGACAATACCTTTTCTATTCGTGTTTATAATGGGTGTTTTACTAGGGGCACTGAGCGTGACTCTGTTCGTCCGGTGCCATTCGCGACTTGCATCCTCAGCGTAGGCCACTGCCAAGAGCCTTAGCGCTTGAAAAGGAATTCCAGGGTTTTTGTTTGATTGGTTTCGAGAGTGACTTTCTGAGTCAGCACGCCGTACTTTTCATGCCAGGCCTCGATCGTATACTCACCGGGCGGAACGTTTTTCAGATCGAACGCGCCATCCTTGCCGGTGATCGCGAAGTAAGGATGCTTGAAAACCGCGATGTATCCCTTCATCCAAGGATGCACATTGCACTTCACCGGAATAATCTCCTCGCGTGCGAAGGATTCCTCAATAGGAGACGAGCCCGGTGGTTGGGAGAGGTTCCACTCCCGGTTGTTCTGCGGCGCAGGGTGGATATTGTGGGTCGTGGGGTCGCTGTTGGCGACCTTGAGAGTCTGTCTTGCCCGCATTCCAAGGATATGCGGATTATAAGTGCAACCCTTCTGCTCAAATACGACCGGCTCGGTGGGTGGGTCAAAGCTACGATTTCCAAGCCCGTCGGAAACATAGACGATCGCGTCTTTCAGCGCTCCTTTCGTTCCCGTAACGACTTCCTCGCTCATTACCGGCGCAGGATGCATTTTCAAACATGCGGGATCGGCGGCCATGTTGATGCGCGTAGCCACGGGTTGAGACCCTTCCAATTTCACGATGCCCGACAGCGCGGCCGCTCCGGATGTATCCGCACGAGCCTCGCTGCTCGTTCCTATAGCTCTCAACGTTCTGGTGCCGGCCCCGTGTGCTGTCAAAAGCGCTAGTGCCGCGGTAACGCCAATGTGCAGATAACTGATTCTCGTTCTCATCAGAGGCTCCCTTTCTTAAAGTAGGGCCAGTTAAAAAGAATTCCTTTATAATCTTCACGTTTTGACTCTGCCTCAGAATCACCATCCAACTAAGACATCTTGGGCTATCACTCCGGTTGCTCGCCAACTGGTTTACTCTCGCCACGGTCCTTCTGTTCGCTTTCGGCCGTTGCGTGTTTGTGACTCACATTCATTTGAAGCGTCCGAAGATAGTGCACCAGGTCCCACGCCTGGGCCGGCGTCAGACCACTTGCAAACGAGGGCATTGGGGTGCCATCCAGTCCAGTCATGAGAATGCGATAAAGGTCTTGGTTAGACTCGCCGCACTTGAAGCGTGTGCCTGACCCGAAATCGTACGGCGGGATCGGATAACCCCGGTTGTCGACCAGCGTCTGAGCAGAGGGACCGTCCCCACGCCCCTCTTTTCCATGGCACGACCAGCAGTTCATTTTTTGGTACAGCTCGTTGCCGCGCTGAATGCTCTGCTGATTCGCCGCCGACTCTGCGGGCACCGGCACGGGAGCTGGCGGCTTTTCCTCGCGGAAACTTGAAGAGAAAGTCTTCACATAAGCAACCAAGTCCGCACGTTGCTGCTCAGTGAGCGGCAACCATGACGGCATGTTTGAGTTGACGAATCCCCTCGTCACGGACTTATAGAGGTCTTCGTCAGTCGGGAGCGCCCCCGTCGGCGTGGAGCGGCACTTGAACGTAGCGGTCACGAAATTACGCGGTTTGGGATCGATCCATGGGGCGTTTTCTCCGCGGCCGTCCCCAAGCGGACCGTGACATCCGACGCAGTAACGCCGGTATAGCTGCTTCCCGCGACTCCCTTCTCCCGTCAGCCCGCCTATGTGGCTCTCTTGGGCGAAGGTTACCTGGCCACCTCCTCCAAGTAACAGAACTAGAATTCCCGCAAGATGCGCTCGCACGCGGTTGTGCTTCATTGGGAGTTCCTTCTTAAAATGCGAAATCGAGACCAACAAACACGCTACTCCCGCGCAGATCGGGTCCAAACGGACTCGTACTGGTTGGGAGCGGTGAGGCAGACTTGTATGATCGAACGAGCGAGTACTCGGTGTGGAGGGCCAGCCCCGCACGGCTGAACATGAATGGGTAATACCTCAGCCCGAACGAGAAAGCATCTACATCACCCAGATCGCGCGGGTCCGTGCTGAACACTTGGCGGGACATCCGCACGATTTCGTTGCGCTGCACAAAGACGAGCTGCGGAGAGTAATTGAAATGGGTTTCGACAAACCCGCCATTCCAGGTTGGCCCCCGCGCTCCCACAGGCAGCGGCGCATTTGCCGCGGTTCCTGTCCCGAGGAAGGCGTTGTCCCACCCGTGTACAAATACCGTGCTGAAGTCGAGTTTTTTTATGTAGAAGAGTCCTGTCAATCCGGCACGATAAAGGGACTTGTTCCCCAGCCCTTCGCTCAAAACCGGACTGCCGAGGGACGTGTTAAAGTACGTTGGTCGTTGTCCGAAAAAGGCAAATGCGCCAACACGCTGGACGCCAAGCTTCCCTAACGGGAAACCCTGATTGATACTTGCCCACCCATCGTACGTCCGATTCGGCAAACCTGGGCTGCCTTCATTACTACTCAATAAGGCGACCGAATAGCGCGTATAGCTATTTTCGGAGTGGCCCGACAACTCAACGCCCAATTGATTGTCACCGATGCCAAAGGCTGGATTGAACTGCACGATCGGAGGATTTGAAGCGCGAAACTGCGCCTCTCGGAACGGGGTGTAGTGATAAACCCGATAGAATCCGCCATTGCTGGAGAGAAACAGCATGCGCTTCTCGGAGACCAAGTTGTCGAGTTCGAATTTTCCAAACTTGAGGTTTAACCAGGTTGTCCGAAATAGATTGTCAAAACGAACGAACACGTTTTCAAAATGAAAAGATCCGGAAGAATCAGATGAGGGGAGTAGAGAGAAAGAAATGTCTTTATAAAGAGTTCCGGCGGCCCAAATGTCCACGCCGCCAAAATCAAAGCCGTGAGACGTGGCGTTCTGGAACGTTTGTCCGAGGGTCGGATTGCCCGGAACTGTGTCCACCACCTGGTTGCTACTGCTCTCCTTGTGCCATTGCGGTGTGATCCGCATCGTGATTGGCCAGTAGCTTGGGTTCTGCCAGATCGGGGAGTCTTTTTCATTTCCCAGCTGATAGCCCCTGTCCCGGAACGCGATCCCGAAGTCATTCAGTTTTGGCCAAGCCTCATGACAGGCAGAGCAGGGCAAGCCGTACTTCCTCGCAAACGCGGGGATCGCATGTACCGGCTGACCCAGAGACAAAAGCACCCCCAAGGCGAGCACCGATAGGATGGCTCTTGATTTCAACAGCATCATGATCCCCACTATCCCGGCTGGTAACTAGTGCCCAAAATTCTCACGCATCGCTTACATCATTAAAAATGGCAGGAAGCAACCGAGGAGTTGTCACCCTAATGTGAATTTTTTGTCTTTGTGTGGTGCAAGTGTGCACCACTCTTTACATTTCGCCGACAATCGGATGACAACCGCAATTCGAGAATTGCCTAACCTCCCTTCTTGGGATACCTGGCGGCAGGCAATCGAATCAAACGGGCCGGGCTGATCACTGATTCGGGAGGCGTTCGAACATGCCACGACACATCGTTGGTCTGATGCCGCGCTTTATTTCGTGTGGATTGATCTTGCTTGCGGGTCTTCTCGGCCTTGGGGGCTGCGGCGGTTATAACGCGCCTTCTCAGCCGCCACCAACACCATCTTCCGTAACCATCTCTCCGACAAGCGCCAGCGTGAAGGCCGGCACCGGAACGCAGAATTTCACCGCTACAGTCATGAATGACTACCTGAGCAGAGGGGTTACC
>Ga0209577_10006904_pt1 | contig 10473 bp, 20 predicted proteins | sample GraSoiAngelo_109_FD_185874 | JGI IMG/M metagenome (GOLD analysis project Ga0209577, IMG submission 185874) | Grasslands soil microbial communities from the Angelo Coastal Reserve, California, USA - 14_0903_12_20cm (SPAdes) (version 2) | ecosystem: Environmental > Terrestrial > Soil > Grasslands...
CCATCGCCGACGAGGCTTCGGTCAAATGACGCCGCCTAACAAGCGCTTGGAGCTGGCGGGCGCTCGCAAGTAGGGAGGAATTGCGTTACCTCGCCGGCCAGCCTCTTTGTCTGCCGCTCCACCGCCTTGCGCCAACGGGCATTGCGCCCGCAGCTTAAGCGCGATCCGTTAGGCCTCAGCGGTTCTACGCCCGAGCCGGTATGCACCCTGGCCGTTGGTTCAACGAGACTGCCTTCGACAGCGTTGACTACCTCGTCCCAGCCCTGTTGCTCTTCGTGCTGGCTGCGGCGAAGTGGGCGTGGCGTTATTGGCACCGAGAGACGTTACGCGCGCGGCGCATCGTGCTCAGCCTCCTCACAATAGGCGCGGGCTGCCTTCTCTTGTGGGTCGTGCTCGGGAGGCGTCCTTGGTGGCTGCTGCTCGTTGGGCTGGCGTTGTGGCCAGTCGCGGTCTTGCTTCGAATGCAGTTCAGCTGGATGAATTACCAAGGGCCGCCGGAAACGTTGCAGCCCCTGCCGCGGGCCTTAGAGGACCTGGACATCGCGCTCACGGGGGATGACACGCCTGCGAAGGTCCAACCTCACAAGAGCGACGCTGAGGCCTAACAAGCGCTTGAAGCTGCCGGGCGGTGATCGCTCTACCGGGCGGTGATCGCTCTAAAGGAAACGGAGTGTTGCGCGCTGGCGCGCACGAACTATCGTTCAGCAACACGGGACGCGGCAGGCGGCTCGCCCGCAGCTTAAGCGCGGTCCGTTAGGCGGCACGTCACGTCACCTCACCTGGCCATGTCGAGCCGGAGTCACACACCCGAGACGCCTTCAATGACCGACACCACGACAGCCATTCGGGCCGACATCCAGATCAAGGCCGCAGTGCCCACTTTTTTGGTGCCAGACGTTGCCGGCACGGCGCGCTGGTACTCGGAGCATCTCGGCTTTCGCATCGCTGGGACGTTCCCAAAGCAGAAGCCCTACGCCTACGCGAGTCTGCAACGTGATGGGGCGGAAATCATGCTGCTTGCACTGGCCGGCTACGAGAAGCCGGATCTCTCCGCCAGACGTCCAGCAGGGCTTTGGGATGCCTATCTGCGGATGCGGGGCGTGCATGCGTTGTACGACGCTGTACGCGGTGAGCCATTTGTCCAGATGCCTCTCAAGCAACAGCCCTACGGCGACTGGGAGTTCGAAGTGCGCGATGCGAATGGCTACGTTCTCGTATTCGGTGGTGAGCAGTGACACGCGGGACGTGCCGCCTAACAAGCGCTTGAAGCTGACGGGCGCTCACAAGTAGGGAGGAATTGCGTTGCCTCGCTGGCTAGCCTTTTTGTCTGCCGCTCAGCTGCCTTGCGCCCGCCGGCATTTCGCCCGCAGCTTAAGCGCGATCCGTTAGGCGGCACCGACTGGCTCGCATATCTCTGGAAACGGCTGCGGCACCGCCACGCGGCGGAAAGCAAGGAGCCCCCCCCCGATGAACCTCCTCCTATGGGTCCTTCAGGTCGCGCTTGCCCTCTTCTACCTCGCGGGTGGGCAATACAAGGTGTTCCACTTCGACGAGCTCGTGAAGGTGCCGCCGGCCGGCGCGCTCTCACGGGGCGAATGGGGCGCGCTGGGTGTGTTCGAGATGTTGTGCGCGGTCCTGCTGGTCGTTCCGGCAGCAGCCAAGTGGATGCCGGTCCTGACCCCGCTCGCCGCCGCCGCGCTGGCGCTGGAAAGCGTGGCCCTCGCCTTGTGGTTCGCGCGGTATTCGCTCGCACTGCGCGCTACCAACCCGCTGGTCTACGTCGTCGTGGGAGGACTGATGGCGGCGTTCGTGGCCTACGGGCGGTACACGCTGAGGCCGCTGTCCTGACGCTCCGTCGCGCGGTCAGGCCCCGACGGCCTCGATGTTCCGGGTGGGTTGCGGCCGTGACGCGCTGCGGTGCCGGCTAACATGCGCCTGAAGCTGACGGCGCCGTCTCCTCAAGGTAGAATTGTGTTTGTGACGACTCGAGCTGAGCGCCGCAGCTTAGGCGCGACCCGTTAAGCGGCGAGTCATCTCGACCACCTGCTCAGGCGGGCACCAGGTCGGAAGGAGATTGCGACATGTGCTGTTTCTCGCAACCAGTTGAGCTCGTCTCAGGCACGAACATCTTCGCGAGGCGTCGAAATCGGAGACAGGTGGTTGTGTACAGCATGCGGTACAGAGCTGCGGCCGACCTGGCCATGGTGCTTCCCCTACCGGTGCCGCCAGATCCGCCCGATGATGCGGTCACATTTATCAACCTTGAGCGCTACCCACAATTCTTCGACGATGTGCAGAAGGGATTCCCCCAATGGCACTCACGGTCACTTGGCCTTATGACGGCTTCTGTTGCGATTGGCACGCTAGAGGTTCTTGACGTTGGCAGCTTTGAAGCATCATTCGTACCTCGGCCCGAGGATTTCGAACGCCTCGATGAGCGCTTTCGCATTCCCGCCCACGTATGGGACGACCTCCCACAGTATCGCGATTATGGATTCGCTGTCTTCAAGCTCAAAGCCACCAAAGCTAGAGGAGGAGCCCCGGTCCATCCGATGGCGTTCGAGTTCCCGCAGCGCGAAGCCGAGCTCCTGTTCTTCCCCACGGTTCACGTGCACGACCGCAGCGTCCATCCTGTTGCGTTGTTCGACCACATACTGTACTGCCAAGTGACGCTGGACATGTACGAGCATATTGCGACTTGGCAGCGATCAACTACGGTCGCGTCGACGTTCGTCGACGTCCAGCGTGCGAAGAGTGTGGTCGACGGCAATGACCACTGTTGGCGGCGGTCGCTCAACGGTCGCCTAACAAACCAGGACACATGGGTTGGCCATGGAGGGTCGTTGCCAACGCCTTCTGGTTGAACTCGCCGCCTAGCATGCGCTTGAAGCTGGCGGGCGGAGATCGCTTTAGGGGAACGGAGTGTTGTGCCGCTAGCGGGGCACGGACTGTCGTCCACTACTCTTGCGCCGGCGGGCGGGTCGCCCGCAGCTTAAGCGCGATCCGTCAGGCAGCGCACGTTCTTACTCAGATCACAGACGATCACATGCAATCGCACCCTACAAGGCTGATGATCCTCGTGGCCGGCCCATATCGATCGGGCACGGGAGATGACCCGGCCAAGTTGGCAGCGAACGTGGCCGCGATGGAGGCGTTCGCGATGCCGCTCTTCCGGGCTGGGCACGTTCCGCTCGTCGGCGAGTGGCTCGGCCTGCCGCTCGCGACGTTGGCGGGCTCCGTGCGGATTGGCGACGCGGCGTACGAGGAGGTGTTCCACCCCATTGCCGAGCGGCTCTTGGAACGGTGTGACGCCCTGCTTCGCGTCGGTGGTCCATCAGAGGGGGCGGATCGGTTGGTCGCGGTGGCGCGGGCTCGGGGTCTGGCGGTCTATCACGCTCTACGGGAGGTGCCCGGGTGCGCAACCACCGCGGCTTGAACTGTGCGCTGCCTAGCCAGCGCTTGAAGCTGTCGGCGTGCGGCGGCCGCATGATAGGGAAGGATTCTGTCTTGATTGCGGCCGCCGCAGGCCGCAGCTTAAGCGCGATCCGTTAGGCGGCCCTTGACCCTCATTCCGGGAAACCGGATGTCACGGTCTAGCAAGCTCATTCTCCGTGTGTGCAGCGTCGCGATCGCGGGCTGGTTGCTCCTGTTCATAGCGACCTACATTGCTGCCGATGCCGGCCTGCTCTTACTCCCCGTTCTCATCCTCGGGCCGCCCGTGCTGTTTTGCGTGCTCGCGTACGCGGTTGCCCGCGCGGCGCGCGACCTCGTGCGGGAGCCCGAGCTTCGCACGCCAGCGAACATCGTGGTTGCACTCGCTGGGTTTATCGGCCTGGTTGCGGGTGCCTGGTGGTGGTACCTCGGGATGTCCCAGCACAACGCCGCCCTTTAACATGGGGCCGCCTAACAAGCGCTTGAAGCTGCCGGCGCGCGTAGATTAGGGAATGAATCGTTTTGCAGCGCGCCGCAGCTTAAGCGCGATCCGTAAGGCGGCTCGTCGGCAATCGAGGTCAGCCATGAGCAGATCGGCGAAGACGATTCTCGTGTTCGGACTGTATCTGTGCGTGCTCGGCGGCTAACCGTCCTCGTCCTCTTGATTGTTTTCGTGGCGTTGGGCCTGACCCCGCTGATGATCGTAGTCTTGGGGATCATCGACGCTGTCGGTGCCTTCTGGACGGCGGCCGCTCTCCGCTCCACCTCGCGAGCCGCCTAACGAGGTGCACCGGCCTTGCCATTTCGCCGCAGCTTAGGCGCGATCCGTTAGCTAGGCCAGCCAGACCGTGTTAGAGGAACGATGAGAGCGAAGCAGCGAAGTCGGACGGCGGAAGCCGCGGCCGCGGTCCGCGCCGCCCACCTCCTCTACGACCGACCGGTCATCTTTGCGGATCCGTTCGCGATTCGACTGACAAGTCGTACCTGGCGGGTCATTTGCCGCAGCGCGTTTCTTCACTGGCTGGTAGTCACGAAGGTTCTCAAGCCGCTGCGGCCTGTTCACGGACAGATCCTCGGCCGCGCCCGCTACGCCGAGGATAAGCTCGACGACGCCATTAGGCGGGGAATGTCGCAGTACGTGATCCTTGGTGCTGGACTCGATTCGTTCGCGCTGCGGCGGCTGGACCTGGCAGGAGCCCTCCGGATCTACGAAGTGGATCACGCCGCAACCCAGCGCTCCAAACGAGAGCGCTTGGCAGATGTGGGCGTGCGCGTGCCGGAGAATCTCGAGTTCGTTTCGGTCGATCTGGAGAACGGGAGCCTCCAGGAAGCATTGGCCACGTCGACATACTCCCCTTCAAGCGACGCGTTCTTCTCCTGGCTCGGGACCGTGCCGTATCTTACGCGATTGGCGTTCTTTCGAACTCTCGAGCTGATCAGGTCAGTAGCAAGGCCCGGAAGCGAGATCGTGTTCGACTACGGAATCTCGAAGAGGCTTCTGGCGCTCGGAGACGTCGCGACATTCGAGCGACTCGAGCAGTTCACGCAGCGGCGCGGCGAACCACTGATCGACAAACATCTGGATCCCGAGACTCTCGGGAGTGAGGTGGGTGCATTGGGTTTTGAGCTCTTAGAGAACCTCGCGCCCGAGGAACAGAAAGCCCGGTACTTCACCAATCGATGCGATGACCTGCGCCCGCTTGCGTGGTCATACTTCGCCCATTTCCGAGTAACGGGATGAGAGGCTGTAGGGGACGCAGCTTGACCGCGATCCGTTAGGCGGCGCCGCTCCAGCGCCTCTCTTGACGACTTGAAGCGTCAGTGTTCTGCTTCTTGAGCAGATGCCGACCCAGTAGGCCCTGCGTCAAGGGATGCAAGCCACGCGAGGAGCTCGGCCCATGTCTACCTCGGTCGATCGGCGTGCAGTGGACCTGGCCGCTTTCCCAGACCTTGTCGTCATTTATCTAGGCATGCGAGTACGCACCTTCGCGGGCATCAAGACCTTGCTTGGCCTTGGCCCCCAGATCGACAAGGCCGGTGCTGCCCGGCCTGAAGGCCTGCTCCATTTCGAAAACAACATCATTTTCCGCCTCTTCCCGTTGCATATCGGCATGCGGTGGTACTGGAAGGACTTCGAATCCATGGAGCGGTGGACGCGCTCAGAGCCGCACCGCATCTGGTGGCAGAACTTCATTCGTGACTCCGGCGGCACGGCGTTCTGGCATGAAGCGTATTTCATGCGCGGGGGAATGGAAGGCGTCTACGTGGACGTGAACCGCCCACCCTTAGGCTTCCAGGCGTTCGCGCGTGATGTGCCGATGCGCGGGCCCATGTTCTCCGCCCGACAGCGTCTCCAAGTCTCAGGAGATACCCCAGCACAACCGCCGGGCATGGCGGAGTCGGATCTGTACCGATCTGGGGCATCTGGTCGCGAGGGCGCCGCCTAATAAGCGCTTGAAGCTGACGGCGCCGGCTTTCATAAAGACACGCATGCATAGGGAGACGTATGTTTGTGCACCAGCCCGCCGATACCCCAGGGCGGGGCGCTTGCGCCCGCCGGCGTTCGCCCCGCAGCATAACCGCGATCCGTTAGGCGTCATACCACTGCCAGGAGGGCGACCAGTGAAGCTGAACCGGCTCATTCCCATGCTGCCAGTAAGAAGCATGCCCGCGAGCGTCGAGTTCTATGAAAAGCTCGGCTTCACCGTCGAGCGGAGAGACGACAGTTGGCGTTGGGCGATGCTCTGCTTTGGCGATTGCCGCCTGATGCTGGACGAGTCAATCAACGCTCACCCAGGCATTCCACGCTCATCCGTTCTCTACTTTTATCCGGATGCCATTGCCGAGTATCACGAGCAAGTGCGAAGCAATGGTCTAGTCGTCTCCGATTTGGACGTCACCTTCTACGGCATGACTGAGTTCCGAATCGAGGATCCAGATGGGAATCGGCTGTGGATTGGACAAAACGCCTCCGCAGAAACCCCACACGCCGCCAGAACCCCAATGCCGGATCCCTTGTGACATGACGCCTAACAAGCCCTTGAGATGGCAGGCGCTCTCGTTTTTGAGGAAGCCGTTGCGTTGTGCCCTGCCGGCACCGGACGTTCGCCCACTACTCGTGCGCCGGCGGGCGAGTCGCCCGCAGCTGAAGCGCGATCCGTTAGGCGCCCGCGCACAATGGTTACCGCACTTCTGCTTCCGCTAGCGCTGCTTGCGTTGCAAACGCCGGTACCGGATTCGCTCGCCCAACTGATACTGAGCCTGGAGGCGCAGCGTCGGGCCGCCCACCTCAGCGGCAACGCCAAGCAGCTCGCCAGCATTCTGGCCGACGATTTCGTGGACATCGGGGCCAATGGTGTCCACCGCACAAAACAGCAGAACGTTGAGGACACCCGAGCACACGTGATACAATGGATGCGCCTGGTCGCTAAGAACGAGCATGTGCAGGTATTCGATTCGACCGCGGCAGTCGTGACCGGTGAACAAGAGGGCGCCGGTACCTATAGGGGGCAGCCATTCGCCCGGACGACTCGGTACCTACGGGTCTATCTGAAACGTGGCGGGCGTTGGCAGAACGTGGCCGCCGAATCCGCGCTGATCGCGCCGTGAGCGCAGGCGCCTAACATGCGCTTGAAGCTGGCGGCGCGCGTAGATTAAGGAATGAATCGTTCTTCAGCGCGCCGCAGCTTAAGCGCGGTCCGTTAGGCTGTCGCCACCACCTAAAGGCGATCGGCTGATGTCCAACGCAACGAAGCTGATCTTCGGCGTTTATGGAGGTGCGATCGTCAGCTCCCTGATCGTTCTCGGCCTCCGCGGCATCAGAAGTCAATTCTGGCTATTCGTTTTCCTCCCGCTCTCATTCCTTTTCCTGATGGGCGCTCTCGTGTACGCCCTGAGACTCGCCGCGCAGGATTGGTTTCGTCACCCAGACCTGCGCACGCCGACGAACATCGGCGCTGCGGTTGCTGGGCTGATCGGCGTGGGAGCTGGCGGTTGGGTGGGCGTGTGGTTCGGATCTAGGGTTATCCCCGTACTCATCCACATACTTTGTTGCCCGGACATGCCCTGAATGGGTGCTGAACTAACGTTCAACCACACCGCGCTCGGCGGGCGAGTCGCCCGCAGCTTAAGCGCGATCCGTTAGACGGCAACGCTTCCGGTTGTCGTCGACCATCCGGGGGGGCGCCAGCTCACGATGTTTCGCGGGATGAGCATTCTGATTGAGTATCCCCTACTTGCGGTCGCGCCCTCAATCGCGTTCGTTGGCTTGTACCGCTTTACTCGTCGGCCATTCCTGCTCGCCCTGGGCCTCGCCTGGGTGTCGTACGGCATCTACGAGTATGCAATGAAGGAGCGGCTCCTATGCTCCGGAGAATGCAACATTCGAATCGACCTTCTGGTCATCTACCCCGTCCTGGCCGTGACCTCGCTCTTCGGGTTGGGCGTGGCCGGGGTAGGGTTGCGCGCTCGTTTGCGCCGTCCCGGTCCATGACATTCATTCGTTCACGAGGTCGCCGCCTAACAAGCGCTTGAAGCTGCCGTGCGCTGATCGTCTTAAAGGAAGCGGAGTGTTGTGCCCCTGGCGGGGCACGGACTGCGTCGACACCCTCGCGCCTGTCGGCATTGTGCTCGCAACTCAAGCGCGATCCGTTAGGCCGCAGCCAGATAGACCTTGTCTCCATGCCTTCATCCATTGGTCACGCGCTGGTCGCCACCGCGATCGCTGCGCCACTCGCCCCCGCGGCTCCAACCCGTCGATACTGGTTCGCCGGCGTTCTCTGCGCCGTGCTTCCCGATCTTGACGCCGTTGGACGTCCCTTCGGTTGGGGCGACCTTGGGTTCCTGGGCGGGCACCGAGCCCTCACGCACTCGATCATCTTCGCTGTGGTTATCGGACTTGTCGTTGCGCAGCTGGGGTTTCGAGACGTCCGATGGAAGGGCTATCGCGGCCGGATCATAGCCTACCTCGTCCTCGCCACAGCATCACACGGTGCGTTAGACGCATTCGCGCCGTATGGAGATGGGGTCGAGTTCTTCTCCCCGTTTTCGGCGGTCCGCTACGCTGCTCCTTGGCGGCCCCTCGACCTTGTCAACGAGATCTTCTGGATCTGGTTTCCAGCAGTTCTCACGATCGTTACTGTGAGACGCGTGCGCACATCGCGCCACAGCGGGGACCCCAATGCTCCGGCCTAACAAGCGCTTGAAGCTGCCGGGCGCTCACAAGTAGGGAAGAATTGCGTTGCCTCGCCCACGAGCCTTCTTATCTGCGGCTGCACCGCCTTGCGCCCGCGAGCCTTGTGCCCGCAGCTTAAGCGCGATCCGTTAGGCGGCCGCGCCGGAGGACACTAGTGCTTCAGGACGCGCACTCGAGCAACTTGGAGCAACCTCAGGGCGCTTCGCTCCCACTCTACGCGACATTCCCCCGCCGCCTCAACGCCATCTCGGTTGACACGGTCGTCCTTGTCCTGTTCTCAGTACTCATCTTTACACTCGCCTCCTACCTCGAGCGTGTGGACGTTGTGCGCATCACCCTGGTGATCGCGTGGTGGGCCGTCCTCCTGCTATATGAGCCCGTGCTCGTGTGGCGCTGGGGAGGCACTGTTGGCCATCGTGCTATGAACCTCCGCGTTGTCGATAATCGGAGCGAGGGCAACGTGTCCTTGCTCAAGGCACTCGCGCGCTTTGTGATAAAGGGCCTGCTGGGCATCTTCTCGTTCTTGACCATGAACTTTAGTCGGCGCCATCAAGCGGTCCATGATATCGTCACCCAGTCGAGCGTCCGGATCCGTGATGCGACCAAGGCTCGGCCCGAGCACTACACACTGGGCCGTGCTTAAGCGCTGCCAGCGGCCGCCTAACATGCGCTTGCAGCTGTCGCGCGCTATCGTTCTAGTGGAAGCTGTTGGGGTGCCCGAGCCGGGCACGGGAACTTCGTCCACGGCGCGTTGCGCTGACGGGCGGGGCGCCCGCAGCTGAAGCGCGATCCGTTAGGCAGCGTAGACCAACAGTCAGCCTCGTACCTCCGCCTGTAACGAGGGTCAATGGATCCCGACGTCGCAATGGGCCTCCTCATTCCACTCGCCGGCGTTGCCATTATCTGCGTCACCGTGGTCAAGCTCGCTCGGCTACGCGCAAACAGGGGCAATCAGCCTTTATCGCCGGACGCCGGCGCGCGGTTCGAAGCCCTGGAACATGACGTCCGCGCTCTACGCCAAGAGCTTAGTGAGACCCAGGAGCGCCTCGACTTCACCGAACGTCTACTCACTAAGGCTCGCGAGGAGAAGCGCGTCGGTGGGTAGCCACTGCACGAATTCTCTGCGCTGCCTAACATGCGCTTGCAGCTGACGGGCCAGTCGCCCGCAGCTGACCGCGATCCGTTACGCCGCCACCTGCGTCGATGTTACCTCGAACACAAGCATCTCTGCTAAACCCGTTCATCGTCGCCGGTACGGCGACAGTCTTCGCCGCTGCGTACGCCGGCATCGGGGCGGAGCCTCAAGGGCTCGTGAGGTTGTACATCAACTTTGGGCCGATCCTCTCGTTGATCGCTTGGACTAGCGCTGATCTTCAGCACACGAACTTGGCCTCCATCTACGATTGGGGCTTGCTGCAATGCCTGGCGTGGCCCATTCTGATCCCCTGGTATCTCAAGCGTCGTTACGGGAGGGGGGCGTGGCCGCTGCTCGTCATTTTCGGCCTGTTGCTCCTGGTTCCCCGGCTGACCGCTCGCATTCGGCCGTCTTCCTGACACGCGGCGGCCTAACAAGCGCTTGAAGCTGGCGAGCGGTGGTCGCTTTAGGGGAAGTGGAGTGTTGTGCGCTGGCGCGCACGAACTATCGTTCAATCGCACTGCGCCCTGCGGGCGAGTCGCCCGCAGCTGAAGCGCGATCCGTTAGGCGGGTAAATAGGTAGGAGGGCAACGATGGCGAAGATTACCGGAGTCGGCGGCGTCTTCTTCAAGAGCAAAGGCGACAGTGCTGCACTGGCAGCGTGGTATCGGAAGCACTTGGGCATGTCGCTGGAAGACTTTGGCGGCGCTAT
>Ga0209577_10006906_pt1 | contig 10471 bp, 7 predicted proteins | sample GraSoiAngelo_109_FD_185874 | JGI IMG/M metagenome (GOLD analysis project Ga0209577, IMG submission 185874) | Grasslands soil microbial communities from the Angelo Coastal Reserve, California, USA - 14_0903_12_20cm (SPAdes) (version 2) | ecosystem: Environmental > Terrestrial > Soil > Grasslands ...
CAGATCATAAGCGAACACCTGAATCTGGCCGATTATCCAAAGAACATTGTTCGTGAGTGCCGGCGTCACTCCATTTGCAAACGAACCTGGAATGGACCGAAGCGTTGTCCCGGTCGCAGGATCTAGCTCCCAGATCACGCTGTTCCCCGCGGAATAGACGTTACCGGTTGGGCCGATTGCCACGGAGCCACCGTAGCCAACGCCTGCGCCAGTGCGTTGCCACAACAACTCAATATGGAAGTTATCAGTGTAATGGTAGGCCGAGAGCGTCGTGTCTGGGTCGTAATCTTCGAGCACGTAGAACTGCTGGCGCGTTGCGTCGTAGGCAACGGTGCTGCCTCCGCCACCACTAACCCCGCCCGACCAAAAGTGGTTCGCCGCGCCAGTCACTTGATCGAAAGCGTAATATTGACCCGGCCCAACGAGGACAATCGAATTGCCGACCACAGTTGGAATGGATTGACCGCCGAACTCGCCAGTCTGCGTCCAAAGCACGAATCCGCTTACCGATCCAAGCGAGACAGCGCTCACTGTTGAGCCGCCATCAGCCACAAATGCTGTGACATTGCCACTGATTGGATCCTGGACAACGGTGGGCATCAACGAAACCAGCCCTTCTGGAATCGGCACCGTGAAGCGAAGCGTACCTGTTATTGCATCCAGCACATAGAGCGACGAACTCGAAAGAGTGGACCCGACAAACGTAACAAACCCGCCGCCAACACCTGGCTGCGACGGGAATACAAAGTTGCCGGTATAACTCCAGTTAATTGCACCAGTCGAAAGGTCGAACGAGCTAATCGTCGTCTGCGAATTACCGATCCCCTGCTGGTTTTGCATGGCGTAGATCCTATTTCCAACAATAACCGGTGTGGCATATCCAGTAGGCGACGAAGGTGCTGTCCACGCCAGCGATAGCGCCTGTGGGTTAACTAACGCGCTCGAATTGCCCGTGTGCCAGGCATCATGTTGGTAGTAAGGCCAATCGTCGGCTACGACCGATCGGGCAAACAGGATTGCCCCAGCGACAGCGATTACCCGAATCCGAATCAGCCACCACATATCGAGCGAGGTGTAGTGGTTTCGGTCCGCTTTTGTCAAGACATCTCATATTCTGTTTCAGAACAGAGCTAAAAGAAAGTGCTTCCTTCGCTAAGGGTATGTGGTCGTAAAAGGCCTGTCATCGTCGCTCATCGTGAGGAATCAATCATAGAACGCTATGCAGAGTAAAGAATCTCAATTTTGCCTCTCGCTGGTGAGCTATATTAGTCGCGCCAGAGTTCCGAGTGTTGGCAGAGGCTGTTAGCGATCCTTCAGAACCATTTGCGGTAACGCCTTGCTTACCCCGACCTGGGCTTTCACTCTCTCCAAACCTGCTGTAAGCGTTTCAACTTGTTTCTCCAGTTGTTCCACTTTGCGGTGCTCTTTGAGGAACTCGTTGAGCAACATCGCGTTCACCGCGTCGTAGCGAACGGTGTAGAGTGTTCCTTCTTTGTCTCGCACGACCAGGTCCGGATTCACCTTCGCAACTTCTTCGGCAATCAAACCAAACTGGGATATTCCTGCTGGGTCAATCTCCTTTTTGTATCGGAAAGTAACAGGCTTGAGCGCGAGAAGCGCTTCACTGGCTTTATCCATCGGCTTAATATTATCCTTGAAGCGCTTTGAAGAAGTCACCGTGCCCAAATGGCCGTTTGAATCTACAAGGACCGCCGCGCCACTGGCTACTGTTGTCCCGCTGATTCCGCTGATAAAGGTATCCGTAATATCGGTGTTGCCGATCCGAATAGTGTTACTCTCACCGCTCACGCCGTCGACGTTCGCACCAACATCAATATTATTGGATTCCCCACCGTTCAGCTGCGACCCGGCGTTCTCGCCCAAGGCGGTGTTGAGGCTGCCAACGAGGTTGCCAATAAGGGCGCCGCTACCCACCGCCGTGTTGCCGTCACCGGTGATGTGGCTAGTGAGCGCTCCAGTACCGGTGGCCGTGTTCTCGAATCCCGTCGTGTTGCCATAGAGCGCCCCATAACCGCTGGCCGTATTGGAGCTGCCGCCGGTGTTGTTAAACAGAGCGTATGCTCCCGTGGCCGTATTGGCGGCGCCGAAGTAGTTGTAAAACAGGGCGTATACCCCGTTGGCCGTGTTATCGAATCCTATCGCGTTGCTATAGAGTGCGTTAACACCGGTGGCCGTATTTTCTCTACCAGCGTTGTTAAAAGACAGCGCATTAACGCCGATGGCCGTGTTGAGAGTTCCGACGGTGTTCCTTTTGAGCGACGAGAAACCAACCGCCGTGTTGTATGTACCGGTGCTAAGACTAAGAAGGGCGTTCTGTCCTTCTGCCGTGTTGCCGCCAGGATAGCCACCATCGGGCGGCGGATTTACAGCCTGCGCTGAGATAGGCAGCGAGCAAGTGAGCAATGGAATCAAAAGCAATCTTTTTCGCAAATTTGTGGATAGAATCGTCGTTTTCATGCGGCGATCTTAAAGAATCCGGCGCAACGTTGCGAGGGAAAAAGGGAGTTCGTCTTACGGAATAGGCCTAAACTCCGTACACTTGCATCGCGGACATCTGCCAGCAGCCTCTAACGAAACAGGCTTCGTAAAATGCTTCGTATACTCACAGTCTTTACATTTCCATCGCATTGAATGTTCCTGCTGCGGTTGGCCCGACTGGTCTAACGCCTTCGTCGCCATGTCTCGAATTGCTTCGAGGGTTGTTTTCAGTGTCGGGAGCGCCGGGTCCATAGATTCAACTCCATCTGCTGAGGTTTCCCGGCCAGCTTGCGCGATATTCGTGCGCAAAGACGCAGTAAAATTGCTTTCATGTTCATGCGAACATATAGCGTTACAGCGCCCTGTCTAGAAATAAAATATCCTAGCTATACGCGAAGAGCCGGAACTTGAGCTGGCTAACGGAACGCTTCATTGCGCCCGTTCTTATCATTTTGTCGTTGCCCTGTGGAGAGCAAAAGAGCACAATTCATCGCGTAAATTACTGGAATACCATCGCTGACACTCTCGACAGTCTGACTAAGGCGCGATTATGAAATTTACGTAACCTTAGAGCGTACGACGAGATGTCCGCTGAGAGCAAGAAAGAGATCCAGCTCGAGATCGCCCATGTCTTGTTCATCGACATCGTTGGCTACTCGAAGCTTTCGATTAACGAGCAGCGCTCAGCTGTTGATGAGCTGACGCGAATCGTCCGTGCGACCGAGCAATTTCAAAAAGCCGAGGCGTCTGAGCGTCTGGTCAAAATTGCCACCGGGGATGGCGTGGCGTTGGTCTTTTACGCCAGTCCTGAAGCGCCCGTTCGCTGCGCGGTGGAACTGAGCCGAGCGCTCAGAGAGCACCCGCACTTACGCGTACGCATGGGAATACACAGTGGGCCGGTTAGCGGAGTGGTCGATGTTACCGGTCGCGCAAATCTCGCTGGTGCCGGTTTAAATTTGGCGCGACGTGTGCTGGACTGCGGCGACGCGGGCCACATCCTGCTCTCTAAACACCTCGCTGAAGATCTGGCCGAGTTCGAGGAATGGCGACCGCTATTGCACGATCTGGGTGCATGCGAAGTAAAGCACGGGGTGCAGGTAGCCATCGTCAATCTGTGGTCCGACGACGTGGGGAACCCTCAACTCCCGCAAAAGTTTCGAGCTCTCAGGAAACAACGCGCCCGAGTGCGCTGGGCCGAAATTGGAGCTGCACTGCTCTTACTCGCCGGCATCGCAGCTGCTTTCGTTTTCATTTCCAAGAAATCAGCCAAATCGACGTCAATTGTTCTGGAAAAAAGCATCGCGGTGCTTCCCTTCGCAAACCGTAGCGAGGAAAAAGACAACGCTTATTTTGCCGACGGCATCCAGGATGAGATTCTGACGCGCTTATCGAAGATCGCAGACTTAAAGGTGATCTCGCGCACATCGACGCAGCATTACAAAAGTGCGCCGGAAAATCTGTCTGAGATCGCAAAGCAACTTGGCGTAGCGCACATCCTGGAAGGAAGTGTGCAAAAGAGCGGCGATGTTGTGCGGGTGAACGTGCAGCTGATCAAAGCAGTCAATGATTCCCATTTATGGGCAGATACCTTTGATCGAAAATTGACCGACCTCTTTTCCGTCGAGAGTGAAGTGGCGAAAGCCATAGCCGAGCAATTGCGCGTCCATCTTACCGGTCGGGAAGAGCAAGTCATTGCTGCTAAACCCACAAACAATCCCGAGGCTTACGATGCCTACTTACGTGGTCTGGCTTATAACGTGCAAACGGTATACACACCCGCCAACGCCCTTGGGGCGCAGAAATATTTGAGAGAGGCAGTGCGGTTGGACCCGAAGTTCGCCCTCAGTTGGGCGCTACTGTCAATTGCGGACGCGCGCGGCTACATCACACAGAGTCTTCAACCTACTGTCGCCCTCCGCGAAGAGGCACGGCAGGCAGCTGAAACCGCCCTTACTCTTCAGCCTAATCTCGGCGAGGCGCTGCTTGCCACGGGAAATTACTACCACGCTTGTCTAAAGGATTACGATACCGCGGTGCGTTACTTTGAACAGGCACGTCCCCTTTTGCCGAACAGCAGCCAAATTCCTGCATTGCTGGCCTCTGTCGCCCGGAGACGAGGTCAGTGGGACCGGAGCGAGTCGTATTTCAATCAAACCGAGCAGCTCGACCCTCGCAACGTTAACCTGCTTGGACAGCATGCACAGTTGTATATCGAGCTTCGTCGTTTCCCCGAAGCGCTGCGTAAGTTTGACCAGGTTCTCGACATCATGCCGGGCGACGTCGACACCCTCGCAGCAAAGGCGGCTATCGCACAAGCTGAGGGCGATCTGCCGCGTGCGTCTACACTCCTCTCCCTGATCCACCCGCCGGCCGAAGACCCCCAGGCGTTGGAAACACAAGTTTACCAAGCGATCCTGGAGCGCCGTCCTGCACCAATGATCGCTCGGCTAAAGGAGATATTGGCCAAGCCCGATCCAGCGTTGGGTTCTATCACTGGCGAATTACGTTTTTATTTAGGATGGGCGCAGGAAGTCGCCGGAGATCATCCCGCCGCTCAGGAAAGTTGGCGACAGGCGCGCAGCGAACTGGAACCGTTCCTGAAAGAACAGCCGGAAAATTTCTCTCTCATTGGAAATCTCGCGCTGATCAGTATGAGTCTCGGTGACAAGGCTGCCGCATTCAAGCTGATCGAGCAAGCGATGGGCATGATCTCGATCGAGAAAGACGCGGTGGCTGGTCCTATTCCGATTGAGATCCTAGCCCGGGTGTCGGCACGCATGGAGGAGCCCGACCGCGCCATAGCCGCGCTACAGAAACTGCTCTCGATACCATACGATGGCGCACTGGCTCAGAACGTGCCACTTACTCCTGCGCTGCTCCGGCTCGATCCGATGTTCGACCCGTTGCGGAACGATGCGCGCTTCCAATTGCTCGTATCGGGCGGGGCGAAATAGTCAAGGCTTCCGAGCTTAAATCAGAAGTCGTTTGCGAATTTGGTCCGTGTCCTGGTCCTATCTTCTAATCTGCATCTGTCCGGCAACCGATTAGCCCGCCTCTAGCGTACCACCGGCATGGGCGGAGCGTGCAGACTCTTACTGAGCCGTGTATGTCCCTGTGACGACGCCCGAATTAGTCAATCCCGTTTTGAACCCCATCGCCTTTAAGGTCCTTCCGAACACGGTAGGGGCGACCCCTTTTGACGAAGGTATTATGTTCCCGTGGGTTGGCGTCGGCGTAGAAAGGTCATCCGTCCAGCTCAAAGAAGCTCCCGCTGTGCTCGTCTCTATTGTGACATTAATGTCTTGCCCGGGGGGACCGGTCTTGCTTGGGGGAGTCAGCGTCGGCGTCGCGCACTGCGTGACCGCTTCCTTTTTTTCGCAAGCTGACAGAAACGTCAGTGCGATGCCCGCACAAATAATGCTAGTTAGTATTTTCATGTGTCTCTTTGTTTGTGTGAACGAGCCTTTCGTTCACGGTTACCCTGCGAGAAGAGGGTCAGGTGGAGCTCTGGGAGTAGCCTAACAGACTTAGCGCGGGTGCCATTCTGCCCGCTTGGGAGAGGCAATGTCAATAGCGTTTTTGCGAAGCAATCTTAAGGCATGGTTGTGCGAAATGGACAGGGACAGCGTAGTTTTCCGGTGACTCACTGGCGTCGGTAATGCTCGTTTTAGCCTCCACACAGAAATGGGGACGTGATATAAACAAGCATTAATGAAATGTGCTTTAATCGCTGTATTGGCCTTCCTTGTCCTGGGCTCGGCGCTCGGTCAATCGCCAGCTAAGGAGCGAAAGATCACGCTGTTCGTTAGCAGGAGCGCTTCGCCGGGTAAATGCAAATTAGAGCTGTGCAAGGCCGCCGATGTTTTCGCACGCTGCGCCCAACGTCTTTAGAAAATCTTCTCGATCCAGTTCGTCGCGAAAACCTCGTTTACACTCCAAATTCCGAAAGGAACCAAACGGCGATTGAGTTTCGAAGTATATAAAGAGACGATTACCCGCATTTCCTTTAATCCACTTGCTCGCAGATTTACAGCGGGTGGAGAAGAGTATGATGTGGTTGATTACAGCAGTTGGATTCGGGCTGCTGTTGGTGTCACCAATGTTCGCCGGGGAGCATTCAGCTCTTGCTCGCGTAACGGTTTACTGGCACAGCGAAGGTTCAGGCGCGAATGCGGCGTGGAACGGCGCACGGCTCCGCGACGGGCACTGCGCAGTTGACCCAAGGAAAATTCCGTATGGCAGCCAGGTTGTGTTTCATGATGCGGAGTGTGTGGCGGTAGACACTGGACCGGACGTAGTGAATCGCAAAGCTGCACGGTGGCGCGGCCGAAGTGCTGCTGAACGCAACGCAATCGTCATCGATCGTTTTTTCGACACAAAACAAAACGCGCTCGCGTGGGCAAAAGCGAATCCACCCTTTATGGTGGTGCAAGTCTGCACACCTGACACCGGGGCGGGCGGCCCGGCGAGATAAGTTCAAAATTTCCGTTACAGATTAAAGCTCTATCCATCGCGAAAAATCTCCTCACGCCGATCACCCCGGCTCATCAAGTGATAAATCACGCCCTCAGATTGAATTCGCAGCTGGCCCGGCATGTAGGAGTGTCAATAGTTAGCTCTGACTCCACTGACCCCGCGCTTGCACAAAAAGCCGGGGACGTGAAGCACGTGATGCTATCGACCTCTCTCGATTGATCGGATCAGAGTTACGTTGGCTCGCTCGTATTGATTCATGTTATTGGAAACGCGACGCTGATTGTCATCTACAGCGCGATAATAATTGCCCAGCGTTCGGGCGAAGGCGATTCCCCTCGGACTCGAGAATTTGTAGCCCTTCCGGGCAAATATTTCGTTTCGTGCTCGCCATAGATCAGCAGAGCTAAGGCCCGAAAGGTCAGTCGCACTCAGATAGCGAGAGCTTGAATCCGGAAAGAGCCACGGTCCGCGTGCGGGCGCAATCGATGGCTGAGCCATCGCCGGTGAGTTAGTCACAGGAAACCCTTCCTTTGCCCCGACTTCTTGCTGGGGTTGCTTGGCATACGCGACATCTTCCGTGGGCAACACGGTCAGATCTTTGGCGGCCTTGCGTTGCGGTTGTGTTGCAATCGGTTCCGGCTGTTTGCTGGCCGCTCCATCTTCCGTTGGGTTAAGAATTGGGATCTGTCTTTCAGCCTGGGCGGGTCCGCTCAACTTCTCTGGTGCTATCTCTCTTTTGTGTCCAAAATACCATCCCGCACCGCCGACAATCATTAAGACTGCGATTGCGACAGCGATCAGAGTTGATTTACGCGAAGACGGTGGGGAAATTTGTGCCGTTGCCATCGGACTCTCTCTCTGGGTCTGAGCCAGCATGGGCAGGATTAGGGGTTCTGCTGGTGAGTACGAGATCTGTCTCATCAATGTTTGCAACGTCCCGCAAAAAACCGCCACGACGGAACCGAATTGAATTTTGTCGCCATCCTTCAACTCAGCGCCACTAATAGAAACGCCATTGACCTGTGTCCCGTTTGTTGAATGCAAATCTTTCAGCCAATAGGAGTCGGCGACTCTCGCGAGTATGGCGTGCTGCGCTGATACCGCTGGATCGTCAATAACTATGTGATTCAACGGAGCACTGCCAATGGTGACGATGTCACGAGTCAACTCATGCGTTACGAGATCAGCTTCCTCGCGGTTCACAACCAAACGAGCCATCTTACCCTCCTATGAGTTCACCCCGGGGCCCCGTGGTGGGGCCTTCGTGCTTCCTGACGCGCGACTAAGCTCCAAGCAGAAAGCGCCGCGCGGGAAGGAAACACGGCCTTCCGGTTTGTTCTACGGAAAAGGCGGAACAAAGTTCCCAAACACAGTGAACGAAACGCTGGCGTCCAAGACTTTTCGACCACCAACTGTTCGCGCACTCTGGCAATCTCAACGCACCGAAATGCGCTATTGGGATATCATCGCAGAGAACTCAGCGCGTTCGTTTTAGTTTTCACACACGAATGGCAACATGATATGAACACACGCAAATGAAGCGTGCTTTAATCGCTCTACTGGCGTCCCTTGTCCTTGGCTCGGCCTTGGGTCAATCGCCGGAACCAGCCAAGATTCGGATCACAACTTGGAATCTGGAATGGTTTCCAAACGGGTCTCCTCACGATGCGACGCCGGAAAAGCAGGCACAACGCATCGAGGCAGCGGCAGATGTTCTCAGGAAACCCGATCCAAATAGGCGACGTCAAAGAAGCAGCTTAATTGAGCGCGAGTATTGTGAAACCACGTAGAAACGAAACAGAAGGTTCGCTGGATGTACGTTGAGGCGATCATGCGGGTCAGGGAGAGGTTCCTTCTTTAACTCTACAAGCTCAACCTTTGATAACGTGGCCGCGTCGTACGTTAGCGATATACCGTCTTGACTAATCGTTTTCTGCTGTCCCTCTGCCGTAGCGGCAAGCTAGAACGAAATCGCAGTGTAAAGGCGCTTAATGTTCAAAGCTCGTTTCATTGGGGAGAGAGTGTTCACGCATTGGGCGCTGGCGTATGGTTTCCGATGAAGTTGACTTCCTAGCCTGTAACTGTGTGGGCGCGATGGGCGATACTACGAATTGATCAGGCTAGGAGCTGGTACCATACAGTTTGAGAGGTACCCTTTTTCTCGTTTTCGTAATCTGAAATTTACAATCTGAGACCTGCAAACGGGGTCTTAGCTCAGTTGGTAGAGCGCCTCAATGGCATCAATAGCCGGGCCATTTTCTCAAATTATCCCGACTTGATCTCACGTGCTCAATGCTAGGTGAATCGGCTAAAACACGTGATCTGATGCGCGCTCAAATAATGCCGAAATTTTTCCATGGGTGGATAAAATGGTGGATAAAGCCGTGCAAAACTTGAAGCATCAGCCTTGAGAGAGCTTATGCCTTCCCTCGTGTACTGATTGCCGTTGCAAGATTGTTGCAACAATTGCGCCTTTGGCCTGGCTCGCTTCCGTGGTTGCGCTAGATTGCGAATTGAGCGCCGAATGGCTACGCAGATGCCCCGTACAGCATCGGCGATTTCTGCACACTTTACGGCGCACAACGCTTTGTGGTTGAATGTCGATATGAAACGACTAGCACTCTCAGCGTTGATAATTTTGGTACCCGCGCTGATGCGGGCCGATGAAAAAGAAACGATGCTCCAAGCCTTAGGACAGTATGAACAGGCGTGGCGCTCAACGCCGCCGTGTGAATTGACCAGTAATGCGTGCCAGACTCGCGAAACATTCTTGTTGCAGCAGGCAGCACAGGCTGCGGATCGCTACCTTGCGGCCCGCCCGCCAGCGACAAGTCGCATTGCAGTCATGCCCTTCGCAAATTTAAGTCCAGATAAGAATGATGCGTTTTTTGCCGATGGTATTTACGATGGTGTTTCCACCCAGCTGGCGAAACTGGCTGATCTAAACGTGATCAGCCATGATAGCGTGGCAAAATATCGAGATGAGCGAGCTACGCAGGAAATTGGTCGCGCCTTGAATGTCGCATACGTCCTCAAGGCAGGTGTGCGAAGGGAAGCAGGCAGAATCCGTGTGAACGTCCAGTTATATGATGCGCACACGGACGCTCATGTGTGGGCGCAAGACTACGATCAGGATGATCCGTTCGCACTCCAAAGCGAGATCGCACAAAACGTTGCGGAGCAGCTTGGAAGCTCTTGGAGTTCACTCGCACAATCAGTAATCAGATTCAGCCAAGTACGGAGCGATGCTTATGCCAAATACATACAAGTACGCAATGACCCGGCTGCTGAAAAAGCATATCATTCCGTGGTTGATCCGGTAGAAGCTGAGTTTCTCTCAAGATTAAAAGGCACTCTGCGATGCGACGCATCTCGCGAAATTGCAGAGCGTTTTGGGCTAGTTGATTTTTGACTACTGCTTTACCGAATCGCGCTAGGATCGTTTTTGATTGCGCAATGGCGAATGATCCGGCAGCATGAAATATCAAGCAGTCCT
>Ga0209577_10006907_pt1 | contig 10471 bp, 8 predicted proteins | sample GraSoiAngelo_109_FD_185874 | JGI IMG/M metagenome (GOLD analysis project Ga0209577, IMG submission 185874) | Grasslands soil microbial communities from the Angelo Coastal Reserve, California, USA - 14_0903_12_20cm (SPAdes) (version 2) | ecosystem: Environmental > Terrestrial > Soil > Grasslands ...
TCGCGAGCGAATGCGGCGGCAGGAAGCAGGCCGAGTCGCCGGAGTGCACGCCCGCCTGCTCGACGTGCTCCATGATGCCGCCGATCAGCACGTCTTTGCCGTCGGAAATGCAATCGACGTCCACCTCGATCGCATCGGTGAGGTAGCGGTCGAGCAGCACCGGAGAATCGTTGGAGACCTTCACCGCTTCGCGCATGTAGCGCTCCAGCTCGGACTGCTGGTGCACGATCTCCATGGCGCGGCCGCCGAGCACGTAGCTTGGCCGCACCGCCACCGGATAGCCGATCTCCTCGGCCTGCTTCACCGCCTCGGGCGCCGAGCGCGCGGTGCGGTTGGGCGGCTGGCGCAGCTTCAGCTTGTCGACGAGCTTCTGGAAGCGCTCGCGGTCCTCGGCGATGTCGATGGCGTCCGCGCTCGTGCCGATGATCGGCACGCCGGCGGCGGCGAGCCCGCGCGCGAGGTTGAGCGGCGTCTGGCCGCCGTACTGCACGATCACGCCCCAGGGCTTCTCCAGCTCGACGATCTCGAGCACGTCCTCGAGCGTGAGCGGCTCGAAGTAGAGGCGGTCCGACGTGTCGTAATCGGTCGAGACCGTCTCCGGGTTGCAATTCACCATGATGGTTTCGAAGCCATCTTCGCGCAGCGCAAGCGCCGCGTGCACGCAGCAGTAGTCGAACTCGATCCCCTGGCCGATGCGGTTCGGCCCGCCGCCCAGAACCATCACCTTCTTCTTCGCCGTGGGCTGCGCCTCGCACTCTTCCTCGTAGGTCGAATACATGTACGCCGTCTTGGTGGCGAACTCCGCGGCGCAGGTGTCCACTCGCTTGTATACCGGCCGGATGCCGTGCTCGTGGCGCTTGGCGCGCACTGCTTGTTCATTGGTATTGAACAGGTACGCGAGGCGGCGATCAGAAAAGCCCTTGCGCTTGAGCGTGCGCAAGGTGGGCGCATCGATGTCCTCGAGGCGCCGGTCGTCGAGCTCCATCTCGAGCTCGACGATCTGCTGGATCTGGTCGAGAAACCAGGGATCGATGTGCGTGAGGCGCTGGACTTCCTCGAGCGTGAAGCCGTTCTCGAAGGCGTCGCCCACGTACCAGATGCGCTCCGGGCCCGGCTCGCCGAGCTCGCGCTCGAGCGTCTCGCGATCTCGCGTGCGCTGATTCAGCCCGTCGACGCCGATCTCGAGGGCGCGGAGCGCCTTCTGGAACGATTCCTGGAAGGTGCGCCCGATCGCCATCACCTCGCCCACCGATTTCATCTGGGTGGTGAGGCGGTCGTTCGCCTGGGGGAACTTCTCGAACGCGAAGCGCGGCACCTTGGTGACGACGTAGTCGATGGTCGGCTCGAACGAGGCCGGTGTGGCGCCGCCCGTCACTTCGTTGGCGATCTCGTCCAGCGTGTAGCCGACGGCGAGCTTCGCCGCCACCTTGGCGATGGGGAAGCCGGTCGCCTTCGACGCGAGCGCCGAGGAGCGGGAAACGCGCGGATTCATCTCAATGACGACCATGCGCCCATCCGCGGGGTTGATCGCGAACTGCACGTTCGAGCCGCCGGTGTCGACGCCGATCTCGCGCAGCACCGCGATCGAGGCGTCGCGCATGATCTGGTATTCCTTGTCGGTCAGCGTCTGCGCCGGCGCCACGGTGATCGAGTCGCCGGTGTGCACGCCCATCGGGTCGAGGTTCTCGATCGAGCAGACGATGATGCAGTTGTCGTTACGGTCGCGCACCACCTCCATCTCGAACTCTTTCCAGCCGAGCACCGACTCCTCGATGAGCAACTCCTGCGTCGGCGAAGCATCGAAGCCGCGTTCGCAGATGGCGACGAACTCTTCGCGGTTGTAGGCGATACCGCCGCCTGTGCCGCCGAGCGTGAACGAGGGGCGGATCACCACGGGGAAGCCGATCCCGGCCTGCACCTGGAGCGCCTCCTCCATCGAATGGGCGAGCGCCGAGCGCGGGCAGGCAAGCCCGATGCGCTTCATGGCGTTCTTGAACTTTTCGCGGTCCTCCGCCTTGTCGATCGCCTCGCGCGAGGCGCCGATCATCTCCACGCTGTATTTTGCGAGCACGCCCTCGCGCGCGAGGTCGAGCGCGCAGTTGAGCGCCGTCTGGCCGCCCATCGTCGGCAGCAGCGCATCGGGTCTTTCTTTCTCGATGATGCGCGCGACGACCTGCCAGGTGATCGGCTCGACGTAGATCGCATCCGCCATGCCCGGATCGGTCATGATGGTCGCCGGGTTCGAGTTCACCAGCACGACGCGATAGCCCTCGGCGCGCAGCGCCTTGCACGCCTGCGCACCCGAATAGTCGAACTCGCAGGCCTGGCCGATGACGATCGGCCCCGCGCCGATGATCAGGATGCTGTTGATGTCGGTGCGCTTAGGCATTCACCCACAAATGGGGACGGACCCCATTTTTCTCATTTGAGAATGCAATGCGGTTGGGAAAAATAGGGTCCGTCCCCATTTAAGCTTTAGCATCGCTCATCTGCTTGGCGAAGCGATCGAAGAGATAACCGATGTCGTGCGGCCCCGGGCTCGCCTCCGGATGCCCCTGGAAGCAGAATGCCGGCCGATCGACGCGGGCCAATCCCTGGAGCGAACCGTCGAAGAGCGATACGTGCGTAGGCCGCAAATTGGCGCGCAGCGTCGCCGGATCGACGGCGAAGCCGTGGTTCTGGCTGGTGATGACCACTTGGCCGGTGTCGAGATCCTTCACCGGATGGTTGGCGCCGTGGTGCCCGAACTTCATCTTCAGCGTCTTGGCGCCGGAGGCGAGGCCCATGAGCTGATGGCCGAGGCAGATGCCGAACACCGGTAGCCGCGTGGCGTCGAGGATTTCGCCGATCGCTTCGATGGCGTAGTCGCAGGGCTCGGGATCGCCCGGACCGTTGGAGAGAAACACGCCGTCGGGCTTAAGGCGCAGCACTTCGCGCGCCGGCGTCGTCGCCGGCACCACGGTGACGCGGCTGCCGCGCTCGGCGAGCATGCGCAGGATGTTGCGCTTGATGCCGTAGTCGTAGGCGACCACGTGCGTCGTGGGGTTCTCTATCCGGCGGTAGCCCTTGCCGGCTTCCCAGCGGCCCTCGGTCCATTCGTAGGGCTTGTCGACGCTAACGACCTTGGCGAGGTCCATGCCGGCGAGGCCGGGGAATTCGCGCGCCTTGGCGAGGGCCGCGCGCTCATCGACATCGCCCGCGAGCAGGCAGCCGTTCTGGGCGCCCTTCTCGCGCAGGATTCGGGTAAGTTTGCGCGTATCGATGTCGGCGATGCCGGGGATGTTGTGCTCGACCAGATAGGACGTCAGATCGGCGCGCGCGCGCCAGCTCGAGTGCCGGCGCGGCACGTCGCGCACGATGAGCGCTTCGGCGTAGACGCGATCCGATTCGGGGTCCTCGTCGTTGACGCCGGTGTTGCCGATGTGCGGATAGGTGAGGGTGACGAGCTGGCGGCAGTAGGACGGATCGGTGAGGATCTCCTGGTAGCCGGTGATCGCCGTGTTGAACACCACCTCGCCCACGGCAGTGCCGCGCGCGCCGATCGAGCGGCCGCGAAACACCGTCCCGTCGGCGAGGACGAGAAGCGCTGCGTCTTGGCTGGTCATTTATGGAAGCCGGATACGAAAAGCGGGAAGGCTGTTGCCCTTCCCGCTCGCCCTGCACCCACAATTATACGGCCCTAGCGAGTCCCTGAAAAAGCGGCGGGGGCGACGGTTAAGAGCTCTCTAGCGCAGGCCCAGCACGTCGAACATGTCGTAGAGCCCCGGCGCTTTGCCGCGCAGCCATTTCGCGGCGCGCAAGGCGCCCATCGCGTAGGTTGCGCGGCTTTGCGAGCGCACGGTGATCTCGACGCGCTCGCCGGCGCCGGCGAAGAGCACGGTGTGCTCGCCGACGATGTCGCCGCCGCGGATGGCGTGGAAGCCGACCTCCTTCGCCGGCCGCTCGCCCGTCTCGCCCTGGCGGCCATGGCGCGCCACCTTGGGCAGCTCGCGCTTTAGCGCCTGGGCGACGACTTCGCCCAGCTTGAGCGCGGTGCCGGAAGGCGCATCGGCCTTGTGGCGGTGGTGCGCTTCGATGATTTCGACGTCGTAGCTATCGCCGAGGATGCGCGCCGCGGTCTCCGCCAGCTTGTAGGCGGCGTTGACGCCGACGGCGAAGTTTGCCGCCATGACGATCGGGATGCGTTGCGCGGCGTCGGCGAGCGCCTGTCTTTGGGTAGCGGAGAACCCCGTCGTGCCGATCACCATCGCGCGAGCATGCTTGAGATTGGCGAGCGTGCCTTCGGGACGCGTGAAGTCGATCAGCACATCGCAGCTCGCGGCTGCCGCCGAATCGGCGCCGATCGTGACGGCGCCCGCCTTGGTGCCGACGGCCGGGCTGCCCGGCACATCGAACGCGCAGCCAAGGGTCAGCTCGCGATCGGCGAGCAGCGCTTCGATGAGCGTGCGGCCCATCCGCCCGCCCGCGCCGGCGAGCGCCACCTTCATCGTCCGGCCGCCGGTGAGGCGATGTCGCCCACGATGCGCGCGAGCTTGCCTTCGTCGAAGAAGAGCGCCACCCGGCGGCTCTCGCGCTTGCCGTTCTCTGCTTCGCGCCAGTAGATGTAGTCCCAGCGATCGGCGTGGAAGATGTCGGTGAGAAGCGGCGTGCCGAGCAGAAAGCGCACCTGCTCGCGCGTCATGCCGGGCTTCACCTGCGCGATCAATTCCGGCGACACGTAGTTGCCCTGCTGGATCTCGGGCTTGTACGGCGTGATGCCCGGAATGCGCGGCACGCCGCAGCCCGCGACGAGAACGAGAAGGAAAGCGGCGAAGGCGACGCGCACCATGCGCCTATAATGATAGTCGATGAGCCCGGTGCAAAGCCTGAAGGAGACTGGCCTCAAGGCGACGCTCCCGCGCCGCAAGATCCTCGAGCTCTTCGAGACGAGCAAGGTGCGGCACCTCTCCGCCGAGGATGTCTACAAGGCGCTCATCGCCGAAGGCATCGACGTCGGCCTCGCCACGGTCTATCGCGTCCTCACGCAGTTCGAGCAGGCCGGCCTGCTCTCGCGCCAGCACTTCGAGACCGGCAAGTCGGTGTTCGAGCTGAACGAAGGCCGCCACCACGACCACCTCGTGTGCCTGCAGTGCGGTCGCGTCGAGGAGTTCTACGACGGCGAGATCGAGCGGCGGCAGAACGAGATCGCGCGTGGACGCGGCTTCGCGCTGCACGGCCATTCGCTCGCGCTCTACGCCGACTGCATCAAGAAGGACTGCCCTTACCGCAACGTGGGCTAGGCGGGGTCAGGTCTTGAATTGGCGCATGCCGATGCGCTACTTCAAGACCTGACCCCTGCTTTCCGATTCACCGCTCGTCGAGTAGTTCTGACGCGTGCTTGCGCGCCGTGGTCTCGGCGCCGCCGAGCATGCGCGCGAGCTCGTCGATGCGCGCGGCGCGATCCAGGCGCTGCACGCGGATCTTGAGCGCCGCGGACTTGCTCACCGCCCATTGCGTATCCGCGCCCGCCGCGACCTGCGGCAGGTGCGTCACGCAGAGCACCTGGCGCTCCTTGCCCAGGCGCTTGAGCGAGCGGCCGATGGTCTGCGCCACCGCGCCGCCGATGCCGGCATCCACTTCATCGAACACGAGCGTCGCCACGGGCGATGCCTTTGCCGCGACCAGCTGGATCGCGAGGCTCACGCGCGAGAGCTCGCCGCCCGAGGCGACGCGCGCCAGCGGCCGCAGCGGCAGGCTGGGGTGCGATGCCACCTCGAATTCGATTGCCTCGGCGCCTTGTGCGCTTGGCTCGTCGAGCTTGGCGAGCGCGACGTTGAAACGCCCGGCCTGCATCGCGAGCTGCTGCATCGCCGCGCTCACCGCCTTGGAAAGCGCTTGCGCACCCGTTGCACGCTTGGCCGAAAGCTTCTTCGCGCTCGCTTCGTAGCGCGCGCGAGCGGCAGCGACTTCACGCTCCAGCGCCTGGGGATTCACTGCCAGCTCCAATTCATGCAGCCGGCGCTCGAGCTCGGCGAGCCGCGCCGGCAGCTCCTGCGGCCGCACGCGATGACGGCGCGCCGAGGCGTGCAGCGCCTCGATGCGCGCCTCGACCTCCCGCAGCCGGTCGGGATCGAGCTCGACGCGCGAGGCGTAGTGGCGCAGCTCCCGCACTGCCTCGCCCGCCTGCGCCTCCGCCGATTCGAGCAGCGCCACCACCGGTTGCAATTTGGCGTCGTGCTCGGAGAGCGAGCGCAGCCGATTGGCCACGGCCCGCAGCTGCGCCAGCGCTGCACCGTCCGCTTCCGCGAGCGCTTCGAGCGACGACTGCGCTCCGGCCAGCAGGCTCGAGCCATGCTGCAGGCGCTTGTGCTCGGCGGCCACCTCTTCCCATTCGCCTTCGCGCGGCGCGAGGCTCCGCAGATGCTCGAGCCGCTCGGCGATGTCGGCGCGCTCGGCTTCGCGCTGCGCAAATTGCGCGCTCGCCTCCGCCGTTACCTGCTCGAGGCGCTTCCAGTCGCGAAATGCCTGCGCCGTCTCGCGCGCAAGCGCCTCGGCGCCGGCGTGCGCGTCGAGAAGCTCGCGCTGCGCGGCTGCCCGCAACAGCGACTGGTGCGCGTGCTGGCCATGCAGGTCGAGGAGCCATTCGCCGGCTTCCTTGAGCTGCGCGAGCGTCGCCGCATGGCCGTTGATGAAACAGCGCGAGCGGCCGGCGCGGTCGAGCGAGCGGCGCAGCATCAGGCTTCCCGGATCGCCGACGAGATCGCGCTCGGCGAGCCAGGCTTCCATGGCTTTGGACACTTCGAACTCGCCGGCGATCTCGGCGCGCTCGGCGCCTTCGCGCACGAACGCGGCATCGGCCCGGCCGCCGACCAGGAGCTCGATCGCGTCCACGAGCAGCGACTTGCCGGCGCCCGTCTCGCCGGTGAGCGCGGTGAAGCCCTGCGCCAGTTCGAGCGACGCGTCCTCGATCAGCACGAAGTCGCGGACTTCGAGCGCGCGCAGCATCCCTATTCGGGCTTGCCGCGCACTTCGCTCCAGCCGAGCTTCTCGCGCAGCGTGGCGAAGTAGCGGTAGCCGGGCGGATGGACGAAGCGCACCACGTCGGCAGAGCGCTTGAGGACGAGGCGATCGCCTTCCTGCATGTCGGCGAGCGCGAGGCCGTCGAAATGGGCGCGCGCATCGAGCGCGTGCTTGAGCGAGATCTGCACGACCGAGCGGTCGCTGACGCTCACCGGACGCGCCGAGAGCGTGTGCGGCGCGAGCGGCACCAGCGCAAGCGCCGGCACGGCGGGATGCAGGATCGGCCCCTGCGCGGAGAGCGCATAAGCGGTCGAGCCAGTCGGCGTGGCGACGATCATGCCGTCGGCGCGCAGCGTGTAGATGAATTCGCCGTCGAGTGCGAGCTCGAACTCGATGAGGCGTCCCTGCGAGCCCTTGCCGACCACCGCTTCGTTGAGGGCGATGGTGCGCAGCACCGACTGCGCGCCGCGCAAGATCTCCGCATCGAGCACCATGCGATCCTCGATGGTGTAGTTGCCCTCGAGGATGGCGCCGATGCCCGTGCGCATGTCGCGATGGCCGATGTCGCTCATGAAGCCGACGCGCCCGAGGTTGACGCCGACCATGGGCACGCGATGGCGCACCAGGTTGCGCGCGGCGGCGAGCAGCGTGCCGTCGCCGCCGATCACCACCGCGAGATCGGCAGCGGCGCCGAGCGCGGCGTAGTCGAGCCCTTGGCTGCCGATCTGCTCGGCGGTCTCTTTTTCGATGAGAGCGTCGCAGCCGCGCGCTTTGAGGAACGCGACGAGCTCGCGCAGCGATGCACCGATCTCCGCGCTGCCGAGCTTGCCGATCAGCGCGACACGGCTGAAGCTCGGTTTCGCTACGGAAGGCATCGGGTGGCGAGTGTACAATGAATCGCATGCTCGACAAGCGCGCCCAGATCCTGCTCAAGACCTTGATCGAGCGCTACATTGCCGAAGGTCAGCCGGTCGGCTCGCGGACACTCTCGAAGTACTCCGGGCTTGATCTCTCGCCGGCGACGATCCGTAACGTGATGGCGGATCTCGAAGAGCTCGGCTTCATCGCGAGCCCCCATACTTCCGCGGGCCGCGTGCCGACGCCGCTCGGCTACCGCTTCTTCGTCGATACGCTGCTCGTCATCAAGCCGCTGGAGTCGCAGCAGCTCCAGCGCCTGGAGGGCGAGCTCCATCCCGACAACCCGCAGCGCGTAATCCATGCGGCCTCGCAGCTTCTCTCGCAGCTCACGCAGTTCGCGGGCGTGGTGATGACGCCGAAGCGCCGGGCGATGACCTTCCGGCACATCGAGTTCCTCAAGCTCTCGGAAAAGCGCGTGCTTCTCATCGTGGTCACGCCCGAAGGCGACGTGCAGAACCGCATCCTCTTCACCGAGCGCGACTTCAGCGCCTCCGAGCTGATCGAGGCGGCGAACTACATAAATCAGCACTACTGCGGCCACGCATTCGAGGACGTGCGCGCGCGCCTGCAGTCGGAGCTCGGCGAGCTGCGTCAGGACATGATCCGGCTCCTCACCACGGCGGTCGACGCCGGCAATCGCGCCATGACGGAAGGCAGCGAGGCCTATGTAATCTCGGGCGAGCGCAATCTCTTGAGCCTGCAGGACCTCTCGCAGGACATGCGGCGGTTGCGCCAGCTGTTCGAGCTCTTTGAGCGCAAGACGTCGCTGCTTCAGATTCTGGATGTCTCGCTGCGCGGCCAGGGCGTGCAGATCTTCATCGGCGGCGAATCGGGCTTCAGCGCCCCGGACGACGTGAGCGTCGTCACCGCGCCCTACAAGGTCGACGGCGAGGTGGTGGGCACCGTCGGCGTCATCGGCCCGACGCGCATGGCCTACGACCGCGTCATCCCGATCGTCGACATCACCGCCAGGCTTCTCTCCAGCGCCCTTTCGCAACACTAAAAAAAGGGGTCAGAGCAATTTTCCTGAAACACTTGTAACGGGAAAATTGCTCTGACCCCTTTTCTTTGAAAAGCATCCTGCTCGTCAATCTCGGCACGCCGGCGGCGCCGACGGCGCGGGCGGTGCGCGAGTACCTCGCCGAATTCCTGTCCGATCCACGCGTCGTGCCGCTGCCGCGCTGGCTGTGGCTGCCTCTCCTGCACGGCGTGGTGCTGCCGCTCCGCGCGGGCCAATCGGCGCATAAGTACGCGCAGATCTGGACGTCCGCCGGCTCGCCGCTTGCCGTGCACACAGCACGCATGGCGCAGCGCTTGGCCGAACAGGCAAATCTGCCCGTTGCCTATGCGATGCGCTACGGCGAGCCAGCCATCGCGTCGGCGCTAGCGCGGCTGGAAAACCCGGTGGTGGTTCCGCTCTATCCGCAATACGCGGAAAGCACGACCGGCAGCGTGATCGACGTGCTGCCGCGAAGCGTGTCGGCCGTGCGCGGGTTTCACGATCATCCAGCCTACATCGCGGCGCTCGCCGCGAGCGTGCGGCGCCATTGGGCAGAGCGTGGCCGCGGGCTCATGCTGGTGATGAGCTTCCATGGCTTGCCGCAGCGCACCGCCGGGGATTACGAGCGCGAGTGCCGCACCACGGCCGCGCTGCTCGCGCGCGCGCTCGCGCTACGCGATGCCGAATGGTGCGTGACGTTCCAGTCGCGCTTCGGCTACGCGCGCTGGCTCGAGCCCTACACCGAGCGCACGCTCGTCGAGCTCGCCAGCGCCGGGCTGCGGCGCGCGGACGTGATGTGTCCGGGGTTCGTCGCCGATTGCCTCGAGACGCTGGAGGAGATCGCCATCCGCGCGCAGGCGAAGTTCCGTGATGCCGGCGGCGAGTCGCTCGAGCTGGTGCCGTGCCTCAACGACTCGCCGGAGTGGATCGCGGCGCTCGCGGAGATCAGCGCCCGAGCAAGCCCTTGAGCTTGTCGAGCGCGTTGCCCGAGCTGCCCTGCCCTGACGGTTGACCGCCCGGCGCCGCCTGCTCGCCCGCGGGCGGCTTGGCGATGCCGAGGCGCTCTTCGAGCGCCCCCTTCAGCCGCTCGCCCGCCTTCGAGCGCGCAAATTGCGTGGCGGCCGCCGTGTAGTCGACGTGATACTTGAGCGCGTCGAACGGCCCCACGAGCCGCACCGGCACGGTGAGGCCCGAGAGCTGGGCGAGGTCCGCGCCGCCCTGGCCCGTGGTCGTCGCGACCACCGTGGCGTTGGTGACATAGTCCATCGTCGAGTTGCCGATGTCGATGTCGCCCTTGCCGGAGACGCGGAAAAGCGGCGCCTTCATATCGAGGTCCTCGTTGTGCGCGACGCCATTCTTGATCGTGAAGCTCGCCGTCATCTCGGAGAAGTCGGTCTGCTGCGCCTCGCGTGCCTGTGCTTTGGCTTCCGAGGAGCCGAGCGCGGTCTTCGCGCGCCGGAACACCTCGGCGAGGTTGATGCCCTTGATCGCGCCATCCTTGAGCTGCACGCGCGCCGTGCCCGCAAGCGCCTTCTTCATCGCGTTCACGCTCTT
>Ga0209577_10006908_pt1 | contig 10471 bp, 8 predicted proteins | sample GraSoiAngelo_109_FD_185874 | JGI IMG/M metagenome (GOLD analysis project Ga0209577, IMG submission 185874) | Grasslands soil microbial communities from the Angelo Coastal Reserve, California, USA - 14_0903_12_20cm (SPAdes) (version 2) | ecosystem: Environmental > Terrestrial > Soil > Grasslands ...
ATTGCCCTGGTCGGACACACGCGCTTGCGGGACGGTCGGCTTGACAGTGCGCGCGCGCGCGTCTTATCTTCAATTTTTAAGGGCAAGCTCCAACAACCGACAGGGCTTCAAACGTTCACCGAAAGCATAGGGCGCGCTCGCCGCCTATGACGAACTTTCTGCGCCCGTGACCGCCCGTCTCAAGAATCTTACTCGACGCGAGGAGGCTTCAACGCAATGGCAATCAAAGTTGGCATCAACGGCTTCGGTCGCATCGGTCGCAACGTCCTGCGCGCTTCTCTCGGCGACCCCGACATCGAATTCGTGGCCGTCAACGACATCACGGACACGAAGACGCTGGCCCACCTGTTGAAGTACGACTCCGTCCTCGGCAACCTCGAACACGACATTCAGGCGACGGAGAACGGGATTCGGGTTGACACAGACGAGTTCCGCGTCTTTTCCGTGCGCGACCCGGCGGCGATCCCGTGGGAGTCTGTCGGCGCTGAAGTCGTCATCGAGTCGACGGGCCTCTTCACGAAGGCCGAGGACGCGCGCAAGCACCTGCGCGGCCCCGTCAAGAAGGTTATCATCAGCGCGCCCGCCAAAAACGAGGACATCACCATCGTGCTCGGCGTCAACGAAGGGTCTTACGACCCGGCGGCGCACAACATCATCTCGAACGCCTCCTGCACGACCAACTGCCTCGCGCCCGTTGCCAAGGTCGTCCACGAGAACTTCCGAATCAGGTCGGCGCAGATGACGACCATTCATTCGTACACGAACGACCAGCAGTTGCTCGACCTGCCGCACAAAGACCTGCGCCGCGCGCGCGCCGCCGCGCTCTCGATGATCCCGACATCCACCGGCGCGGCGAAGGCGGTCGCCCTCGTCCTGCCCGAACTCAAGGGCAAGTTCGACGGCATCTCGGTGCGCGTGCCGACGCCGAACGTCTCGCTCGTTGACGTGGTGATGGAGGTCGAGCGCGAGACGACGACCGAGGAGGTCAACACGGCCTTGAAGAACGCGGCCAACGAGGAGCTGCGCGGCATCCTCGCCTTCTCCGAGGAGCCGCTCGTCTCCGTTGACTTCCGCAAGAACGACAACTCCTCAATCGTTGACGCCGACTACACGAAGGTCATCGGCGGTCGCCTGGTCAAGGTGCTCTCGTGGTACGACAACGAGTGGGGCTACTCCTGCCGCGTCCGCGACCTCGTCAAGTTCATCGCGGGGAAAGGACTGTAGAGCAGTGACAAGTGAAGAGTGACGAGTGACAAGCAAGAGCTTGCCTTCAACTCGTCACTCGTCACTTGTCACTCGTCACTGCTTTCGTATGAGCAAGCTTTCCATCAAAGACCTCGACCTCAAGGGCAAGCGCGTCTTCGTGCGGGTGGAGTTCAACGTCCCCTTGAAGGGCGGGAAGGTCGAAGACGACACGCGCATCCGCGCGGCGCTGCCGACGATTCGGTACGCGATTGAACGCGGCGCGCGCGTCATCCTGGCGTCGCATCTGGGCAGGCCGAAGGGCGCGCGCGTGGAGAAGTACAGCCTGCGCCCCGTGGCCGATTACCTGTCAGAGTTGTTGGGAAAGCCCGTTGCGTTCGCGGACGATTGCGTGGGCGCGGCGGCGCGGGGAGCGGTCGAGGGGTTGAAAGACGGCGAAGTGCTGCTGCTTGAGAACCTGCGCTTCCACAAGGAGGAGGAGAAGAACGACGACGCGTTCGCGCGCGAGCTTGCTTCCTTGTGCGACCTCTACGTCAACGACGCCTTCGGCACGGCCCACCGTGCGCATGCTTCGACTGTCGGGATAACAAAGTTCATGGAGAAGTCCGCGGCGGGGCTTCTGATGGAGAAGGAGCTTGAGTATCTGGGCCGCGCTCTCCACGACCCGGAGCGCCCGTTCGTCGCCATCCTCGGCGGCGCGAAAGTCTCGGACAAGATTCCCGTCATCAACTCGCTCATCAGCCGGCGCGTTGACAGGATTCTCATCGGCGGCGCGATGGCCTACACTTTCTTCAAGGCCGAGGGCTTCACCGTCGGAAAATCTCTCGTCGAGGACAACATGCTGGAGACGGCGCGCGAGTTAAAGCGGCGCGCCGGGGCCGAGGGCGTTGAGCTTGTTCTGCCGACAGACCACCAGGTCGTTGACAGTTTCGACCCGCTGCACAGCCGCAAGACCATCCCCGTCGAGTTCACGAATATCGGGCAGGTCGGCCTCGACATCGGCAAAGAGACCGTCGCACTCTTCGCTAATGAAATTAAAGACGCGAAGACGGTCATCTGGAACGGCCCTATGGGCGTCTTCGAGGAGAAGGGCTTCGACGAGGGGACGGTCGGCGTCGCCCGCGCGGTGGCCGAGGCAGCCGAACGCGGCGCGACCGTCATCGTCGGCGGCGGCGACTCGGTCGCCGCGATTCATCAGGCCGGCGTCGCCGACAAGATAACGCACATCTCCACGGGCGGCGGCGCGACGCTCGAATTCCTCGCGGGAGATGAACTGCCGGGCGTCGCGGCACTGAATGACAAATAGCCCTCAGCGTTCAGCAATCAGCTTTCAGCTTTTAATTTCTGCCGGCACACGCCCGCTGAAACGAACCCTGAACGCTCGACAAAAATAAAAGCTGACTGCTGACTGCTGAACGCTGAAAGCTTACCATGAGAAAGCCAGTCATCGCCGGAAACTGGAAGATGTACAAGCTGATCGCTGACTCGGTGGCGACGGTGCTCGCGTTGAAGCCGCTGGTGGCGAACGCGAACCACTGCGAGGTCGTTGTCGCGCCGGTCTTCACAGCGATTAAGACCGTCACGGACAGGCTCGAAGGCTCGAACATACACGTCGCGGGTCAGGACTGCTCGACCGAGTCGAAGCACGGTGCACACACGGGCGAGGTCGCGGCGGACATGCTGCGCGACGCGGGCGCTTCGCACGTCATCGTCGGCCACTCGGAGCGGCGGCATCTCTATCACGAGAGCGATTCGTTCGTGAATCGAAAGGCGCAGGCCGGGCTGGCGGCGGGGCTGACGGTCATCATGTGCGTCGGCGAGACCCTGGAGCAGCGCGAGGGCGGCATGGCCGAAAGGGTCGTGCGCGGTCAGTTGGAAGGCGGGCTGCGTGATTTGACAGCCTCAGACCTCGACCGTATCATAATCGCCTACGAACCCGTCTGGGCCATCGGGACGGGGCGCACCGCGACGCCGGAGCAAGCGCAGGAAATGCACGCGTTTGTCCGGCGCGTTTTCGCGGGCAGGTTTTCGCAGGAAGCGGCCAGCCGCCTGAGAATCCTCTACGGCGGCTCGGTCAAGCCCGACAACATCGCGGGCCTGATGAAGCAGGCGGACGTTGACGGCGCGCTCGTCGGCGGCGCGAGCCTCGACGCCGAGACGTTCGCGCGGATAGTTCATTACGACAGGTAGTTTAGAGTCTGAGGTCTCAAAAGTTTTGCTGACTTACTTCTTATTCGGAATCTTCATCCTCTCCTGCATCGTCCTGATCGTCTCGGTGCTCTTGCAGCCGGGCAAGGCCGACGCGGGCGCGCTCTTCACCAGCTCGATTTCGAGCACGGCCTTCGGCCCGCGCGGCACGCAGACCATCCTCGCCAAGATCACCATCGGCGCGGCGGCCACCTTCATGATCGTTGCGCTGCTGCTCGGCATGGGCGTGGGCAGTCAACGCTCTCTGATGGAGGGCGGCGCGAAGGCCAAGGCGACGCCGACCGCGACGCCCGCCGCGCAGCCGCCGGCCCAGCAGTCGCAGACATCTCCGGCGTCGCCGCAGCAGACCGAGGGCGGCGCGGCTGCGCCGGCTGCGAACGCAAACGCGCCGGCAACTACGACGGCCAGCCCGGAATCTAACGCAAGCCCGGCCCAGAAGTAGTGCCAGGATGCTGACCGAACCGACGGCTTGAAGGTTGTCGGCGATGCTGTTAGTTTGATTTTCCCGACCCAAGCGGAAGTGGCGGAACTGGTAGACGCGCACGTTTGAGGGGCGTGTGAGGCAACTCGTGGGGGTTCGAGTCCCCCCTTCCGCATTCGATACGAAGATGCCCCGGCGACCAGCCGGGGTTTTGTTTTATCCAAACCGCCGGCCTTCTGTTGTTGAGCGGACGTTGGGGCTGCTAAACTCTGCCTTGCTTTCCCGCGAGAGCCTGTTCCCATGCGCCGAATCAACAGCCGACAACTCCGAGCGGTCTTCGTCACGACAGCCTTCATCTTTCTTTCAACCGCCGCCGCGCGAGTCGTGTCGGCTCAGTCGAATGATCCGAGCTATCCCGCGCCGGTCTTCACGAATGAGATAGGCGGGCGCATCGCGCCGCGCGACGTGGGCGATCCCCGCCGCACGCGCCGCTTCTACACCTTCCGCGGCACGGAGGGCGATCTCACAATCACGCTCGACAGCTCGGAGCTGTCCGGCGACGTCGACGTGTTCACGGCTTCCGGCCTGCGCCCACTGCTCAAGTTCACACTGCTCGGCGACGCGGCGCACCTGTCCAAGAGCTTCTACGTCCGCAGCGAGGAGACGCTCGTGCTGCGCGTCGAGGCCCGCGCCGTCGGCGACGTTGAAGGCACTTACCGCATACAGTTCGGCGGCTCGTTCGAGCCTGCGCCGGCAGACCTCGCGAACGCGCCGCAGCCGGTCGAGCCGACGGTGTCGAACACGGAGTCGCGCGGCAAGAACGTGCGCCGCGTGACCTCGACCGGCGCGCGCATCGAAGAGCCGAAGCCCGCGCCGACGCCCGCGGAAGAAGCCAAGACGACCGAGGCCAAGCCCGCGCCCGCCGCGAGCACCGCCGGGCGCAAAGCGCCCGCCCCGCCGCGCAGGGCGGGCGGCACGCGCGCGTCTGCGGGCAGGGCGCGCGCCGGCACGGCCAGGCCCAGACCGACGGCAACAGCGCCGGCAACGGCAACGTCGGAAACTAAATCCGCGACGGAAGCAGGCCAGCCCGCCGAAGCGAAAGCCGAAACGAAAACCGAATCGGAAACGCCATCCGCGACGCCCGCGAAGACGACGCCCGCGTCGCGTCGTCGCGGCGCGCGCGCGCCGAGGCGTGCGGCCAGGGGCGAGAGCGCAGGGACGAGTGACTCCGGCTCTGCCGCGCCGCCCGCGCCCGGCCCGCCGCCCGCCCCGACTCAGCGCCTCGTCATCGTGACCAAAGACGGCGAGACGATTGAGCGCGACATGAGCACCGTGCGCCGCGTGACGGTCGAGGGCAATCAGGTCGTCGTCATCACCAAAGACGGGAAGATCATCCGCCAGCCGTTGACCAATGTGCTGCGGATGTCCATCGAGCCATGAGCTTGATCTTCTTTGCGCCCTCTGTGAACACCTTCGCGCCTTTTGCGGTTAAGGGTGTCGCACTTAACCGCAAAGGGCGCAAAGCACACGCGAAGGTCGCAAAGGGAAATCAACGCATGGGAATTTTCCTTCGCTCAGGCGAGATGAATTTATAATCCTCGGCGCTCCCGGTGTTTTTTCGCGACCCAGATCAAATGACAGGGCGTTCCACTAACAACTCAAAGTCGAACTCTTCAGCCCCCCGCCCGGTCTTCCCCTTCACGGCCATCGTCGGGCAGGAGGAGATGAAGCTCGCGCTTCTGCTGAACGTCGTCGCGCCTTCCATCGGCGGCGTCCTCGTCATGGGCCACCGCGGGACGGGCAAGTCCACGGCGGTGCGCGCCCTCGCAGACCTCCTGCCTCCGCTCACGGCGGTGCGCGACTGCGCGTACAACTGCGACCCCGCGGACGCTGCGGCGCTCTGCGACGACTGCCGCGCGCGACTCGCCGGCGATGCGAGGCTCGCCCGCGCGCGCAAGAGTGTGCCCGTCGTCGAGCTTCCGCTCGGAGCGACCGAAGACCGCGTGTGCGGAACCATTGACCTGGGCCGCGCGCTCAGCGAGGGCGTCAAGCGCTTCGAGCCTGGGCTGCTCGCCCGCGCCAACCGCGGCTTCCTCTACATAGACGAGGTCAACCTCCTCGAAGACCACCTCGTTGACCTCCTGCTCGACGTGGCGGCGACGGGGCGCAACCTCGTCGAGCGCGAGGGCGTCTCCGCCGAGCACCCGGCGCGCTTCGTGCTCGTCGGCTCCGGCAACCCCGAAGAGGGCGAGCTGCGACCGCAACTGCTCGACCGCTTCGGACTCTGCGCCGAGGTCGAGACCGTCCGCGACCTCGACGAGCGAGTCCTGATAGTCGAGCACCGAGAGGCTTTCGACGACGACCCCGCACGCTTTCTCGCCGCGTGTCAGGCCGAGCAGACGCGCCTGCGCCGCCGCGTGCTGCGCGCCGCGCGCGCACACGCGGGCGTCGAAGTCCCGCGCGCGCTCCTGCGCTCCGTCGCAGAGCTTTGCCTACGGCTCGGCGTTGACGGCCACCGCGGCGAGATAACGATCACGCGCGCCGCGCGCTCGCTCGCCGCTTTCGAGGGGCGTCGGGTCGTGACGGACGAAGACGTGCGGCGCGTGGCCCCGATGTCGCTACGCCATCGCCTGCGCCGCGACCCGCTCGAATCGGGCGGCGGCGACGCCCGCGTGCGAAACTGTGTCTCGGAGATTTTCGGAGACTCTCCGGCGCGAGAAGGCGTGGAGAAAAAAAAGAGCAAGCTTCCTGACGGCCACGGCGTTGAAGCTAGAGGCTCACATGACGACAGTAGGTCGAGCGACGTTGATTTCAGCGACGTTGATTCCGGCGGCGGTCACACGCGTGAGAACGGAGACGCAGACGCGGAGGGCGGAAAGCCAGAGGGCGAGAGGCGACGCGACGCTGCTCTCGACGGCGACGAGTTAATTATTCCCGCCGCTGAAGTCGGATTGAGGCGCGACGCGTTCTCTCAATCGTCTGAGGTCGGTCGTCAAGCGCGGCAGTCAACATCCGCGGCGCGTCGTCGCGCGGGCGCGCGGCGCTCCTCGCCCGCCGAGCGAGGACGTTACGCGGGCGCGTCGGCGGAAAGTAAAGGCGCGCGCGGCGTCGCGCTCGACGCGACTTTGCGCGCTACTGCGCCCGCTCGCGTCTTTAGAAAAAGGAACGCGGCGGGCGGCACGCACGGCGTCGCGCCCGAAGACTTGCGCTTCAAACGCTTCAGCGCGAAGGCCGGCACGCTCTACGTCTTTCTCGTTGACGCGTCGGGCAGCATGGCCGCGAACCGCATCGGGCAGGCGAAGGGCGCGCTCGCGCAACTCCTGCGCCGCTCTTACATCAACCGCGACCGCGTCTCGCTCATCAGCTTCCGCGAGCGCGGCTCGGAACTCCTGCTCGCGCCGAGCGGCTCCGTGTCACGCGCCCGCCGTCTGCTCGACGAGCTTCCCGTCGGCGGCGCGACGCCGCTGGCCGCCGCACTCCTGCGCGCGCTCGACGTTTCGCGCCGCGCGGCGGCTGGCGGCGCGCGCCTTGTGAGGCTCGTCGTCTTCACCGACGGGCGCGCGAATATTTCACTGGCGGAGAGCGCGACGACGGACGGCGCTGCCCTCGACAGGCAGGGCGGCGCGGCACTCAAGAAGCCGCGCGGCGCTGCTCTCAAGGAGCAAATCAAGGACGAAATCCGGCGACTCGGCGCGTCGTTGCGCGGCGCGGGCGTCGCGTCGCTCGTCGTTGACACGCGGAGCCGCTTCACTTCAAACGGCGAGGGGCGCTTTCTGTCTGAAGCGCTCGGCGGTCGCTACCTACAATTGCCGCAGTTGATTTCTGAAGGGGCGTTGGCCGAAGCGTTGGACGACGCCGAAGTCTGAAACGTACTTTCTCGAAGCGCCGACATGCTTTCAGCCCGGCGGGCTTCGTGCTTTCGATGAATGAGCGATAAACCCGCAACGCTTTCGAGCGAAGAGAGAGACCGGCGCGTGCTGGAACTCTGGGAGCGCGTCGTCGAGGTCGAGGGGCGGCTCATCCCCACGGGCCTGCACGTCTTCGGTCGCGCGTCCGACGAACAAGAGTGCGCCGACCTCCTTCGCATGGTCGCCTCCTTCGACCGGCCCGAATGCGGCGCGCGCGCCCTGACTGACCTCGTCGCTGAGGGCCTGGGGCTGGGCACTTACGACTCGCTCGTCGGCGACAAGTCGGAGGACGGCTGGCGCAGGCGCGAGCGCGTTGACAAGATCGTCCGCAGGTCGGTCGAGATTTTTTTGCGCGAGGGGAGTGAGCGGGCCGCGCGTTTGCTCGAAGCGGAGGCGCGGGTCAGCGCGGAGGAGTCGGGCAGGGTCTTCGCGCTGCTCTCGAAGATAAGAGAGCAGCTTCGGACGAGCGGAGAGCTGGACGGACTTGTGCGCTCGCTCCGCGGCGAGTACGTCGAGCCTGGCCCCGGCGCGGACATCGTGCAGAACCCTTCGGTGCTCCCGACGGGGAGGAACACGCACGCGGTCAACCCTTACGCAGTCCCTTCGCGCCCGGCTTACGCGAGGGCCGAGCGCGTCGTTAGCGCGCTGCTCGAACGACACCGCGCCGAGCGCGGGCGCTACCCGCGCTCGATGGCGCTCGTCCTCTGGGGTCTCGACAACATCAAGACGCAGGGCGAGGGGGTGGCGCAGGCGCTGTGGCTTCTGGGCGTGCGCCCCGTCCGTGACGGGATGAACCGCGTGTCGGGCGTCGAGGCGATCCCGGTCGAACGCCTGGGCCGCCCGCGCGTTGACGTTCTGATGACAGTCTCCGGCATCTTCCGCGACCTGTTCGGCGCGACGATGCTTTTGCTCGACAAGGCCGTGCGCTGCGTGGCCGAACTCGAAGAGCCTGCGGAATTGAATCCCGTGCGCGCGAACGTCGAGGGTCAGGTCAAGGCGGACGGATGCTCGTTCGACGAGGCGGCGCTGCGCGTCTTCTCGAACGCGCCGGGCAGCTACGGCACAAACGTCAACTTCATGGTGACGGACTCGCAGTGGGAGAGCGCCGACTCGCTCGGCGATTTATTCGTTACGCGCAAGTGCTTCGCCTACGGGCGCGACCGCGCCGGCATCGCCCTCGAAGGGCGCGAGGCGCGCGGGGCACTCGCCCGCGCCCTCGCACGCGTCGAGGCGACTTACCAGAACATTGACTCGTTCGAGATCGGCATCACGGACGTTGACCATTATTTTGAATACCTCGGCGGCGTCTCAAAAGCCGTCGAGCGGCACGCGCAAGCGAGGCCGGCCATCTACCTCTCGGACGCGCTCACGCGGGACGCGCGTGTGCGCTCGCTCGAAGAGGTGGTCAGACTTGAGACGCGCGCCAAGACGCTTAACCCGAAGTGGTACGAGGGCATGCTGCGCCACGGCTTCCGCGGCGTGGCCGAGATCGAGAGCCACGTCACGAATACCTTTGGTTGGAGCGCGACTGCCGACGCCGTTGACGGCTGGGTCTATGACGAAGTGGCGCGCACATACGTCCTCGACACCGAGATGCTCGAACGCCTCCGCTGCCTCAACCCGCACTCGGCGCGCTCGCTCGTCGCGCGCCTGCTCGAAGCAGAGGGGCGCGGATTCTGGGAAGCCGAGGCGGAAGTCGTCGAGAGGCTCCGCGAAATCTTCAACGGCCTGGAAGACCAGATAGAAGGCGTCGCCTGAAGCAAAGATGAAGACCACGATTCTCTACGTCGGTTCGAGCCTGCTCGCCCCTTTGCGTCAAGCGGAGGAGGAGATCAACCGCCGCCACCGCACGGGGCTGCGCGTCGCTGCGCACAACTTCGGCGCACCGCTCTCGGAGAACGAGTGGAGAGAAGTCGAGCGCGACCTCTGCGAGTCCGAAGTCGTCTTCGTCATTCACGTCACCGACGGCGAGAACGCCGCGCGCCTCGTGCCACTGCTGCGCCGCTTCGAGTCGAAGCACCGCGCCGTCGTCGTCATCAACTGCATGCCGGAGTTGATGCGTCGGACGCGGATGGGGAAGCTCCGCTTCGGGAGCGCGACGGAAGAGAGAGGCGACGAAGGGAAGGCAAACGCAAGCGGAAAGGGGAGAGGCGAGGGCCGGGCGCGCCGCCTGGTTAAGAGCGTCGGTTCCTGGATGGGCGAGCAGGCGCGCGGGCGGCGGCGCGGGGTTTCGTCGAGACACGCGCAGTATCTAAAACTCGTCGAGCGCATGCCGTCGCTCCTGCGCTTCGTGCCGGGCGCGGGCCGCCTGCGCGACGTGAAAAATTACCTGTACCTCTTCTGCTACTTCCTCCAGCCGACGCCCGTCAACATCCGCTCGATGCTCCTCTACGCGCTGAAGCACTACGCGGGCGACGGGCGACTTTCAAAAATCGAAGTGCCGCCGCCCGAAACCGCTCCCGCGGTCGGCATCTACCACCCCGACGCGCCCGCAATCTTCGAGACGTTCGACGCGTACCGACGCTGGTACGAACGCCGGGCCAAACGCGCGAAGACGCCGCCGCTCGTGCCGTCGAACACGGTCGGCTTCCTGCTCATGCGCACGAACGTCGTCAGCGGCACGCGCAAGCACTACGACGGGCTGATCCGCGCCGTCGAGCGCGAAGGTCTCGCCGCGCTCCCCGTCATCTCCACCTTCATGGACAACCGCGACGCGTGCTCGCGCTTCTTC
>Ga0209577_10006909_pt1 | contig 10471 bp, 5 predicted proteins | sample GraSoiAngelo_109_FD_185874 | JGI IMG/M metagenome (GOLD analysis project Ga0209577, IMG submission 185874) | Grasslands soil microbial communities from the Angelo Coastal Reserve, California, USA - 14_0903_12_20cm (SPAdes) (version 2) | ecosystem: Environmental > Terrestrial > Soil > Grasslands ...
CGGATAGAACTCTTGTCGAGCTCCGCCAATTTCTCGACGAACATCTCGACCCCGCCGAGATAGATCGACAAGCAGATATCCCGCGCGACGTCATCGATGGGCTGGGACGCGTTGGGGTGCTTGGTGCGACCGCCCCAGTGGAATATGGCGGACGGGGTTTTACGCAGATGGTTAACTGCAAACTTCTGGAAGAAATTGGCCATCGCTGCGCATCGACATCGGTTTTCGTAAACGCGCATCATTCCATCGGGATTCGCGCGCTGCTGCTTTTCGGAACACACGAGCAAAAGCAGAGATGGCTTCCTAAATTATCGACTGGCGAACAGCTCGGTGCGTTTGCGTTGACCGAACGTGAAGCAGGCTCTGATGCGGCAAACGTGCAAATGCAGGCGCGTCCGACGCAGGACGGCTCGCATTTTATTTTGAACGGCGAAAAGCGTTACATCACTAACGCGGGAATTGCGCAGGTTCTGACAGTGATGGCGCGCACGCCGATGCCGGGGTCAGATAAAACGGCGATCACGGCATTCCTGGTTACGCCGGACATGCCGGGATTCACGATATTGGAAGCCCGAATGCCGAAAATGGGAATCCGCGGCACCGCAACGGGCCGCTTTTCGCTGCGCGACGTCAAAGTCCCAAAAGAAAATATTCTCGGGCCGATGGGCAAGGGACTGAAAGTGGCCCTGACCGTGCTCGATTTTGGGCGGACGACATTCGGTGCGTGTTGCACTGGCGCTGCCAAAACCTGTTTGCGCCTGGCCACCGAACACGCGAACACACGCAAACAGTTCAACAAAACGCTCGGTGAATTCGACCTCGTCAAAAAGAAAATCGCGCGCATCGCGGCAGGCGCTTATGCGATGGAAGCGATGACGACAATAACGGCATCGTTAATCGACCGCGGACTTGAGGATTACATGATCGAAACGGCCATGCTGAAGGTCTTCACGACCGAGCGACTTTGGGAAATAATCAATGATGCATTTCAGATTTACGGTGGCTCCGCCTACTTTGTCGACCTTCCGCTAGAGCGAATGCTGCGCGATGCCCGCATCAATCAGATCGGCGAAGGCAGCAACGAAGTGCTCACTTCGTTTATCGCGCTTGTCGGCATGCGCGGTCCAGGAATGGAGTTCAAGGAAATTTACGACACCGTGATGAAACCGTCGCGAGATCGAATCAGCAAAGCGTGGGCTGCTGGGATGAACAGGCTTGGCGCGGCCATTCGCATCCCTGATGTGCCCGTTCGAAGCGAGCAGCTTCGTGCGAATGCGCGGCAACTCGGCCGCTTGATTTGGCGCTTCAACTTTGCCGTGAATCGCGCGTTGATCACTTATCGCGAGCCGATCCTCGACATGCAGCTTGTCCAGGAGCGGATTGCTGACGCGGCCATGGATCTTTTTGCCTCGACTTGCGTTCTCAGCCGTTGGGACGCTGAGCTTCAGTTCGCGCGCCGGAATGGAGACTCAGCCTCTGCCGATCACTCCGCCGCCGATCTTTTTTTGCGTCAATCGTTCCGTCGAATTCGTGGCTTCCTCGGCGGGCTTACGGATAACGATGACAAATCGTTGCTCGCCGCAGCAAAGTCAGTTTTGGGCAAGCCACGAAGCTAAATTTGGCCGCGCGCATTTACACCGACAAAGACGCGGATCTTCGCTGGTTGAAGGGCAAAACGTGCGCGGTGATCGGCTTCGGCGCGCAAGGCCGCGCGCACGCACTCAACCTTAGGGACAGCGAGATCAGCGTCATTGTCGGGCTTTACCCTGGCAGCAAGTCCCGGGTGCGGGCCAGGCGGAGTGGTCTCGAAGTACTGGACACAGCAGAAGCCGCGCGGCGCGCAGACATTATTTTTTTCGCGCTCTCGGACACACAAATGCCAGTAATCTATGCCGAACAAATCGCTCCGAGTTTACGTCCTGGCCAAACCCTGCTTTTGGCGCATGGGTTTGCAATTTATTACCGCACGATTGTCCCACGCAAGGATGTCGATGTTGTGATGGTCGCTCCCAAAGGCCTCGGACCGATGGTGCGCCGGGAATTTGTGAGAGGCCGTGGTGCGCCCGGACTGATCGCGATTCATCAGAATCCCAGCCGCCACGCCAAGCAAACAGCTCTGGCCTGGGCAAAAGGAATCGGCTGCACGCGTGCCGGCGTGCTCGAGACCACTTTTCGTGAGGAAACGGAGACAGACCTTTTCGGCGAGCAAGCAGTACTCTGCGGTGGCACGTCAGCACTCATTCGTGCTGGCTTTGAAACACTTGTTCGCGCCGGCTATCCAGCCGAACTCGCATACTTCGAATGTCTCCACGAATTAAAGTTCATTGTCGATCTCATCCACGAAGCGGGAATTGCCGGAATGCGCAGATTAATTTCCGATACCGCCAAATGGGGTGAGTTGACGGTCGGCCCGAAGATTGTCGATCAAGCAGTGCAAAAGCGGATGATGGCGGCGCTGCGAGAAATCCGCTCAGGAAAATTCGCGCGCGATTTTATTCAGGAGATGAAAACCGGCGGGCGGCGTTCCGCGAAGCTGCTGCGGGAAAGTGAAAAGCATCCGATCGAGAAAGTAGGCGCGCGGCTTCGCGGACTAATGAGTTGGAAAACGAAAACAAAAAGCCATTAGCCACGCTGCCGCGCTTGGCAGCGCGCCACTTTCGGCGAACGCGGTCTTCCCGAAATTATTATTTCTGCGCCATGCGCCCGATAACTTCCATCGGGCTTTCGGTGGTCGGATCTAACCCCTCGAACCGAGTGCATACTTGTGGAATGCCAGACGCTATGGTCTTCATGTAGCAGATTTTGATGACCCTTTTCTGGGCGATCTGCTGATTTGGCGCCACAACTACGTTTTTGTTCGGATCTGCAAATGCCGATGCGCAAAATGCGAGAGCGAACACGCCACTTGCACATCGAGCCGACCAGCCGCACAGGCGACTGAACCTGCTTTTTGTTTTCATGCCCGAATTGTGATCCCGTTCCGAATTTTGTGCAAGCCTATTCGGAGTGCATTTAGGACAAAAAAAAGACGTTTCCAGCCGTCGTGAATACTGCTGCGGTCAACTCGCGAGCGCCCGGCCTCAATCCGCCCAAAGAAAATGTTCCAAACGCAGACGGTTAAGACGCGCCTTTGCTTCTTCGCTCCGGGTGCCGCTGGATGCGGCCAGTTTCTGGTAGATAGCAGCAGCAGATTCCCATTTTGAATCGTCTTCCAACAGCCGCGCGGCATTGAATCCCGCTTTGTAATACCAAAACAGTTCACGTCTCCGATCCGGGCGCGCCTCATCTTCCAAGACTTTGTAAAACGTCGCAAGGGCGCCAGCCCGGTCGCTTTTCTTTTCCAAGCACAGGCCCTTTTTGAAGAGCGCTTGGTTGCGCCAGTGAATTGGCTCACTTTTGTCGGACGCCAACTGGTCATAGACTTCGATCGCGCGCTGGTAATTGGTCGAGTTGCTTCCGCCCATCTCGAAAAAGATGTCGCCCTTGCCGCAAAGTGCCTCTTGCTTTTCGGATGCTCCAGCCTCGCCTTTTAAGACCTCGTCGTATAATAAGAGTGCATCCTGCGGCTTTCCCAGCTTGCGTTCGATAACAGCTTGTTCGTTGCGCGCGGCCCATTTCAGGTCGCCATTTAACTGAACTACCTGATCAAACAGCACAATCGCTTGGTCGAGCGCATGCTTACCCATGCTCGACATGGCCGATTCCGCCGCGAAAAAGAGCGCTTTCTCGCCAAGTGGGCCGTCTTGATTCTGCTGCGCCAGAATTTCAAACTGCGTCTGTGCGTTTGCGAAATCCTGGCGCCGGTAATAAATCTCCGCTAATTTCATTCGAACCTCCGGGGCAAATGACGAGGCGGCATGTTGTTGAAGAAAACGATTCGCAAGTTCGATGACTTTCGTCTCCTTGAGATCAGCTGAATCCTCAATCCAGATCATGAGATAATCGGCCCGCTCCGCCGCCGCTGTCGTTGGGCTTGAATCGGCCGCGCGAGCTAGATTCTTCCGCGCTTCATCGAGACGGGGCGGCGTGGAATGGAAGGCCAGCTCGGCCAAACCAACCCAGGCTTCTGAGACGAGGGATTCTTAGGAAAATCGCGAACAAATTGTTGCAGGCCCGCGATTCTTCATCGCCGCCCTGTTTTTCAAGGGCATTATAATCGGCCAAAAAACGGGCGTGATCGCCGAGTTGCAGCCATCCCGTGGATGCGTTGAAAAGTGCAAGGTTCGCCCATGGTGAAGTGGAACGCCCGATTTGTTCAAAGGCCGCGGTTGCCACCTCAAAGCGCTTCGCGAGATATTGCGCTTGCGCGGAGAGAAGATTGATTTGATCGAGCAATTGCGCTTCCGGATGAAGCACGCGCGCATCATCCAAAATCGCAATCGCCTCTTCGAAATGTCGATCTTCCAATTCCAGTTGTGCAAACTCCAACAGAGCCGGCGCGAGCGCAGGAGATTTTACCTCGCTGTGGCGCAGATCGTTGAACAATTGCCGAGCTCGATCTCGGTGCCCGACGCGAACTTCAAGGAGAGCAAGATGCCATCGGGCGAATGTCCGTCGCGGTTGTTCCGGATTGCGCACCCATTTTTCCAGTTCGCTCCGTGATGCTTTGCGCTCCGCGCGATAGAGCTCGTCCAGCTTTGCAAAGAGAGCGGGTAGGTCCGGATCCGCTGGACGACGATCGATAAATCGCTCAAGGACATCGTCCCCGGCTTCTGGCGTTTTTAATTGCAAGTGCGAGTCGGCGATTCCGAAGAGTGCCGCGATCAGGGTGGCATGGGTCGCCCCCTCCGGTCTTTTTAGAAGCGCTTCAAACGCACCGATTGCTCTCTCGGGGCGCTGCAAAATCAGCTCCAAGCGCCCACGCAGAAGCCGTCGCTCCTTCCGCTCCGCGACCGACTTGGGTTGAATCTCATCAAGGATGCGCCGCGCGTTGGCGGCGTCGGCCCTGTCGATATACAATTCGGCCGATCGCAATTGCGCCTGGATCCCCCACTGTTTGTCGCGAAGGAGAACCAATATCTTCGCCAGCGCTTCATCCCGTCTTCCCAAGGCACGCAACATTTCGGCCGCTCCAAAAGTGGCTGCTTCGCGAAATGATGAACCTTGCTCCGCAGCCAGTTCCTCGTAGAGCGGCAGTGCGTCGGCCCATAGATGCAAGCTGGCAAAGGCTTGCGCGCGCCAGAACTTTGCCGCTGAAAGATCGCGCAGCCTGGAATCCGCGAGCAACACCAGCGCGTCCTCTGGCTGTCTCGCGGTCACCTGAGCTTCGGCAAGCTTTGCGGCAACCGCGCACCACTCTTTATCCGCCAGACTGCCGTCGACGAGGGCTCCCAGACGGACAACGGCCACCTCCGGTACGCCTTCCAGTAACGGCTTCGTTGCCTCCGTCCACTCCGGCGAGATTTCTGCGCGCAATGACTGGGAAAACCAAATCGACAATCCGATCAAAGCGATTCTCCGCACCGGTCTCTTACATTGTTGGCTAACCCTCTCGTGGTCGGCGCTGGACTTCCTCATGGCAGTTTCAACATTGGTCGCAGATATCTACCTGTAAGACTATCTGGAAGGTCGACAATTTGTTCCGGCGGACCAGTCCCGACGATCTCGCCGCCGCGTTCGCCGCCTTCAGGCCCGAGATCAATAATCCAATCTGCGCATTTAATCATTTCTAGATTCTGCTCGATCACAATCACCGTGTTACCCGCGTTGCGCAGCTTCATCAATACTTGCAGCAATTTCTCGATATCGGCGAAGTGCAACCCAGTCGTTGGCTCATCGAGAATGTAGACCGTCCGGCCGGTCGCTCTTTTCGCGAGCTCCGTAGCGAGTTTGACGCGTTGCGCTTCCCCTCCGGAAAGGGTGGTCCCGGCTTGACCAAGTCGCAGATAACCGAGGCCTACATCCAGCAAAGAATTTAACTTTTCGGAAACGCTCGGCACATTGCGGAAAAAGCGCGCTGCTTCATCCACCGTCAGATCGAGAACGTCGGCAATGTTCTTGCCTTTGTACGTGATCTCGAGCGTCTCGCGATTGTAGCGCTTACCGTGGCACACTTCGCATTCCACGTAAACGTCCGGCAAAAAATGCATCTCGATCTTAATCAACCCCCCGCCTTCGCAATTTTCGCAACGGCCGCCTTTGACATTAAAGCTAAACCGCCCAGCATCGTAACCGCGCACCCGCGCCGCGGGCAATTGACTGAATAACTCGCGGATAGGCGCGAAGGCGCCGGTGTAGGTCACCGGATTGGAGCGGGGCGTCCGGCCGATCGCACTTTGATCGATCACGATCGCTTTGTCGATCTGTTCGACTCCGCGAATCGCCTGATAAGTGCCGGGTTTTTCTCTTGAATTGTAAAAATGTCGAAAGAGAGCGCGGCGTAGAATATCATCCACCAGCGTCGACTTACCGCTGCCAGACACGCCCGTTACACAGGTGAGACAACCGAGAGGGAAAGAAGCGTCGATTTTTTTGAGGTTGTTCTCGGCTGCGCCTACAACTATGAGCCAGCCATCACAATGGTTGTCGGTTGATACCTGATGGTTAATTGATTGCGGCTTGACGCGCTGTTTTGGAATCGGGATGCGCACGCGTCCGGAGAGATAGTCTCCAGTCAAAGAATTTTTCGCGCGAAGAATGTCGTCGATGCTCCCTTGAGCAACGATCTCACCGCCCCGCGGACCCGCGCCAGGGCCGAGATCAAGAATGTGGTCCGCCGCGCGGATGGTTTCTTCATCGTGCTCAACCACAATCACGGAATTGCCGAGATCGCGCAGGCGTCGCAGAGTCCCGAGTAAACGCGCATTGTCGCGCTGATGCAAACCGATGCTCGGCTCATCCAAAACGTAAAGAACCCCGGCCAGGCCAGACCCAATCTGCGTTGCCAGTCGGATGCGTTGCGCTTCGCCGCCGGAAAGCGTGCCGCTCTCGCGATTTAGGGTGAGATATCCAAGGCCGACTTCGACGAGAAATTGCAGGCGCGATTGAATTTCGTGCACGACTTCATTCACGATCAGTCGTTGCTGCTCGGATAAGTCGAGGTTCTCGACGTAGCGCCCGGCCGCCTCGATCGTTTGTTCGCTGATTTGATGAATATTCAATTCGCGCGCATGTCGATCTTTAAGTGTGACGGCGAGAATCTCCGGCTTTAGCCTGGCGCCGCCACACACTTTGCACGGCTCGCGCGTCATGAACGCCCGGATGCGATGGCGAGTGAACTCGCTCTGAGTTTCTGCATAGAGCCGCTGCATCTGGGGAACGAGTCCTTCAAACGGGCGGGTCGTTTTGCTGGAACGGCCGTTACCGCTGAAACTCATCTCGATTGGTTGATCGCCGGTCCCGAAGTAAAGCGCTTCCTTAAAATGCTCGGGCAATTCGGCAAAAGGCATGTTTTCATCAACCTGAAAATGTTTCACGAGCGCGCCTTGCAAGTGACGGTAATATGCCTGCATTCGCTTCGTCCCGCGCCGCCATGGCGTGATCGCCCCTTCGGCGAGTGTCTTGCCGGGATCGGAAATCATCAACTCCGGATCGCAAGCCAATTGCGTGCCAAGACCGTGACATGCCGGACACGCTCCGAGATGACTGTTGAACGAAAAATGTCTCGGAGTCAGCTCGCCTAGCGTGAACCCGGTTTCTGCGTTTCCGTAATCGGTCGAATAGCGGAGTTCTTCCAAAAGCTCGCTCGATTCGGCGTTGGACATTGGGCGTTGGACGTTGAGCGTTTGTTTTAACACAACCACCCGGTTTCCGCCCCATTTGAGCGCAGTCTCAATCGAATCAGTCAGGCGGCTGCGAATTCCATCGCGCACGACCAGGCGATCGACCACCGCCTCAATCGTGTGGCGCTCATTTTTTTTAAGCCGAATCGGTTCCGGGCGATCGAGCTCGGCGATCTGGCCGTCAATCCGAACGCGAATGAACCCTTCGCGTTTCGTTTTTTCGATCACATCCCTGAATTCGCCCAGCTGGTTTTGAATCAGCGGTGCGAGCACGATGATTTTTGTCTCGGGCTCGTATGCGAGAATTTGATCGACAATTTCTTGTGGCGTTTGCCGCTTAAGCGGCCGCCCTGTGAGCGGATCGTGCGGTTGACCGATCGCTGAAAAGAGGACGCGCAAATAATCGTAAACCTCGGTCGTGGTCGCGATGGTCGATCTCGGATTAGCTCCGGCGCTTCGTTGCTCGATGGCGATCGCTGGTGAGAGACCTTCGATGAAATCGACATTGGGCTTTTCCATTTGATCGAGAAATTGCCGCGCGTAAGCGGAAAGACTTTCGACGTAGCGCCGTTGCCCCTCGGCATAAAGTGTGTCAAAGGCGAGCGAAGACTTTCCCGAGCCGCTCAAGCCGGTAATGACGACCAACTTTTCACGTGGGATCTCCACGTGGAGGTTCTTTAGGTTGTGCTGGCGCGCACCACTGATTTTGATAACTTGCGCAGGCATTCTGACGAGAAACGTCGAACTTTTTAGTCAAGCACAACCGCCCTTTTTCTCCAGCGAAATTGTCCGGCCATGAACGAGATGACCCAGTTAGCGAAAATTCTCGCAAGTCCCGAATGAGAAATCCGGCTTCAACGAAGCTGGCGCTGGCAAATCGAAGTAGTTTCGGCGATAAAGCTGCTGCGAATGGAAGCGGCATCCGGCAAAACAATTCTGATCGTCGAAGACGAGCGGGACGTCGTCGATCTTCTCACGCTCAGTTTACGCAAAGCTGGTTTCGCCATTTCGTCGACGACCGACGGCGCTGCTGGATTGCATAAGGCGCGCACCGAAAGGCCAGCTTTCATTATTCTCGATCTGATGCTGCCGAAAATGCCTGGACTGGAGATTTGTAAGATTCTAAAAAGCGATCCTGGGACGCGCCAGATTCCAATCATGATGCTGACCGCGAAAGCCGAGGAGATCGACCGGATCGTGGGCCTCGAATTTGGCGCCGATGACTATGTGACAAAGCCATTTAGCCCTCGGGAAGTCATTTTGCGAATCCGGGCGATAATGCGCCGAGGCGACGCGAAACAAGAGGAAGAACGTCTGGCGGTCGGTCCAATCATGATCGATCCGGCGCGTCATGAAGCTTCTGTCGATGGCAAGCGGATCAACCTCACCAGCCTTGAATTCAAGCTCTTGCGCACACTTGTGCAGCGACGCGGCCGCGTCCAGGCGCGCGACCGTTTGTTGAACGATGTTTGGGGCTACGAGAGCATCATTGACACACGCACGGTCGATACCCATGTGCGGCGGCTGCGTAAAAAGCTCGGCAAAGCCGCCAACGTGATCGAAAGTGTGCGCGGCGTTGGTTATCGGTTGCGGGAAAATTAACGCGAAATGTCGTGGCTATTTCTGGGTGTAATCTTTGTCGTATTCGCGACGATCGCGCTTGTCGCCTGGCGAAAATGGATCGCACCGTGGCGACACATCGAGCAACTCGTTAGGCAAATAGCTGGTGGCGAACGGCCGCGCACGTTTCTTGTCGATGGTGGCACGCTAGCGCAGCGTGTCGGGCTGGCGCTGGAAAATATTTTCCGCCGCCAGCAACAACTCGATCAGCAGATCGCAGGCCGCGAATCCGGGACGCAAGCAATTCTTGGAGCGATGCAGGATGGTCTGCTCGTGGTCGACACGCGCCGCCACATTACGCTGATGAATCGAACTCTTGAAAACCTCTTCGGGCTCCGAGACGCGGCAAACGTAGGCGCTCCATTCCTTGAGACCGTCCGCCATGCGACGCTGGATCGGTTAATCGCGGAAACGCTGCGTACCGGCAAGCCGATGCAAAGCGAATTGACCGTGACCGACTCGAAAACCAACGCCGAGCGCCATGTCGAGGTCAGCGCAGTCCCCATGAAGGACGATGTCCATCTAACAACTGGCGCGGTCGTTCTGTTTCACGATATCACGCAATTGAAGCGACTCGATCAGGTCCGGAGCGATTTTGTCGCGAACGTTTCGCATGAACTGCGAACGCCGTTGTCGATCTTGCGCGGATATATCGAGACATTGGTTGAAAACCCGAAGACTTCTCGCGAAGAACTGGCACGCATTCTTCAGGTCATGGAACGGCATTCCAAACGGCTTGGGCTTCTGATCGATGATTTGCTGAGCCTTGCCCAATTGGAATCCGCAAACACCAACTTGGAAATCGGCCAGGTCCGGCTGCCAGAATTGTTCGATCACGTTCTCCGCGATTGGAAAGAAAAACTCGGCGAGAAAAACTTAAAGGTAGTTGTCGATCTTCCACCGGATGCACTGCCAATCCGCGCAGATGAAACACGACTCCAGGAAGTTCTCTACAATTTACTAGAGAACGCGGTGAAATATTCGCGCGAGAACGGCGAGATTCGTCTGCAAGCGGCGCGGCGCGATTCCGAAATCGTCCTCAGCGTCAGTGACGATGGACTCGGAATCAGCAAGGATGATTCACCCCGCATCTTTGAACGCTTTTATCGCGCCGACAAAGCCCGCAGCCG